>ODAI014711123.1_pt1 | contig 10081 bp, 11 predicted proteins | sample 1539321 | NCBI WGS metagenome assembly ODAI01 (sample SAMN02144231, study PRJEB22623) | gut metagenome | biome: sheep rumen | host: Ovis aries | place: New Zealand | reverse complement strand
GCCGAATGAGGCAATGCGGGCATTGCCGATTGAGGATGAAGCAGCATATGGGCAATCAGACAAGCGAATGTGCCAGTTAATTAATATTCGGGGTACTAGGTGGTCGAACAGATCTTTACAGTCACCCTTATGGCGCAGTGGCTTATATACGTGGAATATACGCTGCATCAAAGCCGGGATCTTATACGCCGTCGGTATACTACGGCAATGATACCCTTTATCGCAGCCTCTTCCATGATGATCATCAGCCTTCCGATCGGTTTCTGGCGTACCGCTCCCTTTGATTCGAGCCTTGTTTACACTGTGCTCATAATATTGTCACACATGGTTATCCTGTTTTACCTCATAGCTCCTTACGTCGTTCTTTTCCGGGAAAGGAAACGCACCAGACTGCCTGCATACATCAGACTGACCCCGACCTCGCTTTGCATGATAGTGGGCATAGTATCAAACCTTTTCCTGACCTTTTTGATACAGGATTATCCGGTTCTTCCTTTTTTCTTTTCTCTGGGACTGCTGTTTGCGGATTATTATATGTACCGCAGATTGAATTATATAGATCCTGACACCGGATTTAATAACAGAAGATTCCTGCCTGTATTGATAAACCTTGCAAAGAAGAAGCATCTCAAAGGCGTTACCGTGATCCGTATCAGGGTAAAGCGCGGCAGCAATACAGCCGCAAAGCTGCTGAAGTCCTGGAAACCCGAGCAGTGCAGGATCATAACCATGGGCGACGGCCTTTTCCTTATAGTATCCGGTGCGCTGGAAGACTCCGTTTCTGAGCGTTTCATAGCTCTTGTCACGAAACAGCTCAAAAACAAAGGGCTCCCGGCTGAGGCAGACTATTTTACGGACCACGAAGGAAATGTGGATGCTATTCTAAGAAATTACAGATAAATCATGACGATCAAACATATCTACAGTCTCTCGGCCTTTTCCGTGCAGGCACTCATCGCATCCTGTATCGCCGCCCTGAATCCCCGGCGCTCCAGAACCTTGACCGCTTCTATGGTCGTTCCGGCAGGAGAGCAGACCATATCCTTCAGCTCTGCCGGATGCCTTCCTGTCTCCAGCATCATCTTTGCAGAGCCCATCACAGCCTGAGCCGCAAATTCATAGGCCTGTTTCCTGCTCATGCCGTCAGCCACAGCCTGATCTGCCATTGCTTCTATCATGATAAACACATAGGCCGGTGAAGACCCGGAAACCGAGGTGACCGCAGCCATAAGATGCTCCGGTATCTCCTCTGCTTTTCCGAAGGAATCAAGGATCCTTACAGCCCGCTCCCTGTCCTCCTCCGTCACATTACCGCTTACACAGAAGCCTGTCATCCCGGCACCTACAAGCGCCGGTGTATTCGGCATGCATCTGACGATCCTGACCTTTTTGCCGAAGCATTCCGTAAGACGCGCTATTCTCTTTCCCGGAGCTATCGATATGAACAAAGTATCCTCCGATGCCGCGGGAGCTATCTCCTTTATCACAGATTCTATTACCTGAGGCTTGACCGCCAGGATAACCGTATCCGCCTGTTTTGTCACGTCCGAATTGTCGTTTGCCAATGCGATCCCGTACTTCTCAGCCACGGTATTTCTGGCATTTACAGCATTGTCATACCCGATCACACCGCCCTCTGATATAACGCCTCTGGAAAGTATCCCCCCGATAATGGCCTGTGCCATGTTTCCAAGTCCTATAAATCCTATCATCTCCTATCCTCCTGTAATGCGTAATATTATATCTGACTTATACCGGTCCCCCGTGGACTAAGGATGCTGAATACATAAGAATTGCCGCCGAAACTGCCGCATTGAGTGACTCGACCCTTCCCTCCATCGGTATCCTCACTCTCTCGTCAGCAAGCTGCAATGTCTCCCCAGTAAGACCGTTTCCTTCATTGCCTATGATAAAGCCCCGCCTTTCCGAAAGCTCCGTATCCCCTATATCTCTGCCTGACAGATCCGCCGCATATAAGGTGATACCTGCCCTTTTCATATCAAGCAGCGTCTCCTCCAGATCCTCCGTATATATGAAAGGGACCCTGAAAACAGACCCCATGGTGGATCTCACAACCTTCGGGGAATATATATCCGCGCATCCCCTGTTCATGATGACAGCCGATACTCCGGCAGCCTCGGCAGTACGGATTATGGTGCCAAGGTTTCCCGGATCCTGAACAGTTTCCAGGATAATATACAGACTGCCCTCCAGAAGCTCCCCGATATGGTACTGCTTCTGCCTGACCACTGCAAGGATCCCCTGGGGATGCTTTGTATCCGAGAGTCTTGCAAAATCGGAATCCTTCAGAACATAATCATATTCCGTCTCAGGATGTGTCTTCCTGTAGCCTTCGGATATGTATACAGATACCAGCTCCCCGTCAGGTATCTCCCGGAAGATCCTCTCTCCCTCAGTCACAAAAAGTCCGGTCCTGCGCCTTGCGGATGACCGCTCGCACAGTGCCCGGACTTCCTTTATTTTCTTTATTCCAGGTGTTTCCCCCATCAGATGGAGAGCGCCCTTGCTATCTCATACTGATACTCGGGTATCTTCTTTTCCATAGCCAGCGCCTCATCAATATCAAAATCCGTGAATTCACCATTATGATATCCTATCACCCTGTTGGATCTGCCTTCAGCCAGAAGGTCCGCTGCCATGGCTCCCATGATGGATGCATAATACCTGTCCTTACAGGTAGGAGAGCCTCCTCTCTGCATATAACCCAGGATCGTTGCTCTTGTCTCCATGCCTGTCGCTGCCTCTATGCGCCGCGCCATAGAGGTCGAATGTCCTATGCCCTCCGCGTTGATTATAAGATGAAAGGTCTTGCCTATCTTACGGCTCTCGATAATATGATTTATGATCTCCTGCTCGTCATAATCATATTTTTCGGGAAGAAGGATATCCTCCGCGCCTGAGGCCACACCACACCATAATGCGATATATCCTGCATTTCTTCCCATTACCTCCACTATGGAGCACCTCTCATGTGAGGACGAAGTATCTCTTATCTTATCTATAGCCTCCAGGGCTGTATTTACGGCTGTATCAAAGCCTATGGTATAATCGGTGCAGGCAATATCAAGATCTATCGTTCCCGGGATCCCCATCACCTCGATACCCTCGTGGGCAAGGGCCAGAGCCCCTCTGTATGATCCGTCGCCCCCGATCACAACTACCGCATCAATCCCCTGCTTGCGGCAGATATCGGCTGCCTTCTTCTGTCCTGCCTCGGTCTTAAACTCCTCGGACCTTGCTGTACGAAGTATGGTTCCTCCGCGCTGTATGGTATCGGAAACGGATCTCGGTCCGAATTCTATGAAATCCCTCTCCAGAAGTCCCTGGTAGCCCCGCTGTATACCTACCACCTCAAAGCCGTTGTATATAGCCTTTCTGGTTACAGCCCTTATGGCTGCATTCATTCCGGGTGAGTCCCCTCCTGAGGTAAGAACAGCAATTTTTTTTGATCCTCTGGTTTTTGTTTTTGGCATATAAGCTTCTCCTGACGTGCTTTAGACAATCAACCTCTTTATTTTATATCAAAGTCCGGGTTAGTGCAATTTCGTCCGGCTCATTACGTATATGATGTCCCTGACATTAGTATCCTCCTGCATATCCCTGTCATCATATACATATAGATACAGGATGATCCCTTCGGATTTCACAGGCTGAAAGACCATCTCGACCCTGTAGGGCGACGGAAGTATCGCGCTGTCCTCATATCTGCCCTTGTAATAGCTGTATTTTTCTCCCGATCCGTTCTTTGTACTGCGTGACTCCATGGTAAACCGGTTAACATCCGCATCCCCGCCGAGAATATTCGTAATGATCTTTTTTTCCACCTGCACAGGATCATTTATATCTTCCTTATCCACGAGCAGATTCTTGCTGAAATAGCAGACAAACACATTATCCGGCCGCACATCTGACTTCCCCTTCACATTAAGCACATAATGATATCCGTCAATCTCACCAAGATGGTTTTCCTTTATATTTCTTTCTGACGCAGTCCAGGAAGCCGGTATCCGGTAGGTGACCCTTCCTCCGTCCAGTGATCTTTCCTGAGAGCTTTTTCCGTCTATCTTATAGCCGTCGATGAAGTACCATTCATCCTTCGATGCTTTTTCGTCTCCCTCCGCCCGGCTCACGGAATCCGTATCCATCGTGAGCTCCTTATTGATCATCCCAAAGGACAGCTCTCCATAGACCCTGACCCGGTCCCCTTCTTTTAATGAGGATATTACGGACATAGTGTCCTTATCCGATGTCCTGCATATTATTTTTTTATCCGTACCCTCTCCGGATATTCCTATTTCCTTATTATTGCCTTTCTTTGTACTGACCTGCCCCGTCAGAACAAGGTCTCTTCCGTTATATGTCTGCTTTGTCTTCTCATAATCCGAGGCCGCATCTCCAAGAAGCGTTCCGGCATCCGCAGACTCATATATCCGATGCTTTTTTACATCCAGCTCAACTGAGGTTTTCGTGAGTCCGAATCCGCCCAGAAAAAAGCATCCCGTGATAAGGATAAGTAAAAAAAACAGTCCCGTTATCCTGTTTATAAATAAACTATGATTCTTCATATTCCGGCTCTATACCTGAATCCTTAAGCAGTCTGTCCACAGCTTCATATGTTTCCGAATCCGCAAAATCATCAATGAGCTTACAGCTTTTGATCCTGCTCCTATTCCGACTGATATAAGCTTCAAGTCTGTCCAGGGTTACCTGCCTGTCATTCATGGTAATGTCCTGACCTCTTACGGATATCTTCAGCTCAAGGCCATCCTCTTCCGGTACCTTGCTTTCCGAAACGGAAGCAGCTGAGTTGTCGGATACCTCACTCTTTATTGCGGCCTCATCATTTCCCTCCGGTCCCACGGGCTCTGACTTTATCGCTGCGCTCAGGTCGATAAGCTTTTTTTCCCCATAAAACAGCCTTATCTCCTTCCTTCCGAACCCCATTACCGCAAAGCTCAGGATAAGGAATGATATGATTATCATAAGCCGGTGCATTTTACTCATTCTTTTCTTTCCATTTCAGGTTTCTTTCATCCAGCTCTTCCTGTATGGCATGAAAGGTATTTGATGAAGCATATGCATCCACAAGAAGGATCGTCTGGCTTCTGTCTGTCCCGTCCAGGATCCCCTGCAGTTCATCTATCCCTTTGAGCTTTTTCCTATTGAGCTCTATTGTGGTTCCGGTGACCCGGATGTAGCATTCATATCCCACATCCTCCGACCAGTAGGTTCCAGAGGAATCTATGCCGTCAGCATGAGCTCCTTCATCGCTGCCGGTCCCCCTCGGAACATACATTAAGAAAAGAGCTGCGCCGACTGACAGAGTCCCCATTATGATAAAAACAATACATACATCCCGTACAGCGCGGGTCTGTGATTCGAGCAGTGCCTTTCCCTTCTCTGAGGTTTCATAGAATAAATAGTCGTCCTTTCTCTTAAAGACGATCATCCAGGCCGTTTTTATCGGCTGAACCGCCAGCATTACAAGCCCTGCCAGACCGATCAGTATAAAGGCCACTCCTATGACTGTTAATACGGTTATCAGCATAACGTCGGCTCTTCTCTATTCCTTCTTTAAATAGACATTGTTATTGGAAGCCTGCAGCTTATCGACAGCTTCTCTTATCCTCTTCTCGTCCCTGTACAGTATCCTCTCATCTCCCTGATTCAGCGAGAAAACAACAGGCTTATCCCGGTTTGCGCTAATATACCCCTTCAGATATTCCTCAAGATCAGCATATTCTTTTTCCACATTGCTTCCGCTTAATGAAATGATATTATCCGTCTCATCTGGATTCCCCGATATCCTGATCTCCCTGTTCTCGGGATTCTCCCTGTCATAGGTTGAGATCACGGTCACAAATGTATAATAATCATCTATCATTTCATTTCTGAGATCATATTCCTTTTTCGCCTCGGCATACTCCTCCTGTATACTCAGGGTTTCCTCCTCCGACAGCTTCTTTGACAGTATGGTCTGGGAAACAAAGATCAGCAATATGATAAATATCACATCCAGCAGGGGAGTGAGGTCCAGAATGATATTATTTGTATGCAGATGATTCCGTCTCATGGCAGTCTTCCCTATTCTTCGGAAATATTATTGAGCTTTATGGCATTGTCCAGCTTCTTGTTATAGTCCGAAAGCATTATATCCGTATCATATATGGTTTTTGCCGGAAAACAGGTCGCGACGATCTTAAGTGCTATGGCAGCCACCAGTCCGAAAAAGGTTGTCGAGAGCGCAGTTCCGAGACCGTTTATAAGGTTTTCGATCGAGGCCTCATCTCCCTGCTGAACTACGAGCATGAGTCCTGCGACAGTGCCCAGTATCCCGAAAAGGGGAAACAGGGGGATTAATTGCGAATATAATTCATATTTCGAACATGTCTGGTTAAAACTCTTTTCATAATCTCTGATCGTATCCGGAGTGACCGCTTCACCCTCCTCTGCTTCATCGTTTATCTCATGGGTCTTTTTATTTATGGTCGTCCTGAGATTCCTTTTGCTGCTGAGGGCATCCTCGATATGACTTTTATGTACTGACAGCCTGACCCACAGCATGAGCAGTCTTATCAGGATAAATATGGCTGATAAAACTATAAATGCATTGCCAAATCTTTCAATTAAACCGAGAACAAATTCCATGATCCTTACCTGCCTTTCAAATACCCGCCTGACTGTTCAGTCTTATCGAAAGAACATTGAGTCCCAGGATATTCTGATAATGTATTTCGGATGCAACTCCCGATACGATACGTATTCCGATATTTTTTGTCTTATCCTCCTGATCCATCATCCTGCTCCTCTGCTCTATGTTAAAAGGAACACAGTCATCCTTTAAGGAAAGGATCAGCGTATCAGTCCTGCAGGCTACGCATACCTGTAAATGATGCTTCTTTTTGTCGGCTGAAAAGCCATGCTTTATGACATTCCCTGCCATTTCCTCAATGAACAGGCTGGAAAAGAAAGCCCTGCGCCTGTCGATCCCCCTTTCCTGACAGAATTCCTGTAAAGTACTTGAGATACCGATAACACTGTCCATGTTATGCAGCGTGATATCTATACGTCCATTTACAGGCACTCCGAAATCCTCAGGTATGGGCATAAGCTCCTCGAGGTTTTTAGGGAAGCCCTTTTTATATATACAGGCGTAGATCCATACGAAGACAGGAGATATAAGTCCGTTAAGCACAGTTGCCGTATACACCCCGCTAAGTCCCATGCTTCCTATGAGGAGCATCGAAAAAACCACGGTACCTATCAGTCCGTCAAGCAGAGCCAGGATATGCACCGGTATGTGTCTGTCGGATGCCTGCCAGTAGCAGGAAAAATGCGACATAATGATGCTCAGCGGCATACACCAGGGCAGTATCCTGAAGCCCATCATCGTCATCATATAAACCGGATCCGACGGATCCCTGTAATACAGTCTCGTAAGCGGCTCTGCCAGCAGCATGATGGCCAAAGCCAGCGCTACCAGTATCGGGATGAAATTGAACAGAGCTGTCCTCATAACTTCTGTCAGGGATTTGCGGTCCTCCTCGCCTACACTGACACTGATCATCATCCGTGAAACGACAAGCATTCCATCCGGAATGATCCAGAATAATGACAGCAGGGAATTTGCTGCCGTATAGGCAGATATTCCCACAGCTCCCACACTTGCGATTATCAGTGAGTTTACTGCAGCTCCCCTTACGGCACGGTAGGCATTGCCTGCTGCCCCGGGCACTCCGATCTTTATTATATCCCAGGCCATATTCCATTTAATGCCCCTGACTGAAAAGTGCATCGGGGCATCCTTCCTCATAAAGCCGGGAACCTGAATCAGAAAATAGACCCATAATCCCAGGGACGGGGCAAGGGCAAGCCCCAGGGCCTCAAGCTTCATGACTCCGACAAAAAGATAGTTCAGTATAAAATTCAATCCGATATATACAAGCCCTGCCGTCGTGGCCAGTCTGCCCTTATTGTCCAAAGACAGAAAGGCGGCCAGCTGGCTGCCGAGAAACAGGGGGATAATGCTGACTGCCTGGCCAAGCACATACATGGTGAGCAGTCTGCTGACCTCAGGATCGCCGGTTGCCGGCATAATGCTCCCCGCAAGTCCGAATATCAGATGTCCCACGGTGACTATAATGGCAAGGATCCCGGAAACTGCCATATCCAGCGCAAAAACATCCTGCACACCGGCAGGATTGTTCCGTCCGATATGCTCTCCGCAGATGATGGTCGCGCCTCCGACCAGCAGGACGGTGACTGCCACAACAGCAAGGTTTACCGGTGAATAAAGCCCCACAGCAGACATCGCCTTGACTCCCACGAAATTCCCGGCAAAAAGACTGGATACGATACCGTTTATCATCCCCACAGATGCCAGCAGGATCTGTACCGGCAGGAGTCTGAACATTGTTTTCTGTGTAAGCTTTGATGCTTCCATCGTATCTCCTCCACTTTTTGAGATATCTATATCATACAGCAGAAACCGGCCCGCAACAATTATGATCCGGATCATTACTGCCGGCCGCCCTCATATCCCTCACGCATTCACTTAAACGGTATAGATCCGTGGCAAGCGGCCTGAGCTTCCCTACTGCATTTTTGTATTCATTAAACAGCTTATACCTGTATCTGTATGAATCCTGAACAGAGGCCCTCATTGTGTAACGGAGTTCAAAAATATAAGCAAGATATTCCCTCTCATCCGCATTAAGGACACTGGGATAATCCAGGGCGGTGACATTTCCGAAGGGGAGAAACAGGTCAGGTGTATACTCCGCATCACCGATGACAAACCTGCAGTGCTCGTATTCATTAAAGTGCACATATGTAGTATCCAGATACTCCGCCAGCTCATATGTGCGTCCGGCCATTTCCCAGGTTTCCTCGGGAAAACCGACAATATAAAATGCCATTGTCTCTATACCGGCCAGATGAGCATGATCTATAAGCTCCTTCACTCTCCTGAGATCACCCTTGACACTGTTATAATTACTTAAGACGCCTGCATCTGCGGACTCGACCCCGAAGCATATCATCCCCACTCCTGCATCCTTCATGAGCTGAAGGATCTCTTCGTCAAGACTTTCCATTCTGGTCTCGCATACTATCCTGGTCCTTATCCCCCGGTCGATGATCCCCTTTAAGAGCTCCTTTGTTAAATTTTTGTCCGCTGAAAAATACTGGTCTCTGAACTGTATCTCATCAGGCTCAAGCTCCATAAGCTTTTCCATGCTCCCGATCACAGCTTCCGCGCTTTTTGTCCTGTAGCCTTCGTAATACAGCTTATAAGGGCAGTACAGGCACGACATCGGACATCCCCTGCTTGCTGTAAGAGTCAGCCTCAGCCCCTTTGCCCTGTCCCTGTAGCCCTTGTAATTCACAAGTGTATAATCCGGGGCAGGCAGGTGAATAAAGCCGTTATTTATGTTTTTGACATATCTCAGGGCATATTCATCGACAGGCTCCTCTATGACCTCGCTGATATACGGGGCATTGCCGGTAAGCCATTTCTTAAGGATCTTTGCAGCAAGTCCGCAGATCTTTATATCCGCTTCGGGCATAAGCCCCCTTACAGCTTCAAGCAGCTTCAGATCGGAATGTATCGTCTGACCGGTGGTCTTAAGTATCACCAGGTTATAGATATCATTTTCGAGCTGTTTCAGCAGCTCATCGGGAAGCATCCTGTTTTCTACGGCCGCATCTATCACTCTGACCTGATATTCTCCGCTTTCGGAAAAAACAGATGCCGCTGTCAGAAACGTCAGATCCGGGTAAACATCATATGATACCTGGAGCATCCCCAATTCTCCATGGGCATCACTGTGAATATTGAATCCATAATAGGGACGAAGAAACAAAACCTTTTTTTTCATAAAGATATGTTTATTGATTCCCAACTCCTTTTTTCAGTTTCATCAATTATACGACCTTTTGTCCTGTTTTGCATCACCCAGGTTGTACAAACGGCTTTCTCCGGCCGCTTTTGCATTTTCAGGGCCGCCTCGGATCACAGATCGCATAAAAGATTTACAAATCCCATGATTTGTGCTATATT
>ODAI013141530.1_pt1 | contig 10082 bp, 9 predicted proteins | sample 1539321 | NCBI WGS metagenome assembly ODAI01 (sample SAMN02144231, study PRJEB22623) | gut metagenome | biome: sheep rumen | host: Ovis aries | place: New Zealand | reverse complement strand
GCTGGCGCGGGCGACAGGAGACGGGCTTCCTCCTGGCAAGCCTCGATGCGTCAGCCTTTCTGCCAGCCTGTGAATGACAGCTCGAAAGTTGGCCGCGTGACAATCAGAAAGTTGGTCGCGTGGCAACCAGAAAGTTTACCACTCGAGCCTGTGGCTCGCTGATGGTGATACTGGAGAAGTTTGCCGGGCTGCGGCCAGGGGGACGCAGGGCCAGGGGCGCGCTATCCGGCTTGCCAATCCCGCTGTTGACAGGCGCTTCGCGGCACTGCATAGGAAGGCATCCAGGGACGCCAGCTCTGCGTCCGCCACTCTCAAGCCAAGGAGCACGCCATGATCCGCAACATCAACGAGGCGCTGGGCGACCCTGTCCTGACCGACAGCGTGGAGTCCCTTGCCAGGGACATCATTGCCAGCGGCAGGCAGCTTCCGGCCGACGGCCTTAAGGAAGGCCGCGACTACGACGTCATCCGCGAGCCCCGCTACCTCCGCCATCCGCGCACCGGCGTGGTCGATCCCGAGGAGAGCTGGCGCATCGCCTTCAGGAACTCCACGCCCCGGGAATGGGGCGGCGAGGCCTTCGAGGACGTTGCCTTCACCGAAGTCTGCACGCCCGATGGCGGCGAGCGCTGGTTCCCGCTTGCCGATCTCCGCAGGCGCATGGATCCCGGGATCCTGGCCGACGTGGCGAAGGAACCGGGCCTGTTGAGCGACCAGGACCGCCTCGACCGCTACATGGAGCTGCACGAGGCCAAGTTCGGCGAGCCCTTCAAGGCCATTGGCTAGACGGGCGCCGGCAAGGCGTTGCGGCCGGACAGGGCACGGGGGCCTTGCGCAGTGGCCGCAGGCGCTCCGGCAGCCGAACGCGACAGGAGCTCCGGCAGGCCTTCGGCGTTCAGGCAAGGGGGCCAGCGTCGCTTGACGAGGCAGAACCGGGCCTGGGCGAAGCAGATGCGGGAGAGGCAGGCCTAGCCGCTGGCCTTCTTGGCCTTGGCGAGCTTCTCCATTTCCTCGTCGGCAAGGGCGAGCTCGTAGAGACCTGTCTCCTCGTGGCCCTCGGGGGACTCGATGGGGATGGTGTGCCTCGGGGCGTAGAGTATGCCGCCGTCCAGCGCGTAGTCCTGGTAGAGCCAGGCAGCGAGCATGTTGTAGTCGCTGTTGCCGTAGTCGGCGAACTCGAAGCCTTCCTTGTCGATGTTCGTGCCGAAGTCCGTGATGCCGGCATCCAGGAAGAGCTGCTTCTGGACCCACCAGTAGGGGCCGAAGGACCGGTACCTGAGGGGATCTTCCCTGAGCACGCGGGCTATCCTCTCGAGCAGGTTCCTGCGCCATTCCTCAACGGTCTGTTCTGCGGTGGCCTGCTTCTTGAGGCCGTCAAGATGGGACGTTTCGGGCTTGTACAGCTTCATGGTGGATGCTCCTTGTGGGGCAGAGAATACGTTGCTTCCGCCAAGGATGCAACGGGGGAACATCCCGCAAATGCAAGGCCTTCGCAGACCCAGCCGCGCTGGGCGACAGGACTCCAGGCGCCTTGCCGGAGGCATTCCCGGCCGCCTTGCGCCAGGTGCCGGGCCCAGGTTCTGTTCCGGCGTCTTGCGCACGAGGGCAAATCGTGACAGAAATGCATGCGCTCTGTCTGTCCTGCGCCGGATCCATCCCTTCCGCAGGATGCTGGCAGAAGCCCCTTTCCCGACCATCCTGCGCCAGCCCGGCACCTGCCAGAACGGCGCAGAAGCGCGAAGCGCGCCAGCGCTTCGGCCCCCTGGAGGACAAGCCCATGGACGATATCAAGCAAGCCGTCGTCGAAGCCCTGGAAGAGGAAGGCTACGAATCCCAAATCGAGGAGGACGGCGACATTTCCTTTGAAGTCGACGAGGACACCTACTACGTCTGCTTCTCCAGCGAAGACGACGAGCAGGACTACTTCCGCGTGATCTGGCTCAGCGACAGCTATGATGCCGACAGGCGCGTCGAGCTGCTCGAACAGCTCAACGAGCTCACCTCGAGCTACCGCGTGGCCAAGACCTACCTTACGGACGGCGACGACGGCACCCTCTTCGTCACCTGCGCCGTCGAGACCTACGCCGATGTCGAGTCCTTCGTCCAGTATCTGGGCGACTACATCGGCATCCTGCAGGAAGCCGTCTCCGAACTGCCCGAATGCTAGTCCCGGCGGCTGCCCCGGGCGCGCGGGAAGCGCTTGTCGGGCAGGCCTGGCCACGGCTGTTTAGGCAAACAATATTCTTGCTTTTTTGCGCCCGATGCGTGATCCTGCCCTATGCCAGCGGGGGAAGCCCGGCCGGGCCTGGCCCGGCCTTCCGGCGCGGCGCACTCTGCCTCCCGCAGGGCAGGCACGTTTAACCCTGGAGGACGCCTTTATGAACAAGAGAACGCAGTCCATCGTCGACGGCATCAAGAAGCTCGGCTACGAGCCCTCCGTGGGCGACGACGGCGACGTCGGCTTCGTGCGCGACGGGTCCGAATACTTTGTCTGCTTCGATGCGGACGATGCGGACGCCATCCGTCTCATGACCTTCTCCCAGAACTTTCCGGCCGAACGCCGCGGCGAGATCCTGACGAAAAGCGCCGAGCTCATGGACGCCTACGAGCTGGCCAAGGTCTATCTGGCCGACGACGAGGAAAGTGGCGGCTTCTTCTGCGCCTGCGCGGTCGAGACGCTGTCCGATGCGGGCTCCTTCGTCAAGTTCCTGCCCCGCTACCTCGAGGTGCTGGAAAACGTCCGCAGCGAGGCCGACGCCTTCTAGGCGCCCGGCTCAAGCCAAAGCATGACAGGCTCCCCCCGCCTCGGCAGGGGGAGCCTTTCTGATCGGCGGGACCTTCTTGGCTAGAAGCCGGGCCTGAAGCCCTCGTCGTCGGGTTCAGACTGGGGCGCGGCCGCCTCGCCAGGGCTTGCCGGAGCCGGCCTCGGCGCAGTCTGGCAGGCATCCGGCGCAGGGGTCTGGCCTTCGGCAGGGCGGGGGGCCTCGGAGCGCAGGGGCTGGACCGGCTGTTCCTGCGCCTGGCTCTGGGACTGCGCCTGCGCCTGGCCCTGGGCCTGGGTCTGGCCCTGGGTCTTGCTCTGGGCCTGCGCCTGGCTCTGGCTCTGGGCCTGCGCCTGGCCATGGACGACGCTCAGGGCATAGGCGAGGTCGCTGCGCAGGCGGTTTTCCTCATTGAGCTCGCTGGCGAACCGGGGCGAGCAGGCAAGGGTTTCGCCCTTGGGGCCGAGCAGGACGGCGTTGCGGTAGCGGATGGCGTCGCTGGTCTGGTAGAATCCGTTGACGATGCCGTCCGCGTTGTAGCAGATGAAGCACTGGGAGCAGCCGATGTTCAGGCGCCCCCGGCGGGGCAGAATGGACTGGGTGTGGCCGAGTGCCAGGCGGAGCATGCGCCTGGTCTGCTGGATCGTGCTCTCGTGCTGGGAACCGTTCTGCGAGCCGAAGGTGCTGGTATTTTCATAGACCTGGCCCACGCGCGAGCATTCGCCGCAGAGCACGTCCAGGCCGCGGATTTCCTCCATGCCGCCAGACATGGGCTGCCGGCCCAGCGCGGTGATCCAGGCGGCCTTGCCCTCGGGCGTCCCGAGCAGACTGGCTTCCTCGCTCCTGCCCTCGGCCGCGAGGTCGCGCTGGCGGTTGGCGAAGGTCCAGGGGCGCACGCGCGCTGCCCCGCAGATCTCGCCCTTGCCGTTGAGCAGGCGGACCAGGAACTCGGGCTGGCAGAAGCTGCGGCGCTCCCGCTCAATGCCCTGGCTGTCCGTCTTCCAGACGTTCTGGAACTTGGGATCGGCAAGGAAGGCGACCAGGCGCCGCTGGCACTCCGCTTCCTGGGGGCCGCCGAAGTCGAAGCGCAGGGACATGTCGGGGTTCCAGGTGGTCACCGCAAGCCTGCCGAAGTGTTCGGGCTGTCCCTTGCCTCCCTGCTGCTGCCAGGCCTCGATGATGCCCTGCGTGGCCTTCCTGCAGGCTTCTTCGAAGTGCACTCCGCGCTGCTGGGCGGAGGACTTCACGCTGTCGGCAAAGATGCCGTAGTAGTTGACGGCGCTGGGGTATTGATCCCTGTCGGAGCGCAGGGAGACCGAGAGCGTGGCGTACTTGTCCGTGCTGATGTGGCTGAGCAAGTCGACCTGCCGGCCGGCCTTGTCCTGAAAGTTGCAGTAGGCCGAAATCCAGCGGCAGCGCATCTCCGCGTAGCCGTCAGGGGTCGTGCGCAGGCCGCCCCGGGCGTCGCGGAGGGCGGTGGACCCTTCGCAGCGCCATAAGGGGCGCTGGTCCGGCGGAAGGGAGCCGGGATCGGCCATCTCGCCGCGGCGTCCCCGGACAATGACCTCGGACGCGCCGAGGCGGATCACGTTGATGGAGTTCCGGTTCGAGACGCTCTTGGCGTAGCCGTCGGCCTTGAGCTCCTCTTCGGTGGAAAGGCGCATGTAGACCTTTTTGCCGGTACAGCAGGTCGTGCCGTAGACGCCCACGGCCTCCGTCTGCTCGACGAGCACGCGCTGGCCGTCAGGACCGAGCACGGGCCTGCCCTCGGCGTCCTTCTTGGGGGCGAGCAGGGGCCTGCCCTGGGCGTCAAGCACGGGCTTGAGCTCGTAGCGCTCGACGCGGAGCACAAGGCAGCCGGAGAGAGCCTTCTGGAACTTGGACCTGGAAGCGGCGTCCGCAGAGCGGGCGCCGGGGGTAAAGACGCTGTCAAAATGCGCAGGCATGAATGCTCCTGGCCCTGACGCCGAGGGCGGCGCGGGGCCGTGGTTGAGGGTTGGCCGGCCTTGGCCGGCAGGTCGTTTCCGCCCGCAGGGACAGTCGGGCGGGGGGGGCAGGTTCCCCGCGACAGGAAGCGATCCTGCTGCCGGGGAACTGGAGAGGGGATGGCTGTCGGGGATGCCTGTCCCCGCCTGCAGTCCTGGCAAGCTGCCAGAACTGGCCCGTGGACTGGCCGCAAGACGTGCCTGGAGCCGACAGCCTGCAGGCAGACGGGCGGGAAGGCAGGAAGGGAGCTAAAGGCCCGGGACGTCGATGCGCCAGCGGGGCAGGCTCTGGTCCAGGGCCCGCTTCTGCCTCGCCAGGATGGCGGGCGCGGGATTGGTGACGGTAAGCCCCCGGGTGCGCGAGACGCGCACCGCGTCCAGCGTGGCTTCCGAGCTTCTGGCGGAGATTTTGGCGAGGACGCCGTCGACCGAGGATTTCGCGTTGGAGGTCGCGTAGTCGCAGGCATAGTCGAGGGCTTCCTTGGCTGCCCCCGCCATCTGGCTGGCCACGGCGTTCTTGACGCTTGTCCAGTCGATGCTGAGGGACTGGGGAAAGCTGCCCAGGCGTAGCTGGTAGACCTGGCGGATGAACTCCGCGCACTCTTCGGCCGCATCGAAGGCGTCCGTGCCGGCTATGCCGTCGAGGCTGGAGGAGAGCGTCCTGACGTGGCTGGCGGCCAGCTCCGGCTGGGTGGGCATGTCGATCCCGCCCCCGCAGTCCAGCGCCAGACAGGAATGGGGACAGGCAGGGATCGTCAGGAGTGCCAGCAAAGCCAGGCATGCCAGGGTGACTGCTCCGGGAAGGGATGTCTGCCGAACGCCGGGGGCGATGGCAGAGGAGGACATAAATAATGTTAGTATTGGCATGTTGAAAGTTTTTTCTCCTAGCTGATATCGTGCAAGGGGGTGTCTCCAAGATAGGTGCTGTCGAGCTGTCGTCAAGGGGCTTGCGAAAAAAGACAACGCAGTCCGCTGGGACAGGGCAGATTGCGATGTATCCCAAGAAAGTTTTCCCGTCAAGAGTTTTTTTGAAAAAACTTTGGGAAGAGGCAGATGGGGCGCCTGGTCCCGGGGGCGCTGAGTTTCCAGGCGGTGGCAAAAGAACTCGCCAGGCTGAGCGCCTTGGCAGAAGGAGGTTGCCCTCGGGATCGCGACAGTGCAGGAATCCAGCATTCCGGCCAATGGAAGTTCCCGTTCCGGCACGGCAAAGCCGTGTCCGCGCTACAGTCTGACAGTGGCCTTTGCCTCATGTGAACCTGGAGTGAGGTCAGCGTCGCTCTCGTTGTTCATTCCAAATTTTGGAACGATACTGTGCTGTACTCTTTGCTGTCAGAAGGCGACTGCACTCTGCTTGTCGCAAGCGCCACACATCGGCAATATGACTGTTTAACCGCAACAACAATATAAAATATATTTTAAACTTATTCTATTTAATTTAGACTACAAAATAACAACATTTTTATGGATGTTGTCATAGAAGTATATATAAAATTTTTATCTATTGTAGGAAAAAAACAAATTAACAAATATAAAATATCTTTTAAAAAATGAGTAAAAGTTATAGAAAAACTCCGTGCTTGTACAATGTGCATCCTAAAGAACTGTTTAAATCTAAACGATATTGGAACAAGAAACGTAGACAAAATTTTAAAAATTTTATTGATGAGGAAGGAATTCCAGATATGCCAAGACATTGTTGTGTTGGTTGGCCTCTAAAAACTTGCTCTTATAAATTATCATTTTTTACTATTTGCAGGAAAGTATATGCAGTTCATATGAATTTGTTTTGGATTCCATATTGAAAAGATTTATTTTCAAGAAGAACTGGTTATAAAATTCCAAAGAATCTTCAACAAGATGAAATACGTTGTGTCCGTAGTCTAAAGTTTAAATAGACGATTGAATGAAATATTTGAAAAATATTATATATAGTATGTAATATTTGTTGAAAACAAAAAGTAAATATTAACATTATTCATATAGATTTTTATTAAAAAAAACGGGAGTCTGAAAATCCAGGTTCCCTTTATTGTTGTGCTGTAAAAGTTAATAAATTTAGTTATTGCAATGAAACATTTTTATAATTAAAAACACATGAGTTAATAATATATTTAATGAAATTTACAATGTTGAAACTTTATTTTATTTTGGTTGAAATTATATTTTATAAACATAATAACATTTCTACAAAACAATATTAATATTGTTTTATCTATTGAATAATTTTTCGAGTTTTAACATAAAAACAAATAAGAATGTATTTTATTCAGAAAACTTACAAATAAAACAAAGACGTAAAAAGGTCTGTGTTCAGAGGGAATGCATGAAACGGCGACTCACCATGAGCTCCAGCTCCTCGTCCGTGCTGTGCTCGAGGCAGTCGCGGATGTCGTCGAGGGCTGCCTGCCTGGCGATCCTGTCGCGGGTGGCGAAGCGGTAGCTGAGGGGATTCAGGTAGTGCACGCCGTCGTAGAAGGTGTCAGTCTCCAGCGCCTCCAGAAAGGCTTGGAGCTCCTCGATCTTCTCCCGTTCGCTGGCCTCGGCGTACGTCCCCTCGCGCAGCATGTCCGCCAGGGGCGTGTTGGGAAAGACCGTCATGCCCGTGGTGCTGACGCGGCGGGGGTGCACCTGGTTGAAGAGGGCGGCCGTCGCCTTGCCGTCCTTGATGCCGGCGCCCTTTCCGCCGAGGCCAAGGACGTAGAAGCAGGTGTAGGCTATGCCGGCCTCGTCCAGCCTGGCGAGCTGGCGTGCGGCTTCGGCCGCCGTGTGGCCCTTGTGCATGAGGGCAAGGGTCTCGTCGCTGCCGCTTTCGGTGCCGATGTAGAGGTGGGTGAGGCCAAGGCTGGCCAGCTCCGCCAGCTCGCCTGCGCTCTTGCGGGCAATGTCGCCCACGCAGCTCTGCATGCTCAGCTCGCTGAACCAGGGCGCGTGCCGGCGCAGAACCTCGATGTAGGCCTTCAGCCGTTCTGCCGGCAGGACGAAGGGATTGGAGCCCGTGAGGTAGATGCGGGTGGTGGAGGGGAAGTGCGGCGCGCGCTCCGCGGCCTCGCGGTCCAGTTCGCCGGGCGTCACAGCCTTGAAGGCATAGCCGCGCGACACGTAGCAGAAGCGGCACTGGTTCCAGGTGCAGCCCTGGGTGGCCCGGAGGAGCAGAGACTGGGCTTCCTGGGGCGGACGCATGACAGGTTCGTCGTTGAGCATGGGAGCCTCCTTGGCGCCGTGCCGGGCCAGCTTGCCGGGCCTGTCGAAGGGGCGGGCAGACGGTGCCCTGGCAGAAGGGAGCCAGCAGAGAGGGGGAGCGGGAAGATGGCGGGCTGGCGCCTGCGCAGCGCCGGTGCGGGCCTGCAGTCCGGGGCGCTGGCCAGGGCGCCATGCCTGGGGAAAGGCAGATCCAGTGTAGCCTGCGCTGCCGAGGCTGGCAAATGCAGCGCAAGCCAGACTGCCAGAGCGGCCCCGCAGGACGATGCGGAACCACGCCAGCTCGAGCCTGCCCGCGCTTGCGCTGGTCCCCGCGGCCGCAGGGGCCGATCCGGCACGGGCCTGAGATCGTCCCAGGCCGTCTCGGCAAGGGCGGCATTCGAAGGCGACGCCTTTGACGCAAACTGGCGGAGCTGGCTGGATTCGTCGCCGGCAGGCAGGATCTGCACCGCAGGCATGTCCGGCCGGGGCAGGCCGGGCGCGAAGAGAGGCTCTACGCCGCCGGCTTCCAGGGGGGCTTGGGAAGGCGCATGCCAGGGACGGGGCGTCGCGATGCTTCGCCGCTGCGGAGGGCATCGGCATCCTGGCTTGGCATCCTGGCTCGGCATCCTGGCTTGGCATCCTGGCTTGGCATCCTGGCTCGGCATCCTGGCTTGGCATCCTGGCTCGGCATCCTGGCTTGGCATCTTGGCTGACATCTTGGCTTGGCATCCTGATGGAGCAGTTCCGTGCGAGCGGAGCAGGGAAGGGCGGGAAGCCTCAAGCATCGACTAAAGCACGCGGGCTTCCCCTTGTGGGCGACTTGTCAGTCCTTCAAGCTCGCCAGGCTCGTCAGCTCTCCAGTTCGCCAGCTCGCCGGCCGGGCCACAGGAACAGGACTGATTGGCGGTGCCGAGGCAGAGAGCGCCTGGCATCGTCCAGCCACTCCTCAGCCCACCCCGTCTCCAGCTCCGCGGAGAGCCCGACAGCTGCGGTCAGCCAGGGCAGGATTGCGCGCATTGCGCGCATTGCGAAAAGGGCCGCCCCGTCACTGCCTGCGAACGCTCCCGCAAAGGTGGGAAGCGTCAGGGGCGCCCGGCGGCGTGGAGAGCGTAGGGCGTGCGGGGGGAGGATGCCTCGGCAAGCCTGCCGGCTGCTGAAAGGAGCAGCTCGTCGAGCACGCAAGGGCGTTTGTCTGGATCGCCGGCGTCGTCCATCAGGAGGGCCCTGGTCGCCTGGGAGACGCAGGCGACTGCGGGGGCTGAAGGACCGGAAGCTCCGCGGCTGCAGGTCTGAAGCAGAGCTTGCCACGCCCCAGACTGGCGAAGCCGGGCATGCCGCCGGCTTCAGGGCGAAGGCCAGGGCCGGGTGCGGGGAAGGCGCCATGCAGCCTCGCGGCTGGCGGACTGGCAGTCGTCTTTGGCGCATCCCGCTTGCCCCTGTCCGGTCGCTGGGATGGTCGCGGGCCCTCCCACGGTTCGGGACAGCGCCGGCATTTTTGCAAAACATGACGCGAAGCATTGACGCGTTTTTGCACTGTGGTACCGTGCGCTTGGCCGAAGGCATGCCGTCTTTGGCAAAATCAGGAGGAACGCAAGCAATGCCCACCAAGGAAGAGAAGCGCGCCAAATTCGTCCGTCTTGCCGAGGCCCGCACGAACAAGGCCATCCACGCGATCCGCGTGATCGGCAACCTCTCCAACCGCGCCAGCTACTACTACACGGCCGACGACGTCGAGCAGATCTTCGGCGCTCTCCAGAAGGAGATCGAGGCCTGCCGCGAGCGTTTTGCCGTGGTGGACGAGAAAGAGGAAGGCCAGACCGTCTTCAGGCTGGGCCGGTCAGAAGCTCAGGCAGTCCAGGCAGAAGCTCAGGAGGAAGGACTGGAAGAAGCTCCGGCTGTCCAGGCAGAAGTTCAGGCCGACAGACTGGAGGAAGGTTCGGCAGACTAGCCTTTCTGGCTTCCCCGGGCCTGCCGGCAGCCCCGGCATGGAGAGCTGCGCCGGGCGCCGCCGGGCTGCTCCGGCCGCCCTGGGATCGGCGTGCCGTCTGGCGCACGGCCCAAGGCAGCCCCTTTCGCCCGCGGCGCGGGCAGGGCGGAACAGGGGCCTGCAGCCCCTGGATTCACCAATATCGCAGTCCGGGCCTGCATCCTGAAAGTT
>ODAI013012615.1_pt1 | contig 10082 bp, 5 predicted proteins | sample 1539321 | NCBI WGS metagenome assembly ODAI01 (sample SAMN02144231, study PRJEB22623) | gut metagenome | biome: sheep rumen | host: Ovis aries | place: New Zealand | reverse complement strand
ATCGTGCAAGATTTCAGAAGCTACGCAAAAAGCCAGGGCATACCGGGCGCCCCCGGGCGCGGCAGCGCCGCGGGTTCGGTCGTGTCCTACTGCCTGCACATCACCGACGTCGACCCAATCAAATACAGCCTCTTCTTCGAGCGCTTTTTAAACCCCGAGCGCGTATCCATGCCCGATATCGACGTGGATTTCTGCGTCAACCGCCGCGGCGAGGTCATCGACTACGTCAACCGCCTCTACGGCCACGACCACGTCGCGCAGATCGTCACCTTCGGCACGATGGCCGCGCGCGGCGCCGTGCGCGACGTCGGGCGCGTGCTCGGCGTCAGCTATGCCGACACCGACGCTGTCGCCCGGCAGATCCCGAACGGCCCCGGCGCGCTGAATATGACCCTCGCCGAGGCCGAACAGCTCTCGCGCCCCCTGCGCGAGATGGAGGAGAAGGACCCGACGGTCAAGCGTCTGATCGACACGGCCAAGTCGCTCGAGGGCATGCCGCGCCACGCCTCGATGCACGCGGCGGGCGTCGTCATCACCGAAAAGCCCGTATATGAATACGTGCCGCTGTCGAAAAACGACGAGTCCGTGGTCTGCCAGTACCAGATGACGACGCTCGAGGAGCTCGGCTTGCTGAAAATGGACTTCCTCGGGCTGCGAAACCTCACGGTGCTGGAGGACGCGGCGAAGATGGTGCGCAAGCGGCAGCCGGATTTTCGCGTCGAGACCATCCCCGAGGACGACCCGGCGGTCTTCAGAATGCTCAGCGAGGGGCGCACCTCGGGCGTGTTCCAGCTCGAGAGTGTTGGCATGACCGGCGTCTGCACCCAGCTGCAGCCGCGCAGCATTGAAGATATCACCGCCGTGATCGCGCTCTACCGCCCCGGCCCGATGGACTCGATCCCACGCTTCATCGAGTGCTCGCACAACCCGGAGAAGGTCAGCTACAAGCACCCGCTGCTGCGGCCGATCTTAGAGGTCACCTACGGCTGCATCGTCTATCAGGAGCAGGTCATCCAGATTTTCCAGAGTCTCGCGGGCTTCTCACTCGGCCAGGCCGACATGATCCGCCGCGCCATGAGCAAGAAAAAGCACGCCGTCATCGACGCCGAGCGCAAGGCCTTCGTCCACGGCGATCCCAGCCGGAACATCGCCGGCGCGGTCGCAAACGGCGTGAGCGAGGCCGTGGCGAACAGCATCTATGACGAGATCCTGGACTTTGCGAGCTACGCCTTCAACAAGGCGCACGCCGTCAGCTATGCCATCGTCGCCAACCGCACGGCCTATATGAAGGCGCACTATCCGCAGGAGTATATGGCAGCGCTGCTGACGTCGATCCTTGAAAACAGCGCCAAGGTCGCCGAGTATATCGCCGAGTGCAAGGAGCTCGGGATCGCCCTGCTGCCGCCCGACGTGAACGAATCCGACGCCGACTTCACCGTGGCGGGCAAGAATATCCGCTTCGGCCTGGTCGCCATCAAGGGCATCGGCTGGAGCGTCATCAACGCGCTGACGGCCGAGCGGGATTTAAACGGCCCCTTCCGCAGCTTTGAGGAGTTCTGCCGCCGCATGAGCGGAAAGGACATGAACCGCCGCACGCTCGAAAACCTGATCCGCGCCGGGGCCTTTGACAGCATGGGTTACAGCCGCAAGGCCCTGCTGCAGGTCGCGCCGCTGATTTTAGACAGCATCAGCCGGGAAGCGCGGGACAACATCAGCGGCCAGTTCGATCTCTTCGGCGGCGAGGAAGAGGCGTCGGACGCCCAGCTCGAGAGCATCCCCATCCCGCACGTCGAGGAATTCAGTCCGCGCGAGCGCATGGCCATGGAGAAGGAGGTCACAGGCCTCTATCTCACGGGCCACCCGATGGACGAGTACCGCCAGACCGTGAAGAAGGCCGGGATCGTGCCGATCGGCGCGATCATGAGCGACTATGACAGCTCCGACGGGCCGAGCCGCTATCCGGACGGGCAGTATTTGACCGTCGCCGGGGTCGTTGAGTCAGTCCGCACGCGGCCGACGAAGAACAAGAGCCTGATGAGCTACGTCGTGCTCGACGATGGGACCGGCGCAATGGAGCTGATCGTCTTTCAGAAGGCGCTGGACACGGGCGGCAGCTATCTGCGCGAGGGAGAGGTCGTCGTCGTGCGCGGCCGCATCTCGGCGCGCGACGAGAAGGAGCCGCAGCTGATGGCCGACTCGATCCGTCCGATCTCCGACCTGACGGGCCGCCAGATCGTCGAGCAGCAGTTGGCGCACGGCACGGCGGATCAGAAGCTCTGGGTCCGGCTCCCGTCGCGCGGCGATCCACGACTGAAGAAGATAGAGCTGATGCTCGTGATGTTCCCGGGCGAGCAGCAGCTGGTACTGTATATCGAGGACGAGAAAAAGCGCATCGGCACGCGCTGCCTGCTGCACCGCGCGCTGATCCGTGAGCTGCAGAACCTCTGCGGCGAGCAGAATGTGGTACTGAAGTAAAAAATGACAGATGCAATACCGGCGGCACATTACTCGTGCCGCCGGTAATTGCATCTGTGTGATTATTTCTATAACCCGGAATCAGCGCTCAAAGCGCGCGTCCAGCCAGTTGAGGAAGGAATCGGTCACGGCCTCGCTCTGGAACCAGGTCACGGCGTGCTCCATGCCCTCATAGATGTGGATCTCGCAGTTCTCTACGCCCGCGGCCACCAGCGCGTCATACAGGGCGACACTGTCGGTGTAGGGGATCGTGGTGTCGGCGGAGCCGGCTTCAATGTAGAACGGGGGATCGTTGGCGTCGATGTGGCAGAGGGCGGTGATCGCGTCGGCCATCTCCTGCGTCAGCTCCTCTTCCGGCACGTCGTAGAGACGGGCGGTCATGGCGTTGACCCCCATGATCGGCGCGGAATACTGGGCGATGACAGCCTGCACGGCCGCGGAGTATTCCATGTTGCCGAATTCCGCGTTGTCATACCAGTCCTCGCCCTCAGTGAGCGCCGCCATATCGGCAAGCTGTCCGCCGGCGGACTCGCCGATCAGGGCAAAGTGCTCGGCGTCGAGGTTATACTCGCCCGCCACCGAGCGCAGATAGCGCACGGCCGCGCGGACTTCCTGGATCGCGAGCGGCATGACGACCGGGGTCTGCTTTTTCTTCAGCGTGTAGTCCACGCAGGCCACCGCATAGCCGCGCTTGAGAGCGGCAAGCGCCGCGGCCTGGGTAAAGGTGACGGTTTTGTCCTTGGTGCTGTTGTTCGCGCCCCAGGCGCCGCCGTGCACCGAGACAATCACCGGGAAGGGACCCTCGCCCTCTTCGGGCAGGACAAGGTGCAGCTTTTCCATCTCGGTGGAGTTCTCACCGCAGTAGGGCAGATCGTAGTAGACGCGGCTCGAATAGTCCTCCAGATTGAGCCAGCGGACCTCGGGGTTGCCGTAGAGCGCCTCGTCGGCCTCCACGGCTTCGATCTCCACGGCAAAGGCCGGGACAGCGACGCCCATCACCATGACGAGCACCAGCAGCAGGGATAACAGCTTTTTCATGTCAGTTCCTCCGTTATTTTTGATATTGGTTTAACGCAGCACAGCCGACCATGCGGCTTTTCTGTTCTTTTTCATCGTCGCGGGCCACCTCATCCGTCATCCGGCTTCCGTGAGACGCCGGATGCTCCAGGGGAAGGCATTTTCGATCAGGCGACGCGCTCAAGAAAATCGACGATGGCCTGGGCGGTGATTTCGCTGGCGCGGTCCGGCACCATGCCGTAGCCGTGGCGTGTGCCGCTGATGAGCACCATCGTGCTGTTCTCGTACAGGGCCATGCACTGTTCAATGTTTTCAAACGCGCAGGCGCCGTCCAGCGTGCCGCCGAGCATCAGCACTTCGCCGTTCGCGTAGGGCTTCGCCATGACCTCGTCGTAAGTGTCCATCATCTCGCGCACGGACTCACCGATGAAGCCGTAGAGCAGGATCATGCCGGCAACCTCGTCAGGAATCCGGGACGCGGCCGTCTGGACGCCCATGCCGCCCATGCTCTGTCCCATGAGATAGAGATGGCTCTGGTCGACAAAGGACATACCGCGCATGAACTCGGTGGCGACGATTATGTCGCGGGCATAGGTGTTGACCGTGGCCACGTGATCTTCATTCGGGGTGCTGTAGTCGCGCTTGCCGTCGAAGGAGCTGCGGCAGTCGATCGCGTAGCAGACATAGCCGGCCTTCGCCAGATACGGCGCAAAGACCTTGTCCCAGAAGTCGCTGTTGCCGTTGTGGCCGTGGCACATGATGATCGTCGGGTACTGGGTGTTCTCGTCAAAATCGGCGGGCAGCCACATGCGCCCGAAAATCTGGGCCTCGCCGTCGGAGCACCAGCGCACCACCATCGTGCAGCCGTCCTCTTCATAGCGGAAGCCTTCGTCGAGCACTTCGCGGTAGTTGTTCTTCTCGGCAAAGCACATCGGGCTGCCAAAGCATACCAGGATCGCGCAGATCAGCAGCAGGGAAGTCAGTTTTTTCATGTTGTCTCCTTTTCGTATTAAATAGTATCCGTTGGGCTGTCTCTATTTTACCATCAGGGCGGCCGCGGAATAAGGTTGAAAAATGACTTCTGTATCAAAAATAATGACTTGTCCATTGACAAAGCCGGTACGAGCGGGTATTGTCAAATTGAGAGGGGGGACTGCCATGCGGCGCTTTTTCAAAACGCTCTACGGAAAACTGGTGCTGGTATTGGTCATGCTGCTGCTGTTTTCCTTAACCGTGATCTGGCTGCACCGCGAGACGGTCCGCCGCTACAACGAGGAACAGCAGATCGCAAGTGCCAGACAGGAGACGGCGATCTACGCCTCGACCATCAACACGTCCTTTACGCTGCTGGAGGAAAATCTGTTCTACCTGCCGTACAATAATCCCGACGTGCAGACGCTGACGGAATATGAAACGCCCGAGGCGCGCGACTCCATGAGCTACTGGGCGGCCGTCTCGGCCCTGCGGCGGCAGTTTTCCACCCTGCAGAAGAGCTGCCCCTATGTCGAGAGCTTCTTTGCCTGGTATCCCGCGCAGGAGCTCTTCCTCAACGAGCAGGTAAACCCGGAAATGAGCCTGTATATCCGCGCGCTGACCGCCGGGGACAGCGCGGCGATCCCCGAGCGGTGGACGCGCGTGGCTTTGCCGGAGGGCGTCTATCTGCTGCGCATCTACCCGATGCACGGCTACTATCTCGGCGTGTGGCTCTCGTGCGATGAGCTGCTGGACAGCTTTACCGGCGGGACGTCGACGTTTTTCCTCACCGATCCCGAGGGGAATCTGCTATCCTCCGGCGCGCCGGGCGCGCTCGACGCCGCCGCGCTGGGCAAGGTCAGCCCCCAGCGGGAGGGCCTGCTGCTCTCAAGCTTTGCCGAGCACCCCGGATTGTACCTCGTGCGCGAGCTGACGCGCAGCGAGCTGCGCGCCTCGGGGTCGTTCAGCCGCCTCTCTTTTGCGCTGGTCTGTCTGCTGCATCTCCTGCTGCTGTCCTTTGTGCTGATCGCGGTGACGGTCTGGGTGCTGCATCCGCTGCGGACGTTGCTGGAGGGCATCCGGACCATCCGCGGCGGCGAGACGAACTACCGTATGCCGCCCGCGCCGCGCCTGAGCACCGAGTTTCAGGAGATCCGGCGGGAATTCAACGCCATGATGGACGAGACCCAGCAAATCCGCATCCAGATGTATGAACAGCAGCTGCAGCAGGACGAGATCCGTCTGCGCTATCTCAGCCAGCAGATCCAGCCGCATTTTATTCTGAATTCTCTCAACACGCTCTATGCCTATACCGGGCGCGACACCGAGATCGCCCGCAAGATCATCCGCCTGCTGATCCAATACTACCGATATATCATCAACATCGAATCGCAGTATGTCCGCGTCGGCGAGGAGCTTGCGCACATAGAAAACTATCTCGCCTTCCAGAAGCTGCGCTATGCCGACCGGCTGGACTACGAGATCCGCTGCGACACGGCGGCGGCCGACGTGCCGATCCCGCCGCTGATGCTCGAGAGCTTTGTGGGCAACGCGCTCAAGTACGGACAGGACGAGACCGATCACCTGCACATCGAAGTATGCGTGGAAAAGAGCGAGACGTCCGCGGTCCGCATCCGGATCCGGGATCAGGGCAAGGGCTTCCCGGGTGAGATGCTCGACGCCCTGCGCTCGTATCAGAAGGAAGGAAAAAAGGACGATCTGCTCGGCATCGGGATCTGCAATTCGCTCGACCGGCTGCATCTGATCTACGGAGCGGATGCCGATGTGTTTTTCTATAATGAGGAGACCGGCGGTGCCGTGGTCGAGATCGTGATCCGGCCCGGGGCGGAGGAAAAGGAGAGTGCACCATGAGCGAGATTCACGCGCTGCTGCTGGACGATGATATTTTCCCCTGCGAGGTGCTGATCGAAGAGGTCGACTGGCAGCGCTATGGGATCGCCTCGGCCGCCTGCGTCGCCTCGGTCCGCGAGGCGAAGGCCTATCTGCAGAGCCACAGCGTCAACATTCTCATCTGTGATATCGAGATGCCCGGCGAGAGTGGGCTGGATATGGTGGAATGGGCCACAGAGTATCCCCGCTTCAGCGCCGAGCCGATGGTCTCGATCATGCTGACCTGCCATCCGAAATACGAGTATCTCCGAAAAGCGATGCAGCTCGGCTGTCTCGACTACCTGTTAAAGCCCGTGGATATCGACGACCTTGCCCGCTGCCTTGAAAAAGCGGTCGAACTGATCACGCAGCAGCGGCAGGAACGCCGCCCCGAGCCGACGGCGGCGGAGCGGCGCAAAAAGGAGGATCTGGTGCACGACAGGATCCTGCCCTTCATCAACGAGCGGCTCGATACCCCGTTTTCCGTCACGGACATCGCGGACGCCGTGGCGCTCAATCCGCAGTATCTGATGCGTATTTTCAAAAAGGAAACCGGGCAGTCCGTGCTGGAGTATGTGACGGGAAAGCGCATCGAGCGCGCCAAGGAGCTGCTGCTGCAGACCGACTGGCCGCTCACGCTGATCTCCGAAAAGGTCGGGTATCTCAACTATACCTATTTTATGAAGGTTTTCAAATCCGTGGAAGCCATCACGCCCGGGGAATACCGCAAACGGTATTCGCCGTGACATCAACAGGAGGTGCACTGTATGCGCGGCTTACGAAACAGACGAACAGCGTTTTTGACGATAGCACTGCTCGTATGCCTGCTGCTCACCGTGCTGCAGGGCTGTCGACAGAACACCGGTGACGTGTGCGAGATCGTCGTCGAGACTCTAACGCTCGGGCAACCGATGCCGGATATCCCGCTGATCGAGGAGGCCGCCAGCCGCATCACGCTGCCCGCCATCGGCTGCCGGGTCAGAATCAAAAACGTGTCCATCGCCGAGCAGCAGTCCGCCCTGCGGCTGATGACCGTGAAGCACGAGGCGATCGACCTTGTCAACACCGGGCGTGTGGACGCGCTCCCCGATATGGTCAGCGATGGGCTGCTGCTGCCGCTCGACGAGCTGCTCGCACGCTATGGCGGTGCGCTGTTTGAAGCCAATCAGGCGCTGCTGCCGGCCTGCCGGATCGACGGGCAGACCTATGCCGTGCCTTCGATGCCCTATGTGAACAACGCCGCGGGCTTTATCTATAACGCCGACATGGCCGAGGAATACGGCATTGCGCTGTCCGCCCATCCCGATCTCGCCGAGCTGGAAGCGGCTGCCGCAATCCTTGCCGCGCATGGGAAATATCTGTTGCTCCCCAGCACCGGTCTTGATACCTCCCGCCTGTTTTCAAGCCTTTACGCGGACATTCACACGGTTTCCCCCAATCTGTTCTGCGGCGTGACGCTGGAAGGAGACAGCCCCACGCAGCTGTGCAGTCCCTATGAGACAGAGGCTTTTCTGGACTACTGTATCCGGATCAGAAGCTGGGCAGAACGAGGCTGGATCCCGGAGAACTATCTGCTCTCCGGTGGGGGCGGAAACCAGTCCTTTCTGCGCGGTGACGTTTTCATGGCCTGGAGCATCGTCAGCCCCATCGAGCATGCCCTGCAAGCCCGGGATTACCCCTTCCGCATCGGCATGTTTGCCATGGCCGAGACCGCACTGAGCACCGCGAACGTGCAGGAGTGCGGCTGGGGGATTTCCGCGAGTTCCCAGCACCCCGAGAAGGCCATGCAGCTTCTGAATCTGATGTATGAGGACGAGGCACTGGCCAATCTGCTGATGAACGGCATTGAGGGCCGCGAATACCGCAGACTCAGCGAGCATATCATCGCGCTGCCCGAGGGCAGAAGCGCGCAGGAGCTGGACTATTCACGGAATTTCACCTTCTTCGGGGACTACCGGAAGGTCTATGAATGGGCGCCGATCACCGAGGCGGACTACGAAGCCCTCGCCGACTTTTACGAAGCGCCGCCGCAGCTGGACACGCTGTTCGGCTATGCCTTCAACGTCAACCGTGTCTCGGCACAGGCCGCGGCCGTACAGGCTGTGCTGACGGATTATCTGCCCGCGCTCGAGTGCGGGATGCTCTCCGACGTACCGACTGCGGTCGGGCAGCTCAACGAAAAGCTCCGCCAGGCGGGCATTGATCTGATTATTGCAGAAAACCAGCGCCAGCTGGACGAATGGCTGCGTGAACGCGACCGTCAATAGAAAAAAGTCCGGCTGTGACCGTAGGGGCCGACACCCTTGGCGGCCCGTGCGGCACGACTTGAAAAATGTAGGAATCCCCGGCGAAAACGCGCAATATAGCGAATTCGTCGGGGATTCATGCAATTATTGTGCCGGGTTGCCGGGCTGCGTTCCCTGCGGGTAAGCGTCAGTCCCTGCACACGGTTCAGACCTGCAGCGCGTACAGCCGCGTGAACTTCTCCTCAAGATAGTCGAGATAGTAATTGACGTTCAGCCCCTCGCCGGTGATCGCGCGGATCCATTCGTCCGGGGTCATCAGCGAGGCGATCGAAAAGACGTGCTCGCTCAGCCAGTCGCGGATCTTTGTCAGCTCGCCGGCGCGGACGACGGCGTATACATCGAAGTCCTTCTGCATCGTGCGCAGGATCTGCGCGCCGTAGGCGTTGCCGAGCGCGTAGGACGGGAAATAGCCGTAGGCCCCGGCGCCGCCGGTCCAGTGCACATCCTGCAGGCAGCCGCGCGCGTCGTCTGGCACGTCCACGCCGAGATACGCCTTGTATTTCTCCTTCCAGAGGGCCGGGATCTCGTCCACGCTGATATCCCCGTTGACAAAGGCCTTTTCGAGCTCATAGCGCACCATGATATGCAGGCAGTAGGTCAGCTCGTCGGCCTCCATGCGGATGAGCCCCGGCTCGGCCACGTTCACGGCCTCGTACAGCTCGCGGTCGCTGACGTCGGCAAAGGTGTCGCCGCTGTAGGCGCGCAGCGTCGGCGCGACGAAGGACAGAAAGGACTCGCTGCGGCCGATGATATTCTCGTAGAAGCGGGAGATGCACTCGTGCATGGCGCTCGTCATGTTGTCGGCCGCGTGGTCGGCGTAGTAACTCTCCGGCTCGTTCTGCATGAAGAGCGCGTGGCCGCCCTCGTGCAGGGTAGAAAAGATGTTGGATATGAAGTTGTTCTCGTAATAGTGTGTCGTGACGCGCACGTCGTGGGGGCCGTAGTGGTCGGTGAAGGGGTGTTCGGTCGTCATCAGCACCAGTGCGCTGCGCCGCAGACCCTCGAGTTCCAGCAGATAGCGGGACATGGCCTCCTGCTGGGGGATCGGCACCGGGCGGGACATGAAATCGGTGCGGATCGGCTTGCCCTCGGCGCGGATGCGCGCGATCAGCGGGACGATACGCGCCTTCAGCGCGGCGAAAAAGGCGTCGAGTTGTGCCTCGCTGCCGCCCTTTTCATAGTCGTCCAGACAGGCGGCGTAGGGCGTGGGGTAGCGGCGATCGCGCAGGGCGATGCTCTGGCGGCAATAGTCGATGTTGGCTGCAAAGGCGTCGCGAAACAGCGAGAAGTCCGGGCTCTTTTTGGCCCGCAGCCAGTCGCCGTAGGCTTTATTGGCGGCCAGATCCATCTCATAGGAGAGTTCGGCCGAGATGTTCTTCGTGCGCAGCCAACTGTCGTGCAGATGCTCGATCGCCTTCTTCT
>ODAI010469234.1_pt1 | contig 10082 bp, 12 predicted proteins | sample 1539321 | NCBI WGS metagenome assembly ODAI01 (sample SAMN02144231, study PRJEB22623) | gut metagenome | biome: sheep rumen | host: Ovis aries | place: New Zealand | reverse complement strand
TAACCTTTTCATCTCATCCTCAACAGTCATAGATCTTAAACTAAATGATGGATCAAATTTCTTTCCGTAAATTTTACCTTTGCTTGGTAATTCAAAATCTTCTTTAATTGTAACTGCCATTTTATCTTCCTCTCTGTCTTAATGCACGTAAAGTTTTACCTTCATTATTTAAAATATAGATGTTCATTCCATTAGCTTCAATAGTTTCGAAATCATCATCTTTCTTTCTATTCTTCCGGTAAATATTACAAAAGCTGATACCATTATCATAAACACCTGTATCGACTTTATCAATATCATCAAAATAGGTTGTCTTAATAATATTATCAGCTAAAAAATCTTTCTGTATTATCATATGTTCTATCTTCCTTTCTATCTATTTCTGTATTACAACAACATACAGTCATTATAATACAGAAATAATCAACCGAAGTTGATTATTGTCTTTCTTTAAAGTTGATCTGGCTTATGAGGGATTGCCCTATCATAAATTATAGTGCCAGTCAAAGTCTTTTTATCAGCGTTATTATTATCTCATCCAGATTCCTGAATTGAACTTACCCAACAACCTTTAAGTTCCCAATAGTTAACCAAAGTATTATCTGGTAAATATTCAAGAACAACTGCATCTTTCTTATAGACATCAGATGATGGAATAGTATCATCAACAACATTATAAGATAATGCTTGCCAAGCTCTTAATACTGATTTACCATCAGCACCTGCAAAGTCATTAATAACTAATGTTCCAGAATTAAAGCTTGCTTTTCCAGCATAATGTACAGTACTATTACCTCTATTAATATCTATAGGACTTTGCTGGAAATCAGGAACAGTAAAACTAACAACAGAGAAGTCAATTACTTCCTGACCATTATTAATATAATCATCTAAATTATTTTCATCACCAGCAACTCTTAATAAATTATCAAGACCAGAAACTAAGAAACGGAAGTTATTAGTTCTAATTGGCTGATAAGATTTAGGGTTATCAGCAAGGTGATATGTTCCAAAATTTGTAGTAGCCATTTATACTATTTCCTCCATTAAACTGTAGCATCTTCAATTGTAACTTCTTCGTCAGTTAATACAATATTAATATCAAATGACTCAACAGCTTCAATTGGTTGAATTGTTAATGTAGCTTTAATTGTCGCTTTTCTAGTAGATACTTCCTTAGTCCACTTGTACCAAGAAATACCTCTTCCACTCTTCATTTGATCTAACAATGAATTAGCTAATGTCTTGAAGTTAATCCAGACAATATCATCATTAGGTTCAAATGTACATCTCATTGCTGTATGGAAGATCTGTTTCTTAATATCACATAATAACATTCTGATATTTAAGAAGTTCATGTATCTATCAACTGTACCAGTAGCTGATTTATTAACTACTCTATTACCCCAGATTCTATAGCCGTATGTACCAGCATTATAAATTGGATTAACCATAATGTTAAGCTGTTCACCTGCTTCTTCATCATTTTGAAGTGTATGCATTAATGCTTCACCTACATCAAATGAAGGTTTAATTAATCCAGGAATAAATCCTCTAGCTACACCTGCTGCAGCAAACCAGTTAGCATTACTCTTAGTGCTATATGCATAAGCCATTAAATAACCAAATCCTGCAGGCATTAATACAGATGTTTGAGAACCTGTTGCTGTAGTAGCACAATTGAACCATGGGAAGAATGCTGCACTGTATAAATCTCCAGAAGCTTCAGGAGTATATTGTTCCTGAATCATATTGAATAATTGTTCTTCATCTTCAACATAATCAGCAAATTCAATTAATGCAATTGCATCTCCACGTTCTTTTGCTAAATCTCTAATCTTTGTGTAAGAAGATGTAACTACAGTTGATACATTTCCATCATTTACTACATCATACTCTTTGCCGCAGTTAGCATAACCACCAGTTGTGATAAACTTAATATTAAATAAGTTTCTATCTTTAAACTCATCTAACTTACCAGCTTCAATAGCAGTTTCGATTAAATTGTAAGCATCTCCTTCTGCTAAGCTTGATCCAGTAGCTGCGTTATCATAAATAAGAGGTTTAACTACAACATTTAATCCTTGTAATAAGAGTTCATACGCCATAATGTATGATCTATCTAAACCACCATCTACTGTAACAGTGTGTCCGGATGCTCAGACTCTGAAGGAGTCTGCACTAGTGAACAATTTTGATTCAGGAGTAACTGAATAAACAACATCACCTTCACTAGTTGTGTCATAACTTCTAGCGTACAACATTGGGACAAGAACTGTATTCTCTGTAATATCAAATGCGGCTAATTGAACAGCTTCCTGTTCGCGAATTTTAATATTAGGCATGGTATTCCATTCTCTCCTTTAATCTTGTACTTTTATATCTTCACTATATTCAATATTCCAGTTATCCATAAATGGAACACTAAATAAGTAAGCATCATCTATTGTCAATCTAATTGACATTCTTGTAAATTGTCCACTAATCAATCTTTCAGGAATATCTGAGTTATCAGATACTGTACTTTCAATCATTAATGTAGAATCATGGACAATATTTGCATCATTATAAGGAATTTCAATATGTAAATTTGGATAATTTATAATATTGAAAATAAAATTCCTTACATATTCATCTGCTTCAGCAAAATATTTGCAATATATATCTAGCTGATATGATAATCTAATAGGTATTCCATTTAATAACTCTGATTTTTGACAATTAGCAGCTAAGTGACCACCATCATATGATAATGGTTTCTTAGTTGTACTTATTATTTCAAAATCATTATCTCTTGAAATAGCTATTAATGGTAATGATAAAGGTTTATCATCTGTTTGATCAGCATTCAATTGAAATAGTCTTGTTGATTCAGATGGCTTTAATATTTTCATATTAGGATCTTTAACTCATTTTTTAATTTTATTAGTTAAAGCATCATCATAAAATCTAATAGCCAATTAATCACTCCTTATATAATATATCTATATTATTGTGGACTAAATTAAATATCTTTTCAATTAAAGGATAACCTTTACAAGTTCTATTACCATAGGTTATCATATTTACTAATGAGTTTAAATTGTAGCCTTTATATCTTACATTCCTATTTATAGTAACTGTGTAATTTGTAGGTGATTCCTTAATAATCAAATTCTTAACAGCTAACTTAAATATTTGATATGTATCAACATTAAACTCTTTATTAATTTTTTGTGCTTCAATATTATTAAATGTATCGATAACTTTATTCTGAATATAGTTAACTATATAATCTATAAAATCTTTACTATAAATTTTTTCAATTGTTAATTTCATTATATAAGATTATTTTGTTTAATATAATCAACTATACCCTGGCGTTGTAATAAACTATCAATCATATCTCTAGCCTGCTGATCATTAAGATTTTGAGCTTGAGTTTGTGTAGATCGACTTCTTCTTACAGATCCTCCATTACTATTTAGGGCTTGTTCAATTCCTGCGATTGATTTTAAAGATCTTCCATCACCTTCATAGAATATACTTGTTAATTTAGATTCATCAAAACCTTTTTCTATGCAATCATTTAAATATTTTAATATATCTCTAAACTCTTCATCACTTCTTGTATATAGATTAATTCTAGGATTATTTTTTATTACAATATTTTTTCAAAAATTATTCCTTAAATCATCATTACTTATACTTCCATCGGAATAAGCATTATACACTTTTGTAAATGAATCAATTGATTGAAGTGGAGCATCATGATCATTTATCATTTTTAATAAGTTCATAAACTCATTATTTCCACGACCAAGTTCAACTCATTTCATAGCATTAACTCATTTGATTAAAAATTCATCACCAAATTTAAGTAATGTATCAACTATATAACTATTAGGACTAAATACTTTATTTCTTAAAAATTCTTCAAGTACATCGATCTTATCATGTCCATAAGCAGCATTTCAAGCTTCTTCAGCCATTTGGATATCACTGTATGAAGCTTCATTTAATCTTTTTACTTTCATCTAAAATGCTCCTCATCTTCCTGATTTAATAAATTGAAATCACTATTTACAAATAATTCAGTATCAGCTTTTTCAACTGTAGTTTCATATTCAGGTACTAACCTACAAGTAATACTAGCAGGGTAAATTGGAATAGCTGACATTTCAACTACTCTAAATTTTCTACCTTGAGTATTATCAAATGCAGATGGTATCTTAAATAAGCAACCAATTTGCAAATTTTCAAGATCATATGGAACACTGATTAATGACGCTTGGTCCTGTAATTCAGCATTTCAACCTAATCTCTTTGCTGTTTTCTGATCAATATTTTCATTAAATATACAACCAACTCGAAGGGGTTCACTATATGAAGTATCTAGTTCCCCTTGAGTAGTGTACTGTTTATTCTGGAGTGGATATTGGTATTCACAAAATACACCCCTTAATGTTACCATTTCATTGAAGTATTTTCTTTGAAGTTGAACATTAGGTTGTACTAATCTTCCGTAGTCCTTCTCCATAATAACTCCTATTTTCTTACAGCTCTTCCGTAAACTCTAGTTACTTCAGATTCATTAGATTCATTAATAGTTTTTGCAGTGTAGTTGTAAATTAAACTTTCACTAACGAACTTTTTATTCACTAAAGAACCTTTTAACATAAATGCTTTGGAAGATTTAGAGAATGTTTCATTTAATCCTTCAGAAACAATCTTACCTCTCTTAGTCTTCTTTAAATTTTCAAACACAAATGAGGTTTTCTTTTCTTTACCAGAATTAAATTTAATTAATCCTTCAACAACTAACTTTCCTTTTCCATAGTTAACATTTGTTGTTTTAAAAGAATTTACATTTTCATAAACTCTATGAAGATATGATTCACCAATTTCATCAAATGATTCTTCATCGAATTCATCAATATCTAACTCATTTTCAGCTGGTTCTTCTTCAGCAGGTAATTCATCTTCCATAGCAACTTCCTGAGCTGATTGTTCTTCATTATTTTCAATATCTGTAATTTCTTCAGCATCTAATGGGGCAATCATTTCATCTTCAGTTGCAGCTTCTGGTTCTTCAGGATCACCAACTTCAACAACTACTTTACCATCTTCAGTTTTAACTTCAATATCCTGTTTGTCTGTATGAACTTCAACTTCATTAAGGTCTTCTTTCAAAGATTCATCAAATAAACTTGTTTGAACATCGAATTTATATCTATAAACTTGATCTTCAGGTACCTCATCATATGAATCTTTAAAATGTCCATCATATGAATGATTAAATGTAAATAATTTAGGGAATTTATTTGAATTTTCTTTATCAAGATTAATACCACTTGATTCACTATTAATCCATCTATCTAATTCAGCTTTATTGTTAATAATGACAGCTGGTTTATATTTACCAACTTTACCAGATTCTGCCATATCATCAATTTTATTTTTAACTTCTTCTATTGACTCTCCTGTAATATTACCAACTACTGAATCATGAGTTGTGTAAATATCATCTGGAGTAACAAAAATACTTACACCACGATAGACATCAACACCTTCATCATCTGGATAGTTAGGATTGCGTCATTCTCTTAATAATGATTCTTTAACTGGTTCTTCATCAGGATCAATTAACTTTTCAGCATCTTCAGATTGAACCTCTTCCAAATCTTCGCCTAAAGACTCTTGAGTAGGAGCATGTGCGAATAATAAATTAGCAATAGCATCAACATACTCATCTTGAGTCATATTTGCTCTATCAGCGAATTCACTCATACCGTCATCATCACACCAGTCAACATCATATTCTGGAATAGCATCATGAACAGTATAAGCTAAGTTGTCATTAAAATCAACTAAACTATCTTGTAAATAAGAAATAACAAGGTTCTTAACTGAATTAGCATCTTCTGTTAAAACAGATTCATTTACAACCAACTTATCTGGAATCTCTGTTACAGGATTTTCCATTGGTTCTTCTAAAATTGTTGCGTCATCAGAAGCTGTTTCAGGATTGACACCTACATCTTCAGGATTTTCAAACTCTTCATGAAGTTCATCATCAGAATCAACATTAATGACTACATCATCACTTTCTTCAGGTTGATCAACATGAACATCTACATCTTCTTCTACTGAACCAAAATAGAAATCATCATTAAATGCTTTCTGAGCTTTTTCCATATCAGACCTATAAGCATCTAAACCATGATTGACTTCAGCTTCATAAGCAGCATCTGCTAAATGATTATAAACAATTCCATTAAGTTCACGTTGCTCATCGGCATTAAGAGCTTCTTTTAAAGCTTCACCAATTTCTTCATCAGAAATTTCTGGTTCTTCTTCTACTTCAGCTTCCTCTTCATCTTTTGGTTCTTCTTTAAAAGCATCAGCATCAAACTTCTCAATTTTTCCAATTACATTCCAACCAAATGCATTGCTACAAACTGGACATTCTTCATCAATATTTGCTAAGCCAGAATCTTCATCAATAATGACATCAGCAATGTCCTTGTAGATTCTTGTATGACAACTGTCACACTCAAGGATGACTTTACCAATATAATTATCTTGGAGGTCTTCAACTTCGTCAGCCTCTACATCAATAATTTCCTCTTCAGTAGGCGCTTCGATGTCATCAGCTACAAAGCTCTGTAATTCATCTATAACACCCTGATCGGCAGTCAAGTTAAAATCATCTTCTAATAATTTCAAACTTTGGAATGCTTCTTTAAGGTAAAATTCCATTACTTTTATTCCTCCGTAATTTTATTTATTATAATAAATTTAGCAACTTAAAAATACTAAATTATGTAAAAATTTTCAGAAAACTAATCAAGAGGCAAGACTAAATCTGTTGCAACTCTTAACTGTTCTCTTAATGTAGTTAATTCACTATTACCTTCTTCAAGTAATGTTGCTCCATCATCTGCTCATATTGCATTCGATTGAGTATATCTTGTTCTAATTCTTCCTAATATTATTTTAGCATGAGCTAATGAAAGTTTTAATAATATATCTTGTCAGAAATTAGTAACAACTTCAGAAGCATCATGTAATCTAGGAACAAACTCTATAACAACTTCAGCTGGTTTACCTTGAGAATAATTTACATATAACTTCTTATTAATCTCATCATATCTAAAATCTAAATCTGTTGAAGTAGTATTTGCTATTTGTTGAGCTGTCGACCAGTTGAGCATTCTATATACTCAATCATTTGTATAATAGTTCGATGATATATTATACATCTGTAATTGAGAAATGTATGCAGGATCTGTTGATGTAGAACTATCTGTAGATGATGAACTTGTACCAGATATTCTATGAACTCCTACAATTGATTCAATCTGAGGATACTCAACAACATCAATACAACTTGAAGCTGGTACTTGAATAAAATTTGTAACATTATAATATCTGTTCATTTCTTCTAATGACATATTAATTACTTTCTCAATGCCTTTATCGTCAAGTTCGCAATCTATTATGCCACCAGTTAATTGAAACTTTATTTTATCTATATAATCTTTAACTTCCATTATTCAACTTCCTCCTCAGGCTCTTCCTCAGGTATTTCTTCATCTTCCTCATCATTTTCTGGTTCTTCAATAGGAATATCTTCAGCATCATCTAATTCATCTTCAGGAGGCTCTATAATGCCTTGATTAATTGCATCAATATACTTCATTCCATATAAAGCTGGAAATATGATATCAAAATATTTATCAGGATAATGCTCTTCCATGTATGTTACATAATTTGTAATACATGAAGCTAATTTAAGAGCTCAATCTAAATCAGCTAATACTTTCATTACATGCTTACATCCAGCTCCTTGAGAATCATTAGGATTTGTAATTCTTGCAGGAACTACTTGAGGATGACCTGAATTATATCTACCTTTAGATGACCAATAAGCCATGCGATATTTTCAATCAGGACATGTACAACTTATGTAAATATCTTGCTTGTTTATTGCATCGATAATTGCTCTATAAACTACTTTATATTCAAATGTCCATGAATTATTTTTAAGCTCTCTATTTATAGAATCTAATATTCCATCAAAAAGAACTTCCACTTCATAGTTGTCATGTTCTCCTTGAACAGGAACAAAGAAGGAAAGTAAATTGGCTTTAAAACATGCATTCATGTCAATTTTATTAAATGCACTCACTGAATTGTAAATATGCTGAAGATTACGTCTTTCATATCTTGTAGTTCCATATGATTTTGTAACTTCAGCATCTTTACTTTTATTTAAAAGTTGATGTCTAGTAGCTTCATCTATTCTTTTCATATATTAAATTTAGCAGTTCCTTCTCAATTATAATATACAAATTAAAAGGGACTAAATGTCCCTATCCTTATGTAATCTAATATAATTAGCTGTATCTATGTCATCTTCTACAATTGAAAGTAAATTATCAAGTTCTTTTTGATAAAATTGTTCACTAATAACTCCAGCTAAAAGCTTTGCCTCCAAATCTTGGACTGCTTTTATAATTGCCTTATTCATTATTAAGTCCTCCAATAATAAATTTAGCAGTATTATGACATCGTACTTTTATCTATTTCATCGTACTCTTTTATTAATCTTCCAACAAACTTAATGCATTCTTCTGGACATTCTACATAATTTCAATCTTTATCATACATTGTGAGTTCTTGATAGATAAGAATCTCATCTATTTCACCTAATCTATTTACATATTCATTGCTTAGAGGATCTAGTAAATTTTTACTATTATAAACAGCTGCAGCTTGATTAGGATACTTCATAATAAACATTCCATATGCTGCTGCGTCATCATATGATTGAAACTGCATACTAAATAATCCTGTAAGAGAAGTGTCAGGTTCATCACTATCTGAAAATACAGGATATAAATAATATTCAACAAACATTGGTGTAGTTTGTTCTTCATCTACTCTAACGTATCTCATAATATAGAATACAATAAAAAAGAGGATCTTTCGACCCTCTTTAAATTATAGCGATTATTTAATTACTAGTCAGTAACAACTTTAACGTTACCAAGGAATCTATTATCGCCTTCCTTGATTTCGATCTTGCTGAGTAATAATTTGTTAATAATCTTCATGTCGTATAATGTACTGAAGCCCTGGCTCATTCTACCATCAGCAAAGCCGAGTAACTGAGTAGGAACAATTGGCATATAAGGAGCGTAAACACCAACAGCAGTCTTGCCATCAGCACCTAAGACACCAAGGTAGCAAGCCTTTGTAAGCATTGGAGAAACGATAACCTTCATACCAGCAACTGTACCAGCAACATATGGACCATTAGCAACAGTGTTGTTAGAAGCATTGAAGCCCTTAACAAATGTTAAAATTGGCATAACATCTGGAGAAACTAACATCCAGTTAGGCATAAATCTACCAGTTGCCTTGTAAACAGCAGCCTTAGCCTGCTCTAACTTACGAGCAAAACCTTCAGCCTTCATGGAGTAAGAAACAGTGTCGAGTTCTTCATCAACCCATTCAAACTTATGATCAGCTCCAAGAGCATCAGCAGTTTCCTTAACTAAAAGAACAGCTTCACTATCAATTTCATACTCTAATTCAGCCTGAGCCTGTTGAGCAATTGTAGCTTCGAAGTCCATACCATAATCTTGCTTAGCCTGGAAAGCAGCAAACTGAGAATATTCAACAGCTAATCTACGAGCCTTAGCAGTTAAAGCAATACCATTCATTCTAGCAACAACTGAAGGAAGTTTATCCTGAGGAATGTATTGGTTATCATACTGATAAGCAACTCTAGCACCAGCAGTTAAATCAGAAATAGTAGGACTATTAATATTCGCTACATCTTTATAAGTAATAACATCAGGATTACCCGCAGAAGGAGTAATAACCTTAACATCATGCTTTACAACACTTCCAGATTCAACAACTTCAAATGCACCCTTAACAATTGGACCCCAAGCTAATGTGAGAGAATTAGCACCAGCTGGAACAGTTTCAACAACCTTTTCACCAGAGTAACGAGCTCTTTCTTCAGTCATAGCACCAAAACCTTCGAATGGGCTATTAATCTTGTTATTGACTTCCCAAATGGACTG
>ODAI014781688.1_pt1 | contig 10083 bp, 8 predicted proteins | sample 1539321 | NCBI WGS metagenome assembly ODAI01 (sample SAMN02144231, study PRJEB22623) | gut metagenome | biome: sheep rumen | host: Ovis aries | place: New Zealand | reverse complement strand
TCTGACGGTGATTGTTCTTTGCTGTTTGAAAATGAAGAGGACTTTCATAAAGGAGGCTATGCATTTGAATCTTTCGGAGGAAATGAAGTGGCTCTCACCGGTATCCCTGCCAATATTTTCGGGGTTGATGAAAAGGAGCTGTTTTTAAATACAATCGCGTCGTTATCTGACGTAAAGCGTGGAGTTAATGATTTGATTTTGGAAAAAATAGCATCTATGTCATGCAAGGCTGCTGTAAAGGGGCATGATCATTTGTCCTTCGCAGAAGCGGAGAGTTTGATTTCCGATCTTTTATCTTTGGAAAATCCGTATCATTGTCCTCACGGAAGGCCAACGATTGTGCGTATGTCGCAATACGAGCTGGACAAAAAGTTTAAAAGGATTGTGTGATGAAAAAACCACTTGTTATTATTGCCGGTCCGACGGCAACCGGAAAAAGTAAATATTCCATTGCATTTTCAAAGAGACATGATGGCTCTGTAATTTCTGCGGATTCCATGCAGGTTTATAAGTATATGAATATCGGATCCGCAAAAATCATGCCGGATGAAATGGAAGGTATTCCACACTATCTTGTGGACGTATTGGAACCGAAAGAAGAGTTCCATGTGGCCAGATTTAAGGATATGGCAGAAGAAGCATTGACGGATATTTATCGTGCCGGACGACTTCCCGTTGTATGCGGAGGAACCGGTTTTTATATTCAGGCCCTTTTATATGGGGCGGATTTTTCCGACGGGCAGACAGATGAGAGCCTGCGAAAAGAGTTGGAATGCTTTGCAAAGGATAAGGGCGCGGATGCTTTGTTTGAACGGTTGAAAAAAGTGGACCCCAAATCCTGTGAAAGCATACATAAAAATAATATAAAGCGTGTGATTCGTGCGCTGGAGTTTTATGAACTTACCGGAAAGAGAATCTCGGAGCATAATGAAGAACAAAAGCAGAAAGAATCGGAGTATAATTTCGCATTTTTTGTATTAAAGGACGACCGCGAAAAGATGTATGAAGGCATTGAAAAGCGAGTGGATCAAATGATTTCTTCAGGACTTTACGAGGAAGTAAAAAAACTATCCGATATGGGATATACGAGAGACTATGTTTCCATGCAGGGACTGGGATATAAAGAAATCTTAGATGCCATTGACGGAAAGATTTCCCTTGATGAGGCTGTTTATCGAATCAAACGTGATACCAGACATTTTGCCAAACGCCAGCTGACCTGGTTTAAAGCGAAAAAAGATGTTATATGGGTGGACAAGGAACAGTTTTCTTACGACGATGAACGGATATTAGCCTTTATGGAAAAAGAATGCAGACAAAGGAATATTATATAATGGATGTTTTTGAAATGTACAAAGAAATAGGAATCTCAAAAGAGGTTTACGACTTGGGGGAAAAAGTCTTAGACGATTTGAAAGATCGATTCCTGGAATATGATAGGGTGGCAGAGTTTAATCAGTTAAAGATTTTGGCTGCTATGCAAAAAAACAAAGTCAGCGCGGAATGTCTTTTGGGAACCACGGGATATGGATACAACGACCTGGGAAGAGATACCCTGGAAAGGGTTTATGCGGATACTTTTAAAGGTGAAGATGCTCTGGTGCGCCCGCAGATTACTTGCGGAACCCATGCATTGGCGCTGGCGTTAATGTCAAACCTTCGTCCGGGAGATGAATTGTTGTCCCCGGTGGGAAAACCATATGATACCTTGGAAGAAGTGATTGGTATTCGTCCGTCTATGGGCTCCTTGGCTGAATACGGAGTGTCCTACCGCCAGGTGGATTTGCTGCCGGACGGAAGCTATGATTTTGATGGAATCAAAAATGCCATTAATAAAAATACAAAGCTTGTAACCATTCAGCGTTCCAAGGGGTATGCGATGCGACCTTCCCTTTCCGTGGAGCGAATCGGAGAACTTGTTTCATTTATCCGTGGAATAAAAAAAGATGTCATTATAATGGTGGATAATTGCTACGGTGAATTTGTTGAAACCAGAGAGCCGTTAGAAGTGGGAGCGGATATGATTGTAGGCTCCCTGATTAAAAATCCCGGTGGGGGTTTGGCACCTACCGGAGGATATATTGTTGGAAAGAAAGAGTGCATTGAAAATGCAGCTCATCGTTTGACTTCACCCGGACTCGGAAAAGAAGTTGGAGCGTCTTTATCCATGAATCAAAGCCTTTTTCAGGGATTCTTTTTGGCGCCCACCGTTACCTGTGGCGCATTAAAATCCGCAGTGTTTGCTGCAAATCTGTATGAACGCCTGGGATATTTTGTGGTACCAAACGGTTCCGAAAAGCGATGCGATATTATTCAGTCGGTAGAATTAAAATCTGCGGAGGCTTTAAAGGCGTTTTGCAAGGGAATTCAGGCAGCGGCACCGGTGGATAGTTATGTTACTCCGGAACCATGGGATATGCCGGGGTATGATTCTCAGGTTATTATGGCTGCAGGTGCGTTTGTTCAAGGTTCTTCCATTGAACTTTCCGCAGACGGTCCTTTAAAAGAGCCTTATGCTGTTTATTTTCAGGGTGGTCTTACCTGGTATCACGGCAAAGTCGGAATTCTGAATTCTTTACAGAAACTGGTGGATGCAAATCTTGTTAACCCTGCCTTGATATGATAAAATAATTTGGTTAAAAACCATGAAATAAGGATGGAGCGTAATTAAAATGTCGAATGGATACGGAATAGATTTAGGAACCGGAAATCTTAAGATATATGCCGTTGGTTCCGGTGAAGTAACAAACCAGAAAAATACCATAGCAATCGTAAACAAAAATGAGATGTATGCTTATGGTGATGATGCTTATCTGATGTATGAAAAGGCACCGGACAGTATAGATGTTTCTTTTCCGATTGTGAACGGTGTGATTGCCGATTTTGATAATATGCAGGCAATGTTGCTTCGTGTGTTGGAAAATGATGTTAAGGCCAGATTAAAGGGTGCGGATATCGTGATTGCTGTCCCTACGGATATTACGGAAGTGGAGAAAAAAGCGTTTTACGATATGTTTGCCAAAACAAAGATTAAAGCAAAAAGCATTGCTCTTTGCGAGAAGCCTTTGGCGGATGCCCTTGGAATGGGACTTGATATTACCGAACCTACCGGTGTTATGGTAGTGGATGTGGGAGCGGATACTACAGAGATTTCCGTGATTTCTTTGGGTGGACTTGTTTTAAGTCAGTTACTTAGCTACGGCGGAAACAAGTTGGATGATTCCATTGTCACTTATCTAAAGAGAAAGTACAATCTTCTGATTGGAAATAAAACGGGTAAAGCTTTAAAAGAGGGAATCGGCTCTGCCATGCCGGGAAGAAAAGATTCCATGATGATTGTGGGCAGAGACGTAGTAAGCGGATTGCCAATTGAAATGGATATTAGTTCCGATATTGTGTTTGAAGGTATGAAGGACGATTTGAGCAATATTTGTACGTCCATTAAAATGATTCTTGAAAAAGTTCCGCCTGAGTTGGCGCGTGATATTGTAAAGTCCGGTATCTATTTGACCGGCGGTGGTGCAAACGTTAAGGATTTTTCAACCTATATTACCAATATGACCAATATTAAGGTAAATGTTGTTGAAAACGGAGATGAAACCGTAGTAAGAGGCCTTGCGAAAGTATTGACCGACGAGAAATACAAGCGTTTCGGTTATAGCATGAAATCTCGAATCTTTAGTTAGCAGGACGGATTATGAGACAGAAAAATCGTATTAACATTCCCACAGGTGGATTGTTTTTTGCATTACTTACAATTTGTTTTATGTTACTGGCATTAAGCTATGTTACAGGTTTTTCCGGTGGTCCGGTTCAAACCATAGCCAATTATGTTTTTGTGCCTATGGAACGTGGCTTAAATTATATTTCAAATCAGGCTTCCGAAAGCTCTGAGGATTCTAAAACAAAAAAAGAATTGATTGCGGAAAATGCTGAACTAAAGGCTAAGGTAGATGAACTTACCTCGAAGCTTACCAATATGCAGTTGCAACAGGAAGAATTGGAACGCCTACAAAAAATGTACGAGCTTTCCGCGTCCTATACACAGTATCCGACTACCGGGGCTCATGTGATTGCCCGTGGATCCAGCAACTGGTTTAATACCTTTACCATTGATAAAGGATCCAACGACGGTATCAAAGAGGATATGAATGTTATTAGCGGTAGTGGATTGGTTGGTATCGTAACTCAGGTTGGACCGAGTTATGCCATTGTTCGCTCTATCATAGATGATAATTCCAATGTCAGCGCCATGGTTTTGGATACTTCCGACAACTGTTTTGTTTCCGGAGATCTGGAACTTATGACGGATCGTAATATGATTGAGCTTACGGACTTGGAAGATCCGGACAACGAGGTGGTAGTCGGAGGAAGTGTTGTAACCTCCAATATCAGCTCCAAGTTTTTGCCGGGGATTCTGATTGGCTATATCAGTGAGTTAAACGAGGATTCCAATAAGCTTACAAAGTCCGGAACCGTTACGCCGGTTGTGGATTTTAAGCATCTGCAGGAAGTGCTGGTTATTCTTGAGTTAAAAGAAGTAGGAAACGACAATGGAAATTAAACCTCTCATAAAAAGAGTTTTGGGATACGCTATGCTTTTGGCCGTGTATCTTTTGTTACATATCAGTGTTTTCCCCAATGCAAAACTTGGGGGTATTGCACCGAATATCATGATTATCTTGGTTTCCTCCGTCGGATTTATGCGAGGAGGAAATTCTTCTTTATTTCTTGGAATGTTTTCCGGTTTGCTTTTGGATATGTTTTCCGGTACTTATTTCGGAATGTACGCCGTAATCTATTTGTTCATTGGGCTTTTAAATGTGTTATTTCATCAATGGTTTTTTGGTGATGACATGAAGTTACCTTTGTTTTTGATTGCATTAAGCGATTTGGTATACGGCTTTATGGTATACGGTTGCATCTATTTTATGCGCGCAAGATATGATATCGGATTCTATTTATTTCACGTGATTATTCCTGAAGTTGTATACACCGTTTTGGTTTCTTTGGTTTTATACTTCCCAATTTATTATCTGGAACGATGGTTTAATAAATCAGAAAAGAGGAGCGAACGCAGATTTGTGGGATTTACTGAATGATTTAAAAGAGAGAATATTTACGGACCGTTTAAAAGTCATTCAGGGACTAATGATATTTTTTGGCATTGTCCTTGTGGGACGTCTTTTTGTGTTGCAGATTATTCGTGGTAAATCCTATCAGGAAAATTATAATTACTTGACGGAAAAGACTGAAAATGTCGAAGCGACCAGAGGCAACATTTTTGACAGAAACGGAAATCTTTTGGCTTACAGTGAGCTTGCTCATGCTGTAACCATTGAGGATAAGTATTCTAATTACAGCTCCAAAGAAAAAAATGAAATATTAAATAAAATGCTTTATGAAGTTATTTCAAACCTGAATCTTCGCGGAGATGAGATTGACAATGACTTCGGCATCTACATGAATTCTACCGGAGAATACGTGTTTGCAAATTCCGGTACGTCTTTACAGCGTTTCCGTGCCGATGTGTTCGGATATTCATCTATTGACGATTTAAAGTCCAAAAGTAAAAGTAAATATGATGTGGATGAGGCCAATGCCACCGCTGATGAAATCATGAATTATCTTTGCGGTGAAAAGCGCTATGACATTCCTGAAGATTACAGCAAGGAGATGCGTTATAAGATTGCGGTAATCCGATACAATATGAGCTTAAATAATTATCAGAAGTACATTTCCACGACCATAGCCTCCGATGTATCCGAAGAATCTGTGGCATATATTAAAGAGCATGAAGCCGATTTCTTGGGGGTGGAAGTAGAGGAACAGTCAGTACGAAGATATGTGGACAGTGAATGTTTTGCCAATATTATCGGTTATACCGGTAAGATCTCAACGGAAGAATATGAAGAGCTGTCTGAGACAAGTGACAAGTATACCCTGAGTGATACCATTGGAAAAACCGGTATTGAACAGTATATGAATGAATACTTAGCCGGTGAAAAGGGATATACTGTTGTTTATGTAGATAATGTGGGTAATGTTTTAAAAGAAGCCGAGTCAAAAGATGCGGTACCCGGTGGCGATGTTTATCTGTCCGTTGATAAGGATTTAACGGTTGCTGCTTATCATTTGCTTGAACAGGAAATTGCAAGTATTGTTTATTCTAAAATTCAAAATATAAAATCCTTTACGGTATCGGAGGAAAGTTCGTCAGATATTCCAATTCCTATTTATGATGTTTATTTTGCATTGGTGAATAACAATTTAATTGATATTTCTGCATTAAAACGGGATGATGCCTCTTCGGTAGAAAAGCAGGTGTACAATACATTTAACAGTAAATACAATTCCGTAAAACCCGGTCTAAAAAGCATGCTTTTGGCATCGAATCCTACGCCTTACAAGGATTTGTCCGAAGAACAGCAGCAATATATGACCTATATCGTAAAAACTCTGCGGAGCAATAATGTTTTACTTTCGGATTCTGTGGATACAACGGATAAGGTCTATCAACAGTGGACCAATGAGGAATTGTCTGCTGAAGAGTATTTGAAATATTGTATTGAACAGGACTGGATTGATATCAGTTATTTTACGCAGAAGTCTTTGTACGTGGATACGGATGAAGTATATGAGGCATTGGTCGATTATGTTGAAAACGATATCCTAAGCAAATCTGAATTTGAAAAGCTGGTGTATAAATATGCGGTTTTAAATGATGAGATTACCGGAAATCAACTTTGTACGATTTTATATGACCAGGGGGTCTTGGAATGGGATGAGGATACAAGAAATGCTTTGGCAAGCGGCGAATTAACTGCTTATGCGTTTTTGAAAGAAAAGATTCGAACCCTTGAAATCACTCCGGGAGATTTGGCACTGGATCCTTGTTCCGGTTCCTGTGTTGTAATCGATCCGAACAACGGAGATTTACTGGCATGCGTTTCTTATCCGGGGTATGATAATAATGCGCTTGTCAATGCGACTGATTCTTCCTATTACAGCAAACTGGTTTACAATGCGTCCAATCCTTTGTATAACCACGCAACGCAGCAAAGAACTGCTCCGGGTTCCACATTTAAGATGTTAAGCTCTGTTGCCGGATTGGCTGAAAATGTGATTACTCCCTCCACGGAGATTTACGATGAAGGTGTATTTGAAAAGGTTTCAAACAAGCCAAAATGTTGGCATTACCCAAGCAGCCACGGCTCGATTAATGTATCGGGAGCTCTTCGTGATTCTTGTAACTATTTCTTCTACGAAGTGGGCTGGCAGTTGGCCGGTGGCTCAAACTACAATGATGAAAGAGGCATTGAAAAGATACAGTCCTACGCAAAAATGTTTGGACTTGATGAAAAAACGGGTATTGAAATTGATGAGACGCAGTCATCTATGGCTACCGAATATCCTGTAATGGCTGCTATCGGACAGTCAGATAACAACTATACCACAATCGCATTGGCCCGTTATGTAGCGGCAGTGGCCAATAACGGTAGTGTTTATAATCTATCGCTTTTGGATCATGTGACAGACAATGAAGGAAATATGATGGAAGAGGATTCTTCAACCTTGCGAAATCAGGTGGATGTATTAAATTCGGTGGAATGGTCCGCAATTCACAGCGGTATGCGTATGGTTGTGGAGTCTTTGGAATGTTTCAACGGATTCCCGGTTGAGGTTGCAGGTAAAACAGGAACGGCGCAGCAGGTAAAGAGTCGTCCGAACCACGCTTTGTTTGTGGGATATGCTCCTTATAACAATCCTAAAGTGGCCATTGCAACCAGAATTGCTTTCGGTTATACCTCTCATAACGCAGCGGATGTCACAAAAGACATTTTAAGCGCATATTTTGGTGTGGAAGAAACAGATGAACTGATTAACGGTGAGGCAAGTGTAAACACTTCAACAAACCGTGTGACAGATTAAATCGTATGATTGGAGACGTAGAATGGAAGACTTATGTATCATAAAATATAACTCCGGTGGATTGCAGTTAATTCTTAATCCGGATTGTGATTTTATGGAATTGATAGAGGATATTTGTTATCGGTTTTTGAACAGTAAGGAGATTTTCGGAGATATTCATACGATTCTGCAGATTCACGGAAGAGAGCTTACATCCGAGGAAACAAGAGCTGTTGTGGAATCCATTGAGTTGAATTCCAACGTAAAGGTTTTGCTGGTTGATGATGGAGATTCTTTTGACGCAATAAAAGAATCCGTAGATGATAAAATTAACAAGTTCTATTGTGAAAAAGCCTTTAATAATGCTAAAATATTAAAGGGTGACGTGGACGAGGATATGCATTTTGATCGTGATGTGGTTGTCCTTGGAGATGTGAAACACGGATGCACATTAAACTGTGACAGAAGTGTAATTGTTCTTGGAAGTGTGTACGGAGAGATTGAAGCCGGTCTTTTAAAGGATGAATCTTCCTATATTATTGCTTCCGATTTTGAATCCGATAACATATCGTTGTGTAAGTGGCGCAATCCTGAACTTTTTGAAAAAAAGGGAGGATTATTTAGTAAAAAAGACAAGAAGGGACTATTGAAATGTGTTTGTATTTTCCAGGGTGAAATGGTAATGGAACCACTGGAAAACGGCATCCCTTTTTAAAAAACCATGTTTCGAAATTACAGAATTAAAAACTTTAATTATCTGCTGGTAATATGTATGTTTGCTATTTCCATTATTGGTATTTTAGTAATCGGAAGTGCAAATGAGAGTTACCAAAAAAAACAGATTATGGGAATGATTATCGGTATTGTCGTTATGGTTGTAGTGGCGCTGATTGATTATGATTTTGTGCTGCAGTTTTACCGATTGTTTTATGCCTTGGTTATCGGACTTTTGGGTGCCGTACTTTTGGCAGGATGGTCTTCTCATGGTGCAAAACGTTGGTTGGATTTAGGTGTGATAAGGTTTCAGCCTTCGGAGATTGCGAAGATTTTTTTGGTGTTGTTTTTTGCATATTATCTTTCAAAATATGTGGATGAAATCAATGAGGTAAGACGTTTGATCTACTTGGCTGTGTTGGCCGGAATCCCGCTCCTTCTTATTTTGGAAGAGCCTGACTTGTCTACCACCATTGTTACCATGTTGATCATAGCTACCATGATTTTTTATTCCGGCTTAAGCTATAAGATTGTAGTTCCTGTTATCGTGGCAGGGGTTATAGCTGTGATTGTTGTGTTAATCGTTTTAACCCACGGAGGAGCTTCCCTTTTGCAGGGTTATCAGAATTATCGTATTTTGGCATGGCTGTACCCGGATGAATATCCGCAGTATTCTTATCAGCAGCAAAATGCAATTATGGCAATCGGTTCCGGAATCCTATTTGGAAAAGGGCTGTATAACGACAGTATTGAATCTGTGAAAAACGGCAACTATATTTCAGAACCACAGACAGATTTTATTTTTGCGGTTGCCGGAGAGGAAACGGGTTTTGTGGGTTCGATCATTATTGTCGGACTTTTGATTGCCATTACCTGGCTTTGCTTAAAGACAGCAAAAAAAGCAAAGGATTTGGCGGGAGAACTGATTTGTGTTGGCATGGCCTCCATTATCGGTTATCAAACATTTGTTAATATTTGCGTTGTTACCGGACTTATGCCTAACACTGGACTTCCACTTCCTTTCTTAAGTTATGGACTTACAAGTCTTGTTACATTGTATATAGGTATTGGACTGGTGTTGAACGTCGGTTTGCAATCTAAGAAATATTAACTAACGTATGGAGGTATTGATATGAATATTGGGTTTGTAGCTCATGATTCAAAAAAGAAGCTTATGCAGAATTTCTGTATAGCTTACAGGGGGATTTTAAGTAAAAATGAATTATTTGCAACAGGCACAACTGGTCGTTTGATTGAAGAAGCGACTAATCTGTCAGTGCATAAATATCTTGCAGGACATCTGGGGGGATGTCAGCAGTTAGGTGCACAGATAGAACATAATGAGATGGATCTTATTATATTCTTAAGAGATCCGCTTACAGCTAAATCTCATGAGCCTGACGTTAATAATATTGTTAGGATTTGTGATGCTAATAATATTCCTTTGGCTACGAATCT
>ODAI010404308.1_pt1 | contig 10083 bp, 8 predicted proteins | sample 1539321 | NCBI WGS metagenome assembly ODAI01 (sample SAMN02144231, study PRJEB22623) | gut metagenome | biome: sheep rumen | host: Ovis aries | place: New Zealand | reverse complement strand
GCGCGCATATCACGCCCCGCAAGGCTCTCGCGCGCCGCAGGCGCGCACAGCCCACACCCCGCATGGCACACCCCGCGCACACCGCCCGCACCCATGAGGTAGGATTGACTACTCCCGCACGGAACCTCACCGCATGACTGCATAAAAAATATGGGCTCTCTCTCAATAAGGAGTTCGGTTACCCTCACGGTCTTTATTTATTGGGGGCTTTCCTAATAAGGTGCTCTCTCCGTTCGCGTCTATGTCTATGTGCTCCGCACAATCGAATGATGAGAAACAACTGCGATGATACAATAATTTTTCGAGATAGGCTAATAATGTTATGTATTTTCTTACAAAATCGGAATATCTATTTGCTTATGTCAAAAAACTATCGTAGCATAATAGGTGTTTAGTCATCTACGCGGCTCCCCATGCCGCATACTACGCAATCCCCAAACGGTTTTTAATGAATAGGCTTCCGTGTATAACGCTGCAAAATGCCACCCAATACACGGAATGTGAAAGAACCCCTTGCATATCTTAATTATTTTTACTACCTTTGCACCCGCAAATGAAAGCAGTACAAATCATAGAACGAATAGAAGCCCAACGGAATGAGGAACAGCGCCAAGTGCTGATGCGGTTCTTCAAAACCGGCAAAGGTGACTACGGAGAAGGGGATGAGTTCCTCGGTCTCAAAGTGCCGCAGACACGTGCTATCGTTAAATCGGTTGCATCAGATACCCCAATAAATGAAGTGCCCGAACTACTACAAAACCCTTGGCACGAAGTGCGTCTATGCGGACTGCTTATATTGGTAGATAAGTTCGAGAAAGCAGCCGCTAAACGCTTGATAAATGCCCCGCAAGCTATTCAAACGCGAGATGAGATAGTGCGAATGTACTTGCACTATGCCGACCGCGCAAATAACTGGGACTTAGTGGACTTATCCGCTCCGAAGATAATAGGTCATTGGCTGTTATTACCCACGGCGCTCGGTGGTAACGGAGTAGGAATGAATACCGGCTACAAGCAGCATGTATTAGACGAACTGGCAGCAAGTGATTGCCTTTGGAAACAACGTATTAGTATCGTTTGTACATGGAAAACCTCGCAGCAGGGCGAACTGTCTTGGTGTTGGCAATACGCCGAGAGACACTTGCACCACTCGCACGATCTGATGCAAAAAGCAGTGGGATGGATGTTGCGTGAAATGGGAAAGCGTGATATGAATATGTTGCGCCAATTCCTCAAACAACATGCGCACGAAATGCCTCGCACCGCTCTCCGCTATGCCATAGAGAAAATGCCGGAACCCGAACGCAAAGCGTGGATGATTTAATCTCGCGCGCCCTATGGTCGCTCGAAAAAAGGAAAGCCCCCTTTATTTTTTTTTCTTTTTGAGAGAGCCCATATTTTTTATGCGCCATGCGACAGAGCCTCCGTGTGACAAGTCCCAATCCTACCTCATGGGTGCGGGCGGTGTGCGCGGGGTGTGCCATGCGGGGTGTGGGCTGTGCGCGCCTGCGGCGCGCGAGAGCCTTGCGGGGCGTGATATGCGCGCCTACGGCGCGGAAAAGGCGGCAGAGCCGCCCACAGCGCAGCAGACCACTCCAAAGAGCCGCAGTGGGATAAGTTCCAGGATTACCTCAAGGGTGAGGTTCGCTTCGCTTCTGTAGCAAAACAGTTCCCGAAAGAGGCAGACGAGCTCTTCTTAGCCGCAAGGGCACGATTATTTCGCCGCCGCTCAGGAAAACGCTCAGTGGCGTTACAAATCCTACCTCCGCATGCTCGGCACTGCTTGGTAATAATAATGTACGTGCGTACGCACGCATATGCAAGAGAGAGCCGCCAATTTTGGCGGCTCTTCTCATATATACCTTCCATCCTCTATCAATGTGTATTCCTCCGATTATTTCCTATTCAAACAATCCTGACATTCTTCCTTATTTCACTTTGTGCTTTCGCTATACTTCATCTTTCAAGGTCGCTAATGCTCCAAATTATGGGAAGAAAAATGAAATTATGATTAGATTTGCTCTAAAACGCTAATACCAAAATAGTAAAGCTGCTAACAAATATGTCGGACGCGCCAATTACAAATTTATCGGTATAACTTCGGACAAGTTCTATTCCACCTTCCGTGGCTTCATTATCGCTTCTCTTTCTGCTCACCTAAGGGAAAATATACATGAATAATGCTAAATATGTGCCAAAATTCACAAATTCCGTATTTTTCTTTCTGTATATTTGCATATGTCAAAAAAAAATAGTAATTTTGCAAGCAAAATTGTACGCTATGAGTTACATACAATCTTTTACAATTGAAAATCTTTGGGGCTACAAGAATATCCACTGGAGAAATATTAATCCGGATGTGAATATCATTGTAGGCATAAATGGTAGTGGAAAAACTACATTGCTGAATATTATGTATGGCTATTATAGTAGCCATGCTCGTTCGCAGGCTATATTGCAAAACGGAAAGTCAATTGTAACAGAATATTACGGTATTCCGGAAAGATTAGAAAAAGAGATACCTGTACTATATCTTCGCTCACTGGATAATGTGCCTTTGCGCGATAAACGTAAAAGCGAAAGCCAATTATTACAAGAACTAAACGCAGCAGTCTATCAAAACGCGGATGGTACTCCATCTTTCTTTGGTTACAGAATGCGTATGTTGGACTACGCAAACGAAGCGGATAAAATACAAAGTAGAATCACTAATTATTTAAGCATCGTTAATAAATTGTTTTCAGATTCTCAGAAAAGAGTAGAGATTCAAGATAGTAAACTTGTAATTGTTCAAAGAGAAGGAGTGATTTCACTTGATAAATTATCTTCGGGAGAAAAGCAAATGCTTCTTTTGACTATGCGGGTGTTCTTGACGAATGAGCAACCTGCTGTTATTTTTATGGACGAGCCCGAAATATCTATGCACATTAGTTGGCAAAACCAATTGATAGATGTATTGCGAGAGTTGAATCCAAGCGCACAGTTGTTTATTACTACTCATTCTCCAAGTGTGTTGAGTAAAGGTTGGGGGGATAAGATTACTTATATGGAAGATATCACAATGTAATTTGAAAGCATGCCGGTAGATTCAAAATACATAGAAGCACGTGCCTTGGATTACTCTAATGTACCGTTAATAGATAGAAGAGTAGTAGCAAGTGTACATTTAGAGAATAGGGAAGATGAATTATTCTGGGATACGTTGTTGCAACACAACAAACCGGGGAAATACAACTATATCTATGAGAGCCGAGTTGAGAAGGACGGAGATCCGAAAAGCGGTGTAGATCAATGTTTGCGTTATAAACCATATTTAACCCCAACATTCTTTATCTGCATTGATAGCGATTTGCGCTATTTGCTTCAAGAACCGGACATTGATGCACAGCATTATATTTTACAAACTTATACCTATTCTTGGGAGCAACATTATTGCATAGCAGAGAAAATACAGGCGCAATTAGCAAACATATCTCAGGAAGCGTCAACGAAGTTTAATTTTCCAATCTTTCTCTCAAAGCTGTCGCAAATAGCTTATGAACCGTTATTGTGCTTATTAGTATCGCTCAAGAATAAGCCGGAGGCAAATAATATTATAGGAAAATTCCACGATTGTTTTCCTTCACAATGTTTGGCTTCTGTTTTTGTTGATAATGGAGAACAGCTACTCCAGCAAATTGAGCAGAACTTGCAACAATTTATGAGCAAGCCGTTGTCCGCGTCTATCGGTTTATCTGCTGCGAAAGCGAAGTACAACGTACTTGGATTAAATGAGAGCAACACCTATCTTCATCTTAGAGGACACAATGTATGGGGGTTGGTAAATCATATTGGTAATATGCTCTGTCGCCCACACAGAATAAACTTTAAGCAGCAAGTTTTATTGCCATCATTGCAATTATCTGGTTATTGGGAGATGGAAAAAGTCGTAAATAATGCTCTTCAAATTTTGAGACTCATTTAGTGAGTTGAGATGGTATGTTTTGCAGAAAAAGTGTGAATATGAATGACCTTATTGAATTTTTAGTAAAAGCTTCTTTGCTACAAGATGGCAGGACAAGGGAGATGACAGAGTATTTGTCTCGGCTAAAGGCAGCATCTGATGCTAGTTCTATTATGCAATACAGAATGTATTGTTATAACTTTTTGCAAATGCTTGAAGCAAACCAGATACCTTTCCCTTCAGAAACGCAAAGACTTCAGCAAATACTAGCATGCCGCAACGAGATTAATCGTTGTAACTCAGAATTGCAACGACTGCAAGGAAAAGCAATTATTGATGCTATGCTCTCGCAAATGACTCAGACACTTAAGTAATATTATCCGCTAATCTTTTTTGATCATGACATACAATGAAGCTGTAAAAATGCGAGATGCCAATCGCAGACTAGTAGGAACAGTTGATTCTAAAGGGTTCGTTATTAGCGATGTGATAATAGTTCCAGCAGAATCTAACTCCCGCGAGAGATTCCTTCGTCACTATCTTTTAACTCAGGACGCGATAGAATCTCTCTCTCCCTATGTCAATGAAGACTTGGTTGTATGGGCTGTGGACACGAAGCACTTAATTGAAGCAAATGTTTTATTCTATAGCGAATTGACCAATGAATAAAATAATACGTTCCATAGACCGCGTTTTGATAAGATGGTTTAATATCCATCCAATAGAAGTAGAAAAAGTTTTTACTCCATCAACTGCTGCAGAAGACAACTATGTTCATAGACCCGAATTAGAGAACTCTATCGTTAGTGATTTAAGAACTCCTGGTAAACAATTATTAGTATATGGACATTCTGGAAGTGGAAAAACAACCGTCATAAGAAAAATCTTAAAACAAGAACAGATTAGATTTGTTATAACACAATGTGAGGAAGCAACAACGTACGAACAAATAATTTTAAATGCCTTCGATTCCTTAAATAGATTTATTATTAGCCAGAAATCTTTTAGTGAATCATCTAAAGATACGGCATCATTAGTTGCTGAATATAATGGAATAAAAGCACAATTTGGAAATGAAATACATAAAACGGAGTCTTATACTATAACTCCACTTCTCCCACCACAACTAACTCCTCAGAAATTAGCATCATTCTTTGGAGAAGGGAATATAGTTTGGATAATAGAAGATTTCCACAAGGTCAAGCCTGCAGAGAAAAAACGTATTGCAGATATAATGAAAATATTTGTGGACAATGCTAATGAGTATAAACAGACAAAAGTAATCTGTATCGGAGCATGTGATACCACTAATGAACTTGTACAATTGGATCCTAATTTAAAGAATAGAATAGCTGAAATTGAAGTTAATTTATTATCAGAAAAATCAATTAGAACTATTGTTAGAAATGGCTTTGATCTATTAAATATTTCTATAACTAAAAAATTGGAAGATAAGATAGTTTACTATGCCTCTCGGCTAGGCACACAAGCTCACCAAATGTGCTTGGATATCTGTAGAGGGGAAGGTATTCAGCGGAGGTCATCAAAATCAATCAATCTAAAAGACGAGGCATTTAATTTTGCAGTTAATAGTTTTATAAATGATAATAAAAACACACTAACAACTATTTATGAGACGGCTATAAAAAATGAGATAGGTTGGTATGTATTAAGGACATTCTCTTTCCATAGCCAAAATAAATTGTCATTTCGCGAAATAAAGAAAATTATCAACAATAGTAAAAAACATACTTTTACGGATGATGAAATCAAAGAGAGTCTAAACGAGTTGTCTAGTCCCCAATTCGCAGTAATATTATATCACATTCACTCCGACAAGTACTCTTTAGCATCTCCATTTTGGGAAGCATTTTTGAGAATGCAATTTGCTTTAGAACAGGCAAACAAGAATAAAGAAAACAAAAATAAACATAACCAAAATTTAAAGATTAAATATATTAATACTGAAGACATTAATGCTCTTGTGGAAGAACGGTTATTGGATTTGTTACAGAATTTAAGAAATTTTGGGACAATCTAATTTGTTCATATATAAGGAATCACAGTCACATACTTAATCATACCTATGGCTGAAAACAAATAACATACAACATACATATTAAATTAAGCGTTATAAGCTAACTTGAGTTTTGAAATCTGGACAATTTCGAACAAAAGTCATTCAAGCACAGGCCTATAAACGCTCACGTTTCGACGTGGGCTTTTGTGCAAATTTGAATGACTAGGTAGTCCAGAACCTCAAAACTCAAATGAGCGAACGAAAGTTCACGTTTTTGTTTTGTTAATAATTAACATCAAAATAATATAAATTTATGAAAACAATTAAATCTTCAGTAGTGCTACTACTATTGCTAATCAGTTTCCCATCTTTCTCTGCTCAAAAAGATGAAATTAAAATCGGCTACATTGATAAAGAAGCATTGTTGGTTCAAATGCCGGAAATTATCAAAGTGAATGATTCTATCATGAAAGCCCAAAGTTCATATCAACAACAGTATCAACTATATGAACAAGAGTTGGCACAAAAGACAGAGTACTTAACGAAGAATAGAGAAACGATGTCAAATAACATGCTCATGCTAAAAGCAAAAGAGATAGATGATCTTAAACAGTATATGCAGTACCTCATGCAAATTGCTCAAGAAGATATGGTTATATTGCAAGGACGACTTTTAGAGCCAATAGAGAAGAAAATTGATGAAGCAATCGAAGCCGTTGGTAAAGAGAATGGTTTTACGTATATTACAAATGTGCGCTGGGATCAATATATACCATCTGCTATTCCTAACGCTCGTCCCATTTTGATTAATCACTATGATATAACACCCAATACGGCAAAAGGAGAGAAATTGTTTATTCCGACTGGAGAAGATGTAATGCCTCTTGTGAAACAAAAACTACAGATACCGTAAAAATCACTTTCTAAATCATTATTAGAATTATGAGACGGCAAGTTCTATTGTCTATTTTGTGTTTGTTTACAATATCAAGCTTTGCGCAAAGATCAGTTACGCAGAGTTGGTATGTAGATGGCTATTCAGAACAAATTGCGAGGGAATATATAGATGGGAATGCGTATTTATTGCCAATAGAAGGAATATGGCAGAGTAGTGATGGCTATAACTATGCTATAGAAAAGGATGTAGATGATAAGGGGTGTCGAATCACTAATCAATTTCGGATGATAGTTCTTGAATCCAGTTTCGATGGTTGGTCAATTGGGCAAATAAAAGGTTTCATCCAATTCGGTAGTGTAGATAATATCTATTCTATGAAGTATTATACTCGGATGGCTAATTGCAGTAATACCTCAACCCAACAAGTTATTTTAGTTCAAGAAAGTCCAATTCTCCTTTCATTTAATAGAGTAGATGGTGGTAAGATAGCGTTATATAAACTATATCCTCAAGTTTCTGCAGAAGAAATAGAAGATGGTATATCGCCAGAAGAAGATGACAAACAGTGGTCTGGCTCAGGTATTGCAATATCTGATAAGCATATCGTAACAAATTATCACGTAGTCGATGGCGCTAAAACACTTATTATTACGGGTTTAAATGGAAATACTAACAGGAATTATGAAGTAGAAGTTGTCGCTGCAGATAAATTCAATGATTTAGCAATACTTCATGTTAATGATAATACGTTCAAAGGATTTCCTCCATTCAAATATGGCTTTTCAACAGAAACTAAAGACATAGGAACAGAGGTGTTTGTATTTGGATATCCATTAATCACTACAATGGGCGAAGATATAAAACTTACAAATGGTATTATATCTGCCAAAACAGGCTTTCAAGGGGATGTTGCTTTATATCAAATTTCCGCTCCTATACAACCAGGAAATAGTGGTGGACCGTTATTTGATGATGACGGAGACCTGATTGGTATTGTAAACGCAAAGCACACAGGTGCTGAAAATGTGGGGTATGCAATAAAGTTATTGTATCTAAAGAATCTGATAGAAAGTGCAGATCTTCGTATTTCCTTAGCATCCACAAATAGCATACGTTCGCTTTCATTAAAAGAAAAAGTCAAAGCGATTTCTCCGATGGTGGTTATGATAAAAGCAAATGTTTCTAAAGGAGAGAATCGAACAAAATCTGCACATACAGCAAATGGAGTAAATACCTCTCCACAGCAAATCGCGAAAGCTGAGGAATTATATCGAAAAGCATACGAAGCGGCTCAAAAGGCTGATTACTTAGTCGCGTATAATTACATTAAACAATGCAACGAGTTATATCCGAATAATGCAAGTATGCTGCTTGAAGGCGTTATTGAAATATATGCGCAAAAATATGACGAAGCAATCGTAGCATTCGAATATTGTATTGAGAATAACTATAATATAGAATATGCAGCAGAAGAATTAGGTGGCTTGTATGAGCAAAAGGGAGAGTACGAAAAAGCCGTATCGTATTATACAAAATGCATTAACAGTAATGGAAGAAATCTGAAGGCTCTTTTTAGAAGAGGTTTTTGTAAGGGACAAATGAATAATAGAGCAGAGGCTTTTAAAGATTACAAGCAAGTTATCAAGTATGATGGTCTAGTGGAAGATAATTATGCAAATCGTTATTATATTGCGACATCATATAACAATATAGCTTATGGATATATGTGCTTAGGCTTCGTCGATGCTCGTGTTAATGATAATATAATGAAAGCGCTTGAGAAACTAAAACTATATTCATTCATGTGGAATACTAATGGAGAATATGCTTATAGAGTGGGAGAATATGAGCGTTGTATTAGTAGTATGAATAACGCTATTGCAATATCAAAAGCCAATAAGGAAACGGATAGAGCAAACTCATATTTGTACCGTGGATTGGCGTATCTCAAGCAAGGTGACGTATTGCATGCCTATTTAGATTTAGAGAAGGCTGCTGAGTTAAGTGATTCTGTAGCGCAAGTTGAAATCAAAAAGATAGATGTTTCTACACTTGATTTTAGTGAAGAACAAGAAAGCAAGATGATAAAGAGACCAACTTGCAAAAATAATAAATCAAATAACTACACTATAGTATTAGATGCGATTGAGCAAACAGATGAGTGTACGATACTATATTTTTCATCAGAAATTAAAAATTTAAATAGCCCTCAGCGATATGGAATAGATGCAAATACATATATTAGAGATACGAAAACTGGCATCAAATATCCTTTAATTGCTACAGAAAATTGTGCAATACTACAGCTTAATGGGTATGGCTCGACATATAAAGATGGAAAGACCCGATTCCTGCTTTATTTTCCAAAATTGCCGAGTGCCACTACAATGATTGATTTTATTGAGTCCAATGAAAGTGAGTGGAAAATCTATGGAATCAATCTAAAGTAATATCTTTTTTCTCCCCCTAATAAGGTGCTCGTTTCACTCGCGGCTTGTTTACTTCGCTTCGCTAAGAAGAATGTCAGGATTGTTTGAATAGGAAATAATCGGAGGAATGCACCTTGATATAGGATAGAAGGTATATGCTGAGAGAAGGGACGTTAATATCTTTTCTCTCTTCTTGCATATGCGTGCGTTCCACACAACAAACATTATTATATCACCAAACAGCGCCAATCACCCAGTAGTCTTCGCCGCCGCTCAGGAGAACGCTCGCAGCAGTTACAAATCCTACCTCCGCATGTTAGGTACCGCTTGGTAACCAACATTCCGGGGTCCCCGAGGATTTTTAATCCTTGGGGAGAGGAGGAAGTGCGGTTACTTTCCGCAAAACGTGTTTTGCAAGTCGTAACAAGCCACTTCCGACGAGGGTACAGCTTGGTAATCCACATTGCCAACAATAATAAAAGAACGCGCGTACGTATGTATGCGCGTTCTTTATTATATGTATCCGCCAAGTTTGGCGGATCTCCTACAGCCCTTTCCGGCTGGCGTCATACGTCTCCACCGTCTTTGTCTGAATGACCACGGAGGTATCCCCTCGTTGCCATGCCTCCGACCGTGTCGTCACCGTCCGTGTCACGTTGCAACTCTGCAAGCCCAAAGCAATCGCCACACACGTCACGATAGCGGTAGTTACTGTAACGATGATTTTGTAAATCTGCTGCTTTGTCATAATTGTGAATTGTGCATTGTGAATTGTGCATTGTTACAACTCCTC
>ODAI013419150.1_pt1 | contig 10084 bp, 7 predicted proteins | sample 1539321 | NCBI WGS metagenome assembly ODAI01 (sample SAMN02144231, study PRJEB22623) | gut metagenome | biome: sheep rumen | host: Ovis aries | place: New Zealand | reverse complement strand
CTTTGGCATAATGAACTTCGTATGGTATCCGTCCGCGATCTCATATGCGGCTTCCCTGATCTCATCCACCGTCTTGAAACTGTACAGTACCGGCTGAGTCGAGCATCCCAGATATTCCGAAATTGTCCTGGCATTCAGATTCTCATGCCCGCTTACCCTGATCACCTCAAACGAGGCATCCGCAACCATTTTCTTCGTTATTTTCACTTTTGGCGGCATGGCGGTCCCCCCTTATTATAACTTTTGTTATATAATCCTTATTATATATAAGAGAGGTCCAGTTGTCAATCTCCAAAAAAGAAGAACCGGTTGCCCGATCCTTCTTAGTCTTTATTACGTTATCTTATGATATAGTCGCCAAAAGTCGAGAATTCATGCCGTCGCCTTTTCCTTTGGGAGCAATACGACCGTCATCATCCTTTTTCGTCTGTTCCAGGATCGCCCTTTCCAGAAGCTGATAGTCTTCGGAATCCGCATAATCCTCAGCACATTTCGGAAGGAGAGAGATGGCATCATCGATTACTTTTTGCAGCCGTTCTGCCTGCGGAATGTCCTGCTCGTGGTACACGATGCGATTCCTGTCATTCGGGTCGGCGTAGTGTTCCAAACCTTCGAGTAGTTCGACCTTTCCGTCCCGGTGCAGTTCTTTTACAAGGTTGGAGAGACAGGTGTACAGCAGCTCCAGACGTCCCATCTTCCGGATGTTGGATTCGATCATCATGCTGTCCATACGTTTGATGGAAGGAGATATTTTCATATATTCCCGCATGCTTTCCGCCATCTCGACAAAGCACTGATGAAGAAGATCCTCTCCCGTAGTCAGTTCGTAGGCGGCAAGCCGTGAACGAAAGCGGCTCAGCGACCGTTCCCTGACAGGCTGATTTTCGAAGCTGGTCGTATGGAGCGCATACTGATATCGGAAATCAAACTCGCATGCTTCCGTGATTCCTTCGTCAGTAAGCGATGTGAAGTCCTTCAGAATCAGAGCGCCAACGACGACATTGATCGGCGCGTTTGGCCGGGAATTCGTCCTTTCGCTATAAAGCGGGGCAAAGATATGCTCATTGATCCGGGTAAAAATGTGATCAGAAAATGCCTGGCCCAGGATCTTTCCAGCATCTGCTGTTTTCTCGTGGAAAGGAAAGCAAGCTTGTCAAAAAGGGAAATTTGCTGAGCATCATTCGGGACGAAGGACATGGGAACACCTCATAATAATAGTTGAATTGATATGTCTATTATACCACTATGAGGGCCGGAAAACTGTATAAAGTCAGCGAAAAAACAATTATATGCGAGTCACGAACTGTATTCAGTTGTCAAAGAGCAGCATCAACGGTTACTCGTGATTGACGCCGGTATTAATACTTTTGGCGTCCTAATCATGAAATCATTTCAGTTGCCGCTCCCATCCTTCTATGGGATTCGTCTACACAAAATTCATCAATGTCCAGACAGAGCCCGACCTGAAAAAATGATGCACCGTTCATTCGTTCAGGTCAGGCTCTGCTGACTACTACCAATATACTTCACAATACAACACTCGTCAACCAGTTATCTGCATAGACGACTTGTCCTTACCTGTCTGACTGTGATATAATGTGAAAAACAGGAGGAAGGTGTGGACAGTGCAGCGGTATCTGATTGGCGAAGTTTCCAAGATGGTAGATGTACCGGTCGAGACGATTCGGTTTTTGGAGCAGAAGGGGCTGATCACTCCGGAAAAGAACCGGGAAAACGGTTATCGCTCCTACAGTGTGTGGGATATCAACAGGATATTGGACTACCAAAAGTTTCGACAAATCGGCTTTTCCTCCAAAGAGACCGTGTCCCTGGTCAGTGACTGTGACCTTCCCACCCTGTTGGAGCAATTGGACGGAAAGAAGCAGGATGCTGCCTATCTGGCTCACTACTATCAGGCCAAAACACTGAAGATGAAAAACTTCCAGTCTGTCCTCTCCCACGCAGAGCAGCTGGTTGGAGAATACTATATCCTGAATCGTCCGGAGAACTACTCTCTCTTTACTCGCTCCTACGGTACAAAGCGGCTGGAGCTGTCCAGTGTGAAAGCCACAGAGGGCGGCTTTGCTGAGATGACCCGTCACTACCCCTTTGTCGAGCATATCTTCCGTATCAAAGAGGATTGGATGCGACAGCCCTCCACACAGACCCAGGCCCAGTGGGGCTTCACCGTGAAGAAATACTGGGCGGACCGTCTGGGCATTCAGCTGCTGTCAAAGATGGAGCACCTGCGGGCGGTGACATCCCTGTTTACCGTCATCCGTATCGGAGCGCAGGAATACTTCACACCTGCCGTGCTGGAGGGAGCCATGGCTTACATGTCTGAGCACCGCTACGAATTGAATGGAGACATCCTCGGCATCTATATTGCCACCGTCCGGGAACAGGGATGCAATGTGCGCTATCTGGAGCTATGGATACCGATTCGGGCACTGGATACACCGGCTCTCGTGTCATCGACGGATCAGGCGACAAGGTTGAAACAGATCTTTGTATGAGCGTTTGAGTCGTACCGGCAAACCACCGGTACGACTCAAAACTTTTTCAAATACCCTATTGACTCTGTAGTTACTACAGGGTCTATTCTTTTCTCATGAAAGGGAACCGGTCCCAACCAAACCCCAAAAAAAGAAAGGAAAGGGTAACACCATGACAAACAAAGAGTTAGCATCCAAAATCATTGCCCTTGTGGGCGGCGAGGAAAATATCTCCGTACTGACCCACTGCGCCACCCGTCTGCGCTTTAACCTGAAGGACAACGGCAAGGCAAACATCGACGCACTCAAGGGCCTGCAGGGGGTTCTCACCGCCCAGATGAAGAGTGGACAGCTGCAGGTGGTCATCGGAGCCAAGGTCAATGCCATCTTCGATGAGGTCTCCGCACAGGTCCATATCACTGAGGGCGGCGCTGCTGTGCAGGAGCCGAGTAAGGACAAGGTTGGCGCGGTCATTGAGACCATCTCCGGTATCTTTGCTCCCACGCTGCCGGTGCTCATCGGCTGCGGCATGTTCAAGGCCATTGTCTCCCTCATCACCAACCTACATCTGTTGCCCGGAGACAACAGCTTCATGGTCATCATGTCCATGATCGGCGACCTGATTTTCTACTTCTTCCCCTTCTTTCTGGCTGTCTCTGCCGCACGAAAGTTCAAGGTCAGCGAGTACATGGCGCTGGCGCTGGCTGCGGCCTACATGTATCCCACCATTATGAACGGCGCTGCGGCAGTCTCCGACGGCGGTCCCGCCACCATGAGCTTTCTGGGCCTGCCCATCCTCTTTGTCAACTACAAGTCCACCGTCATTCCCATCATCCTGTCCGTCTGGGTGCTGAGCCTGATCTACAAGCGCATCGACAAGCTGGTGCCGGACTTCCTGAAGATCTTGCTCACCTCTATGATCGTCCTGTTCATCATGGTTCCGCTGGAACTGATTGTGCTCGGCCCCATTGGCTCCTACATGGGCACCTACATCGCCAAGTTCATTGACTGGTTCTACAACATCGGCGGCTTCATCGCTGCGGCCCTGCTGGGCGGCACCCGGAGCCTGCTGACCATGATGGGAATGCATTACGCCCTTGCTCCCCTCCAGATTCAGCAAATCGCCGAGACCGGCGGCTCCACGCTTCTGGTTAGTGCCCTCACTGCCAACTTTGCACAGGCCGGCTCCGGCTTCGGCGCCTTCCTGCGGGTGCGGGATAAGGAGATGAAATCCGTCGCCGGTTCCGCCGCGCTGTCCGCTGTACTGGGTATTACTGAGCCGGTGATGTATGGCGTGAACCTGAAGTATAAGCGTCCCTTCGCCTTTGCGATGGCCTCCTCCGCTGTGGCGGCTGCCTTCCTGTCCTTCTTCAATGCCCGCGCACTGGCCTATGCACCTCCCGGCCTGTTCACCATCATCACTTATGAAGCCAGCAGCTTTGTGTTCATCATCATCGGTGCGCTGATTGCCTTTGGTATGGCCGCTGTGCTGACCTTCCTGTTCGGCATCCCCGCTGAGGAGCTTGCCGGCTCCGCCAAAACCGAAACCTTCACCTCCGAGGCTCCTGCCCGCACTCTGGTGGGCGGTGAGATTGCAATTACCTCTCCGATCTGCGGCAAGGTCATCCCGCTCAGCGACGTGCCTGACGGCGCTTTTGCAGGCGGCGAGATGGGCAAGGGCGTTGGCATTGAGCCCACTGAGGGCAAGGTCTATGCTCCCTTCGACGGCACCGTGGATATGCTCTTTGACACGAAGCACGCCATTGGTCTGGTCAGCAATGAGGGTGTGGAGATGCTGATCCACATCGGCCTGGACACCGTGGAGCTGAACGGACAGTTCTTCACCGCCCATGTCAAGACCGGCGACGCCATCAGGAAGGGTCAGCTCCTCATTGAGTTCGACAAGGATCAGATCGCAAAGAACTACTCCACCATCACCCCGGTGCTGGTCACCAACTTCGACCAGTATGGCAAGATCGAGGGCCTCTCCGGCATGGTGGCCGACCAGACCACACCCATCATCCGAATTCAGTAAGGAGGGAACTATGGGAACCAGAATGCCGGAAGGCTTTTTGTGGGGCGGAGCCACAGCTGCCAACCAGTATGAGGGCGGCTATCTCTCCGGCGGCAAGGGTCTGTCCACCTTGGACGCCATCACCGGAGGCAGCCACACCACACCGAGAATGATCACCTTCCGCACCGCAGAGGGTGAATTGCGAAGGGTGACCAAAGAAGAGCCCCTGCCCGAGGGCGCCACAGGCTATATTGACCCGAACCTGTACTATCCCAGCCATGTGGCCACCGACTTCTATCATCACTACAAGGAGGACATCGCCCTCTTTGCCGAGATGGGCTTCAAGTGCTTCCGACTGTCCATCGTCTGGTCCCGCATCTGCCCCAACGGGATGTACGATGTGAATGAGGAAGGACTGCAATTCTACGACAATGTGTTTGACGAGTGCCTCAAATACGGCATTGAGCCGGTGGTTACCATCAACCACTTCGACACCCCAATGTATCTGGCGGATGTCTACGACGGCTGGGCAAGCCGGGAGCTGGTGGACTTCTATGTGTTCTTCGCCAGGACCATCTTTGAGCGGTACAAGGATAAGGTTAAATACTGGATGACCTTCAACGAGATCAACTTCCTGAGAAGCTGGACCCAGATCGGAATCCACAGCAACGACCCCGCTACCAAGGCGCAGGCGCACCACCACATCTTTGTGGCCAGCGCCAAAGCGGTCAGGCTGGGTCATGAGATCAACCCGGACTTCAAAATCGGCATGATGGTCTCCTACATCCCCAGCTATCCCATGACCTGCCGTCCGGAGGACGTGTGGGAGGCGATGGAGTTCAACCACGAGAAGGAGTTCTTCATGGATGTGCAGTGCCGGGGCGAGTATCCTAACTACCGATTGAAGATGTACGAGCGGCTGGGCATTGACCTGAAAACCCAGCCGGAGGATGCGAACACCCTGAAAAATGGTACTGTGGATTATGTGGGCTTCAGCTACTATATGTCCACCGTCTCCACTACGGACAAAAACGCGGAGATGACTGGCGGCAATCAGGTGCTGGCCTACCGGAACCCCTATCTGAAGGAGTCTCAGTGGGGCTGGGCAATTGATCCTCTGGGACTGCGAATCTCTTTGAATCAAATCTACGACCGCTATCGTCTGCCCATGTTCATTGTGGAGAACGGCTTCGGTGCTATTGACAAGATCGAGGAGGATGGTTCCATCATAGACGACTATCGCATCGATTACTTCCGTCAGCACATCCAGGCGATGGAGGACGCTGTTTCCATTGACGGAGTGGAACTGATTGGTTACACGCCTTGGGGTTGCATCGATGTGGTGTCCTCCGGGACGGGCGAGATGAAAAAGCGTTATGGTTTCATCTATGTGGATATGGATGATACTGGTCACGGCACGCTGGAGCGCCGGAGGAAGAAGTCCTTCTACTGGTATCAGAACGTGATTAAGAGCAACGGAGAGGAGCTGTAACCACCTGCTGAAAGGAAGCCCCGGAGAGGAATCTCCGGGGCAGGCTATACAATACTCAGACGAGAAACGGTTCAGTTCGATGAAAGGAAATGCTCCTTGCAGGTGCAACGGCAATGAGCTGGATTTTTTCTCAGACATTATTGCCAGCGTCTCTTTCTGACTGTGATAGGAGGTATCCTGCAATGATTGTGATGGATTCAACAAACTTCAAGCTCATGCCCCACACGGATATGGAATTCCCGGATTCGGAAACCATCAGAGTATGGAAGACAGATTCTTTGGAACCTGACATCAATACCTACGCCGCAATAACGGGCAGTCAGTTTCACAACGGGGTCATAGAAGTGGATGTGTGCGGCAGGCTGCTTCCTGACGCCCCTGATTATTCCCGAGGGTTTATCGGTATCGTGTTTCGGGCAGCAGAGGACGGGCGGGAGTTTGAGAGCTTCTATATCCGTCCGACAAACGGAAAGGGATGTGATGATCCCGTCCGAAAGGCCCATGGCTGCCAGTATTTTTCGTTCCCCGGATACACCTTCTCCTATTTCCGGGATTTTGCAATCACGGAGTATGAAAGCAGTGTGGAGACCATCGCATTGAACGAGTGGAGCCATATCAAGGCCGTTGTCAGGGACGATTGCGCGACATTCTATGTGGACGGCATTGAGGTTCTGAAGGTCAATGGATTAAAGCATGGCGCAACTTCAAGAGGAAACGTCGGGCTGTATGTGGACATCGGCACAGATGGCCTGTTTAGAAACCTGATGATCACTTATGACGACTGAAACAAGGAGAATAAGAAAATGATGACTGAATTGTTTACACCTGCAAAAATCGGTAATTGTGAGATTCCCAACCGGCTCATCGTTCCTGCGATGGTTATGAACCTCTGCACAGAGGACGGAATGATTACAGAGCGCTATATCCGCTACATTGAGGAGAAGGCGAAAGGCGGCTGGGGCATGATCATCACGGAGGACTATGCGGTCAATGAGAACGCAAAGGGTTACCAGTTTATTCCCGGACTGTATCGAGATGATCAGATTGAAGGCAATAAGAAGCTGACGGAAACAGTTCATCAATATGATACAAAGCTCTTTTGCCAGATGTATCATCCTGGTCGTCAGAGCAAGCACGCCGTTAACGGCAATGTGCAGCCCATTGCGCCTTCTGCCATTAAAGACCCGTTCTGCATGGATCTTCCGCGGGAGATTTCCATTGAAGAAATTCACCAGATTGTCAGAGATTTTGGCGCTGCGGCCCGTCGTGCAAAAGAGGCAGGTTTTGACGGGATTGAGATTCACGCTGCTCACGGATATCTGATTTCCGAGTTCCTCTCTCCCTTTACCAACAAGAGAGTGGATGAGTACGGCGGCTGCTTCGACAATCGCACCAGAATTCTGGACGAAATCTATGCTGAGATTCGAGAAAACGTGGGAACGGATTTCCCTGTACAGGTTCGTATCTCTGCGAACGAGTATCTGCTGGGCGGCCGCACAGAGGCAGACACATACGAGTTGGTTCGCCATCTGGACGAACTGGGCGTAGATGCAATCCACGTGTCCAACGGCATGTATGCCTCTCCGGTCATTCGGCAGATCATCGCTCCCATGTACACCGAACATGCCTTTAACATGGATGTGGCAGAGCAGATCAAAAAACTGGTCTCCTGCCCGGTCATCGTAACCAACCGCATCAATGACCCGAAGATGGCGGACACCATCCTGAAGATGGGCAAGGCTGATTTCATCGGTATGGGCCGCGGCTCTCTGGCAGACCCCTATCTGCCGCAGAAAACGAAAAATGGCCAGTTCAGCAATATCCGTTACTGCATCGGATGTCTCCAGGGGTGTGAGGCTGGTCTTCTTGCCGGAACCTGTGCCACCTGTCTGGTTAATCCCCGTGTTGGCCGTGAGTACGAGAATCCCATGGCCAAAACAGATGCACCGAAGAAGGTTATGGTCATTGGCGGCGGCCCTGCCGGTCTGATGGCAGCTGAGACTGCTGCTAAAATCGGCCACTCCGTTACTGTCTACGAAGCCCAGAAGAACTTGGGTGGGCAGTTCCGGAGCGCAGCCTATCCCCTCGGAAAAGGTGAGCTGTCCACCTTTGTGAGTTCTCTGGCCAAGAGCTTGAAGGATCTCAACGTTCCGGTCAACACCGGCACAGAGGTGACGGAGGAGCTCATCCAAACGGAGAAACCCGATGCGATCATCATCGCAACCGGTGCGAAGCCTCTTGTTCTCCCGATCCCCGGGATGGATGGAGATAATGTTGTGACAGCTGAAGATGTTCTTCTGGGGAATGTGGATGTTAAGCCCGGCCCGGTTGTTGTATGCGGTGGAGGCGAGGTCGGAGGCGAAACAGCTCACTTCCTCACCCAGACCTGCCATGACATCACCCTAATTGAGATGCGCAGTGACATCCTCAATGACATGATGCCGTTGACCCGTATGTGCCTTGTGGACTACATCAAGGAATCCGGGATAAAAGTTCTCACAGATGCAAGAGTACAGTCTATCTCCACAGAAAAAGTCGCCTATTCGGATGAAAATGGTGAGGTGCGTGAGGTGCCAGCAGCAACAGTTGTCTCTGCATTCGGATACAAGGCGTACAATCCGTTGGAGGATATCGCAAGAAAGTATTGCGAGAATGTCACTGTTGTCGGCGGAGCAGTGAAAGCTGGCAACGCAATGACTGCTGTCCGGGAGGGCTACGAGGCAGCATTGGCACTCTGAGAAGCCGTTACTGCCTTGTGACCTGCAATACAGCCCTCTGTTATGGGTCTCCTGTTACGACATGGGAGGACAAACAGGGCAGAATCATCACCAGCATGAACAAAAGTGATGACTTGAACAAATGCCAGCGAGCGGTGGGAAATCCTGCTGCTCGCTGGCTTTTGAGTCAGTACCACCTGCTCTGCTGGTGGTTTGAGATAGCCCCTCCGGGGCATTTTTGTGATTCCGCCTGAAGGCGGGTCCAGTAAACCATTCTTTATGATACTGGTGGCTGCTTAAAAGCTGCATCTGTTATTATTTCTCCGGATTTCCTTCGAGTCGATCCCGTTCATACTGCTCAGCAATGTATTTTGTTATCGTTGCTTCATTTTCTTCTTTGTAATACCGGTAATCCGTGAAGCGGTCTGTTTCTGCCGGTTTCAAAAGGCCGATCTCATCATAGTGGCGGAGCATTCTGACGCTGACTCTGGACAGTTTTGAAAATTCTCCGATTTTCAGCATGGCGGTACCTCCTGTTGCTGTTTTTTGAGCTCGCGTCAAGCATAATGCCTGCCACAGTGTGAGAGTCAAGTGTTTTTCTCACTTTTCTTTCCGATAAAACGAGTAATGCTGCGCTTTTTCAAAGCCGAGCTTCTCGTAAAACGGGAGATCGGAAATCACATAGGCTTCCTTTACTCCTAAAGCTTTTGCGCGGGAAAATGCTTCTGAAAGAAGCGCGGAGGCAATGCCTTTACCGCGGTAACCCGGAATCGTGCAGACCGGCTCTACATAGGCATAGTCCGTATCCGGATGAAACCAGAGGGAGCAGTGCGATACCGGCTCTCCGGAAGGAGCAGCGGCGGAAAGGCATAAGGCTTTGTTGAAATGCCTTCGGACATGCGGAACATGATCCAGCGAACGTTCAAACGCTTCCCGGTCGTCCCCATGATCAAAGCCCTGCCAGAACAGCCATTCCAGAGCTTCCCGATCCGCGATCTGATCCATTTCCCGAAGCTGCAGTCCCTCGGGAAGCTTTGACGAGAAATCTCTGTCCAGGGAGAGCTCCATGATCGTTTCTTTCTGATCGATCCGCTCGAATCCGGCCAGCTCAGCCGCTCTGATTTCCGCTGCGTTTTCCTGATTGATCGCGACAGCCAGCCCGGAATCGTCCTTCAGCTCCCGGCAGGCGTAGTCCAGGATCTCGGGAAACAGCGCCTCATGCCCCGGAAGAGCGCCGCAAAAAGCTTCTCCGAAATACATATCATAGATCGCTGCGCCGACGATTCGCCCCGCAGACCACCAGAGCCCGATGGAGGTCCTGGCGCTTTTGTCAAACTCCGGGTGCTCCATCATCCATTCAAAGCGG
>ODAI010422917.1_pt1 | contig 10084 bp, 9 predicted proteins | sample 1539321 | NCBI WGS metagenome assembly ODAI01 (sample SAMN02144231, study PRJEB22623) | gut metagenome | biome: sheep rumen | host: Ovis aries | place: New Zealand | reverse complement strand
TAGTAACGAAGATATCAAGACGCTTATCATAAGAGCTGTCAATGATGAGCACAAAGGCCTGGGCAGCTTCAATGTCGAGATAGATGATGATGCGGTCGATTTTCTGGCAAATGCAGCAAACGGCGATGCACGTAACGCTCTGTCGGCAGTTGAACTGGGCGTGATGACAACTCCGCCCTTAAGTGACGGCAGGATACATATAGACAGGGAAACCGCAGCCGAGTGCATACAGAAGAAAGTGCTCCCATATGATAAAGACGGGGATAATCACTACGATAATATATCCGCCTTTATAAAAAGCATGAGAGGGTCTGACCCCGATGCCGCAATATATTATCTGGCCAGGATGCTCTGCTCAGGTGAGGATATAAAGTTCATCGCCAGAAGGATAATGATATGCGCATCCGAGGATGTCGGGATGGCAGATCCCGAGGCACTGCAGGTAGCAGTATCTGCATCGCTGGCGGTAGAGCGTGTAGGAATGCCGGAAGCAAGGATCATACTGGCGCAGGCAGCCTGCTATGTAGCATGCGCTCCCAAGAGTAATGCGTCGTATCTGGCTATTGACGAGGCTATAGCCCTTGTTGAAAACGGAGGAGTATATCCCGTGCCCAGACACCTTCAGAATGTGCATGCGGATTCAGCCGGACAGGAGCGGGAACAGGGATACCTCTATGCTCATGATTATCCGAACCACTATGTTGATCAGCAGTATCTGCCTGATGATATAAAGGATAAGAAGTTCTATCACCCTACCGACAACGGATACGAAAAAGAAATAAAAGAGTATTTCGACCGTATAGGCAGGAAGAAATAAAAACCGGAAAGATTTTGAATGGAAGATCAAAACGAAAAAAACACAACTGAATTGGATAATAACGATTCCGGCTCAAAGACGACTTCGGCCCCGAAGAATAAAAAGCGAAGGAAAAAAGGCGGAATGAAACGGAGCCAGATCATAGCGATCGTTGCAGCCGCAGCCGTGATCATCGGCATCGGAGCGTATCTGATCGCCCGGGAGGTCAATAAGCCCGCAGGCGGTACCGTGGCCGCACCTGTCGTTAATATTGAGGACATTCTGGAACCTCTGCCTGCCGAGATAGACAATAGCGGAGTTCTGGGCCGCGGAGTGCTTGAACACATAGTCGGAGCCGGACGTGCCGTTGAGAACGCATACGGATTAAGACCTCCCACAGTGGAACTGACCGAGGAAAACAGAGCAGACTTTGTAAAGGTCACGGAGTGCGTTATAGGAGATAACGGTCTTATCAATATCAAGACCGCGTCTGACGGTATCCCCAAATCCGATGACAAATTCTATTACCTTTTTGCATTAAATGCTTTTGACTATTCTCTGCCTGAAGGTGCGGAGGCCGTAGCCAAAACATACAAGAACAACGAAGGCGTATTTTCATGCTCACTTAACAAGGGAGCTGCTTCATCGCGGTTGTTTAAAAAGTTCGCTGTAGGTGTCAAGATCGACGGAAACTATCAGCTGATAAGCAAAGGATCCTTTATCACCAATCCGGAATATGGCTCAAAGTATGGAAACGTGTTTATGAAGCCCTCATCAAAAAAGGGCATACTCATAGATTATTCCAAGTACAAGACAGGTCAACTGGAGGATCTGGGTGTTAAACAGGTAGCGATAAACTTCAGGATACAGGATTTCCTTGGACCTTCGTCGAATGCTCTGTTCCCAACGGTCAATTACACATATAACGGCAAAAACTACGCATTTAACGGGGCTGCGCTTTCCGGATTTGATGAGACGATAAGGTATCTGACGGAAAACAATATTTCGGTAACGGCGATCCTTCTTAACAGCTATTCCAGCCAGTATCTGACACTGATACATCCTGATGCCAGAAGCAAGAACGTGTGCCCTTACTATATGTTCAATGCCGCAACCGAGGATGGGGTGGATTATCTGGCTGCCGTCGGAAGCTTTTTTGCAGACAGGTACTCGGGTTCCAAGCACGGCCGAATATCCAACTGGGTAATAGCCAATGAGATCAATGCCCGTAAGGAATGGAACTATATGGCCTATACCGACGTTGATACATATACCAGAGCCTACGCTGATGCATTCAGGGTTTTTTATAATGCTATCAAGAGCACCTCAGGATCAGCCAGGGTCTATATTTCCCTCGACCAGCAATGGAACAGGGATATGAAGAACAATCCGGACTATGACGGCAAGGATGTTACGGACTGCTTTAATTCATATATCAAAGAATACGGAAACATAGACTGGGGAATGGCTTATCATCCCTACAATGTGCCTCTGACGAGCTGTAAGACATGGACATCTTCAAAGTATGTCAAGCATTCATCGGATTCTCCCATGATCTCGATGCAGAACATAGAGGTTCTCATAAATTATCTTAATCAGGATGCGTATCTGTCCCCGGACGGAAGCCACAGGAGCATTATGATAACGGAACTTGGATATACTTCATCGGGTTCCGGCGGAGAATCGGCTCAGGCTGCTGCTATCGCATACGCTTTTTACAAGATCGATCACTACGAAGATATAGACGGACTGCTCCTTAACAGGCAGACGGATGACGCTACGGAGATAGCTCAGGGTCTGGCAACGGGCGTTACCACTCTGGGCGGCGGTCAGAAGGCCTCATATGATGTCTTTAAGTACATGGACACATCGGAGGCTGAATCACATATGGCATTTGCCAAATCAATAATAGGGATTTCCAATTGGTCGGAAATAATGAGATAGTTCAGAAAAGATGCTTTACCAGATACTGGTAGATTTCCTGATTCTTTTTATTCCAGTTGTCACAGATAGATATGGCTGTTTCCTCTATGGGTACGGAAATAGTCATATCTATTAATTTTATATCCTTGTCCTTGGCCACGAGATGGGCCTCGTATTCACCGCTGGTAGCTTTGTAGTAGTCTGCGGTGATGGACACTTCGTTTCTTAATTTGATCTGATTTTTCTTAAGGTAGCTGTCAATCTCATTCTTGATCTTCGGATTGATATCATTTTCGAAAAAATGGATCGCATCGGTTCCTTCTTTGGTGAGACTAAGATGCGTCCTGTTCCGGTAGGACTGTGCAGTAACGAGCTTGGAATCGATGAGCTCCCCTATGACCTTTTGAAGCGTCATGAAGTTCGTATATTCCTTTTCGAGAATAAAATCACCGATCTGGGCTTTGGTCAGCGGAAAATCCACGCGGTCCAGCATATAAAGCACTATAAGTTTGTAAAGTGTCAGGGCATCTTTCATTCAGACTTCTTTTTTGGGGCTATCATACCGGGCAGGTCAATGAGGTTCTTTATCATGAATGTGACTGCCGATATCACCAGGAATTCACATGCAAACAGCTTTAATATATCAAAATTACCAAAGGGCAGTCCTACTACCTGCAATGTCATGTAATCGATTATAACATGATGTACCAGGAAAAAGACATAGGTGTAGGAACACAGTATCGTTATGATCTTCATGACTTTGGGAACCCGTGCAAAGAATCCGTTAAGCGCGTTGAACATCATAAAGATCGAAACTATCTGAATGACTATCATAAGACTGTCATCAACGGGCAATCGTCTGGGATATATCAAAAAGAAAAGGAATATGCAAAAACTCACGGCAAATGACGTGCGCTTCTGGATCCGATCAAGTAAAAGGACCAGGAACATCCCGAGGAAGAAATCAAACACCTTGACCGTGAAGTTAACGAATCCGGGATTGGTGAGGGCATATGACATATTTGGATATGTGAGCAGTATGACCGCATAGTAGATGACGGCGACAAGCGCGCTCACCCATTTGTTCTTAAGCAGGGCCCACCGAAGGATTGGAAATATGATATACATCATGACCAGCGCTCCGAGGAACCATTCACCTATGCCCAGAGCATATGTGGGGACGCCGAAACTGCTAAGATATGAGTCCATTCCGAGCAGTGTAAAGATGATCGCGGGAGGAGTGACCGGTCTGTCATAAATCGAAGACAGTGTTTCTCCTGTCAGGCAGATAAAGGTTATAAGATACAGAACATATACCACATAAAACGGGATCAGTATCTTGATAAATCTCTTTTTGTAATAGTCCTTTAATGAGAAATGCTCTTTGTCCTTGGTTGAGAGCATGAGTCCCGCTCCGGACATCATGAAAAAAAGCCCAACGCACACCTTGGCGATATGCATGTTGGAGTTTTCGTAAAGTGGACTGACCGAATCAAGTTGTCGGATGCCTTTTAAATAAAGCGTCACCACCATGTGATAGTACACGATACCGGCCATGGAAAGAAGCCTTAGGACATCCATGAAATCATATCTTTTCTTCATTTTCTTTTTGTATGCTATCGACGGCAGCCCGAAGACTCCTGCGCCCGAGAGGTGTCAGCGGAAAAGACAGTCCGCTCTTTAATGTTACCTTAAACGGAGAACTCTTTTCAACATAAACAGCGTTGATTATTGTATTTTTGTTTATAAATGCATAATGGGTATAAGGCAGCAGTATGGTGCGGATATTTGAGATAGTGTCGTATACGGGAACTTCCGTACCGTCTTTAAGAAAAACGTCCACGTAGAGTTTATCTGATCTGACAAATACTATATCATCTTCGAAGACATAGTAGGTTTCACTCTTGTGACGGAGTTCTATAGTGGGTGGCTGGTCTTTTTCAAGGATCACTGCCCTGTCCAGAATGGCACTTAGCTCAGCTTTGATTATGGGCTTATTAAGGAACAGCAGATTGGGAGGATAGTTTCCAAGTTCGGATGCCTTTTCGGCGTAGTTGTGTTTGGAAGAGCAAAGGACAATGGGTGCGGTAACACCCTCTGCACACAGATCCAGAGCAAAATCAAGGCCGTTTTCGGAATCCTCAACGAGGTCGATAAAGAACAGGTCATAGGATTTGCGCTTGGGGAACAGCATGGCACCTTCTCCGAATGAATCGGTATAAAAGACTCCGCTTTGCTCCATACGGGCATCGGATTCCCGGGAAAGCAGCCGCTCCAGTTGTTTTCTGTCGGCGACATTGTCGTCACATATTGCTATATGCATAAAAACCTCAGATGGTATGAATGTCCCACGGACCGAAGAACAAAAATGCGATAAGGGCTATCTGCAGCAGCAGGATGAGAGGCATTCCGATGGTGAATTTGCGGTGCCTCGTTTTGTGTCGAAACAGGTACATTCCCAGCAATGATCCGACACTTCCGCCCATTAATGCAACAAGAAAAAGGGTTGCTTCCGGAATCCGGAAGCCCCTTTTTCTGGCTTTAAGCTTATCTATCCCCATGATGAGGAATCCAATGATATTAACTGCTCCAAGATATAATAGGAGAAATGATACAACTGACAACTGTGTCATATTATAAAAGTTTTTCGCCCCTGTCCATCTTTTTCATAGCACGCACCTTGGTAGACAGACCAAAGAGGTTGATGAAGCCCTCAGCGTCGTGATGATCGTAAAGATCACCTGTCGTAAATGATGCGATACTCTCATTATACAATGAATAAGGAGAAGTTGTACCTGCTTTGATGATATTTCCTTTGTAAAGCTTTAATTTAACTTCACCGGTAACGTATTCCTGAGTAGATTCGATGAATGCCTGTACAGCTTCGCGCAAAGGAGTGAACCACTTGCCTTCGTATACTATCTGTGCAAAGAGGTTGCCCATATCGAGCTTGACCTTGGTGGTCTCACGGTCGAGGATCAGCTCCTCGAGCTGCTGGTGAGCTTCATAAAGGATGGTTCCGCCGGGTGTTTCATATACTCCGCGGCTCTTCATTCCGACGACATGGTTCTCAACTATATCGATGATGCCGATACCATGCTTGCCACCTAATTCGTTAAGAGCCGTGATGATCTCGGAAACCTTCATCTGCTTGCCGTTTAATGACTTGGGAACACCCTTTTCAAAGGTCAGGGTGATGAACTCACCTTCATCGGGAGCCTTTTCGGGAGTAACACCCAGAACCAGCAGATGATCATAATTCGGCATGTTGGCAGGATCTTCGAGCTCGAGTCCCTCGTGAGAGATGTGCCAGAGGTTCCTGTCACGGCTGTATGAAGAATCGGCGCTGAAAGGAAGGTCTATTCCGTGCTGCTTGCAGTATTCGATCTCTGACTCACGTGAATCGAGAGTCCATTTTTCGTTTCTCCAGGCGGCTATGATCTTGATATCGGGAGCAAATGCCTTGATACCGAGTTCAAATCTGATCTGATCGTTACCCTTACCTGTAGCTCCGTGGCAGATGGCTGTAGCGCCCTCCTTGCGGGCTATCTCAACGAGCTTCTTGGCGATGAGGGGACGTGCCATTGAGGTACCGAGCAGGTATTTGTTCTCATATACTGCATGAGCCTTTACGCAGGGCATGATGTAGTCATCACAGAATTCATCCGTAACATCGAGAATGTATAATTTCTCAGCTCCGCAGTACTTGGCTCTCTCCTCGAGACCGTCGAGTTCCTCTGCCTGTCCGCAGTTTATGCATACGCAGATAACCTCGTAATCGAAATTTTCCTTAAGCCAGGGGATGATAGCGGTGGTATCAAGTCCGCCCGAATAAGCAAGAACAACTTTTTCTTTCATGATCTTATTTCTCCTTTTATTTCTATAATGAATATCGAATATTTATCTGCCGGCCCGATACTAAATGATTACAGGTTTCGGACCGGTGCATTGACAATGATAACTCAACAGAATGTATAATGCAATACCTTTTTTGCATAAAAATTGAGTTTTTTCAAAAAAATATGCATAAAATCCAAATAATAGTTGATAAATATGCAAAGATAGTGTATATTAATGCAAAACACCCGGCTCTGTCCGGTATTGCTTGTGCCTTATATTGAGTTTTAACGGCAAAAAGAGTAAAATATTACGGATAATGCGCTGTGAGCGACAGTCGTTTACGGCGGTGAGGAAGAAAAATGAAAACGAAAGTATTTATCGACGGAAGTGAAGGCACGACAGGCCTTCGTATATTTGAAAGATTTGAAAAAAGAGATGACATCGAACTGATCCACATCGATCCTGAATTAAGGAAGGATCCGGTGGAGAGGGGGAGGCTTATCAATTCCTCGGATATCACATTCCTGTGCCTGCCGGATGCGGCATCGAGGGAATCAGTCTCGCTGGTCGATAATCCCAACGTCAGGATCATTGATACTTCAACGGCACACAGGACCAATGACAGCTGGACATACGGTTTTCCCGAGCTTAATGCCTCGCAAAGAGACAGGATCGCTGCCTCACACAGGATAGCGGTACCCGGATGCTACGCAACGGGATTCATCGCCATAGCAGCCCCGATGGTTCAAAGCGGGATACTAAGCGATGACTATCCGGTCAGTGCCTTTGCCCTGTCAGGCTATTCGGGAGCAGGCAAAAAGGCCATCGCCGTATATGAAGGAGATGACAAACCTGTCGATTTTAACGCACCCAGGGAATATGCGCTGACACAGCAGCACAAGCATATTCCGGAGATGCAGAAGATATCGGGATTAAAAAGGACACCGCTTTTTTCACCTGTTGTGGATGATTATTATTCGGGAATGTTCGTAACACTTCCTTTTTATACCGATATGTTAAATGGTGTAAAGGGACCGGATGATGTCAGAGATATGTTTAAAAAGCATTATCAGAATGAGAGATTCATCAGGGTAATGGATAAGGGCGCCGAGGATGAATACAACGGATTTATCAGCGCCAATGTTCTGTCGGGATATGACGGACTGGAGCTTTTTGTTACCGGCAATGATGAGAGGATAGTCGTTACCACCAGATTCGACAACCTGGGTAAAGGAGCATCTGGCGCAGCCATTCAGTGCATGAATATAGTGCTCGGATGTGAAGAGGATAAAGGACTGAATATTTAAGACCATGGAATACACGGTTCGTACGATGACAATTGAAGATTATGAAGGCGTGAAAGATCTGTGGATGACGATAAAGGGATTTGCCATAAGGAGCATAGATGATTCATACGAAGGAGTTGAGAGATTCCTTAAGAGAAATCCCACAACATCGGTGGTGGCAATTGATGACGGCAGGATAGTGGGTGCGATCCTCTGCGGACACGGCGGCAGACGCGGATGCCTCTATCATGTGTGTGTTAAGGAGGAATTCCGAAGACACGGCATAGGCAAGGCGATGGTCGGTTTCTGCATGAATGAACTGAAGAAGGAAAAGATCAGCAAGGGATCGCTCATCGCTTTTTCAACCAATGATATAGGTAACGCATTCTGGAACGAGATAGGATGGACCAGGAGACTGGATCTTAACTATTACGACTTTACACTGAATGAAGAAAATATAGTCAGGTTCAACCGCTAGGCCGGTTTAAGGAAACTTCGGGCAGCAGCTATAAAGAATGGCGGGTAATACAGGAAGGGAAAAATATGAAAGTAATAGATGGTGGCATTAATGCCCCGATCGGTTTTGAAGCAGCCGGTATTGAAGCCGGTATCAAATATGAAAACAGAAAGGACATGGCGATAATCTATTCGCAAAAGCCCTGCGTGGCGGCAGGAACCTTTACCTCGAATATAGTAAAGGCAGCTCCGGTCAAATGGGATATGGATATTGTCGATAATTCCCCCTATGCGCAGGCGGTCATAGTAAATACCGGGATTGCAAATGCCGGTACCGGACGTGAAGGCATGGAGTATTGTAAAGAGACTGCAGAAACCGCAGCATCGGAACTGGGTATACCCGCAAATGCCGTACTCGTCGGATCGACAGGCGTTATAGGCGCCCAGCTTCCGATAGACAGGATCAGGGCCGGAGTTAAGAAACTCGTTTCGGCAAGATCAAATGACAGACAAAGCGGAACGGATGCATCAAAAGCGATAATGACCACAGATACCGTCAATAAGGAACTGGCGGTGTCTCTGGAGATAAAGGGAAGGACGGTCACTATAGGTGCCATGTCAAAGGGCTCGGGAATGATCCATCCCAATATGTGCACCATGCTGGGTTATGTCACGACTGATGCGAAAATATCCAAAGAGACACTGACGAAGATTCTTAAGGAGGATGTAGTCGACACCTATAACATGATCTCGGTCGACGGGGATACATCCACGAACGATACGCTCCTCGTCCTGGCAAACGGCATGGCCGAAAATGAAGAGATCATCGAGGGAACCCCTGAATACGAGGAGTTTAAAGAGGCCCTCCACTATGTAAATGAGACTCAGGCCAAGAGGCTTGCAGGAGACGGTGAAGGCGCCAATGCCCTTATAGAATGCAAGGTCATAAATGCGGATACCAAGGAAAATGCGAGAATCCTCGCCAAATCAGTAATCTGCTCATCCCTTACAAAGGCTGCTGTCTTTGGACATGATGCAAACTGGGGCAGGATATTATGTGCTCTGGGATACTCAGGCGGCCGGTTCGATCCCGAGAAAATGGAGTTGTACTATCAGGGATCATCAGGCAGCATGCTGATCTACAAGGACGGAGCAGGAACCGATTATTCAGAGGAGGAGGCTTCAAAGCTGCTTTCTGAAAAGGAAGTCAGATTCCTCGTGGATGTCAAAATGGGTGATGCGAGCGCTACTGCATGGGGATGCGACCTCACATATGACTATGTTAAGATAAACGCTGATTACAGGAGCTAGACATCATGGAAAAGAACATTGATGAAATACTTAAAAAAGCCGAGGTGCTCATAGAAGCACTTCCCTATATCCAGAAATTCAACCGCAAGATCATAGTTGTCAAGTACGGCGGCAGCGCCATGAGCAACGAAGAACTTCAAAAGAACGTTATTGAAGATGTCGTACTGCTTAAGCTGGTCGGATTCAAGCCGATCATCGTTCACGGAGGCGGCAAGGAAATAAGCGGCTGGGTCAAAAAGGTCGGCAAGGAGTCGGAATTCGTTAACGGACTTCGTGTTACTGACGAAGAGACAATGGAAATAGCCGAGATGGTCCTTAACAAGGTAAACAAGAGACTGGTCAATATGGTGACAGCACTCGGCGTAAATGCAGTCGGCATATCCGGCAAGGACGGAGCATTGCTTAATACGGCCAAGAAATATTCAGACGGTCAGGATATAGGTTATGTGGGAGAAGTAAAGAAAGTAAATCC
>ODAI014716715.1_pt1 | contig 10085 bp, 6 predicted proteins | sample 1539321 | NCBI WGS metagenome assembly ODAI01 (sample SAMN02144231, study PRJEB22623) | gut metagenome | biome: sheep rumen | host: Ovis aries | place: New Zealand | reverse complement strand
GGAGGAAATCCGCTGGGCAATGATGAACCTGGTGCACTGGAACGGCAGGCTGCGCAGCTCGTCCTGGACATAGTGCTCTGTTTCGGTGTCCACCGGCGAGGTGGTGTCGTCCATGATCAGGATGCTGGGCTTGACCGCCAGCGCCCGGGCCAGAGCGATGCGCTGGCGCTGCCCGCCGGACAGGCCGACGCCCCGCTCCCCGATAATGGTGTCATAGCCCTCGGGCAGCTTCTCGATAAACTCATCCGCGTCTGCCCGCCGGGCATAGTCCCGGACCTCCTCCAGGGTCAGCTCCTGATTGCCGAAGGCTACATTGCCCTCCACCGTATCGGAGAACAGGAAAACATCCTGGGTGGCGGTCCCGATGCCGCCCCGGAGCTGGCTCAGCTTCCAGTGCCTGACATCGCATCCGTCCACCCGGACCTCCCCGTCCGTGGCATCGTAGAACCTGGCCAGCAGATGGATCAGCGTGGTTTTTCCGCTGCCCGTCGGGCCCATAACCGCCACCGTCTGGCCGGGCTGGACGGAGAAGGAGATATCCGTCAGAATGGGTTTGCCGTCCATCCGGAAGGATACATGGTCAAACTCAATCTGGCCCCGCATGCGGTCATGCTCCTCTGCGTCAGGCGCGTCGGTGATTTCCGGCTTTCCGTAATGCAGCTCCATCACCTTGGCGGCGGAAGTGGAAAACCGCTGCATGTCATTGATCAGGTTCCCCAGGTCCCGCATGGGATTGGAAACTGCCCAGCTCAGCCCCGAAAAGATGGCAAGCTCTCCCGGTGTCAGTTCCCCGTAAATAATGAACAGACCTCCCACAAACACCGTAACCAGCTGGATTGCGTTCACCAGCAGTTCTATCATGGGATAAAAAGTAAGCCACAGTTTGTTGATGCGCAGGTGGCTGTTCATAAATGCGCGGTTCTTCTCCTCAAAGCGTTCCTTCTCGTATTCTTCCCGGGCAAATGCCTTGACCACCCGGTTGCCGGCGATGTTTTCCTGCGCGGCCGTGTTCATCTCGCTCAGTTTCTCCCGCATGAACGCAAACCGCGGCCGAACGTGTTTGGAGAAGAATTTGGTGATCAGCAGAAGAACCGGCGTAATGCCGATCAGAAGCAGGGTCAGCTTCCAGTTCACGATGGTCAGGTAGACCGTGACAAACAGGAAGGTGCACACCGAATCGATAATCCGGTAATCAATATACGACAGAAAGTGCCGGCACCAGTCCAGGTCAGCGCTCATGCGGGTCATCAGATCGCCGGTGCGGTAGCCGTCAAAAAAGCGCATGTCGTTGTATTGCAATCTGGAGAACAGCCTGCACCGCAGGTTATAGACTACATTTTGGGAATCCTTTTCCAGAAAGATGACCATCAGATAGCGCAGGCCTTCTCTCCCCAGCTTCACCACCAGCATGACCGCCAGAATGGACAGCAGCGGATCCGGATTCCGGGCCACAATCACGTCGTCAATCAGCCGCTGGGTCAGCGCCGGATTCACCAGCAGCAGGAAAGAAGTGAAGGCGCTGATGCACAGAGCGATCACATGCCGGCTTCGATAAGGCTTGTCCATGTTTTCCCAGAGCCATTTAATCTGTTCCCACATCGTGCTTCTCCTTACGGTTCGGAAGTCGGGCTGAAAAAACACGCCGCGCGGGCGCTATAGCTGAGCATTGTATCCTGATTTGCCGCAAATTACAATCCATTGATAAATGTCTGTCAAAGGAAATACATTCTTCCGGCGTTTCCAAATGATCTGCTGCCGGGAAGCCGTGAAAAGCGGGGCAGTTCCCCACCGCCCCGCTCAAGTGCGAAAGTCCGTTTCATCTCTCCGTGACCGACGTTTTCCTCCCGGCCGATCCGTTTTCCGAACCTTCCGTATTTATCCGTTCACCGGTTCAAAATCCCCCACCTCGCCGGTGGCATCGTCCACCCGGATTTCGTAGATCTGATCCCGCTTTGAGTCGTAGGTTACCTTCCACTCCCGGGTCATGGCGTCGAATTCCGCAAAGACGTAGAATTCCTTCAGCTGTTCCTGGTTCATCTGCTGATAATCACCCCAGGGATTGATGCGCAGGAAATACTGCTCAGCGATTTTCAGCACATCCGCGGTCTTCATCCGGGCTGTGCCGGTGGGGTCGCCGCTGGGCCGCAGGATCCATCCGGCCGCGCCCCGCAGGCTGATCAGCATCCAGTTCCCTTCCATCCGGATGATGGGGTAGGTTTCTCCCCGTCCCAGCAGACCGACCCGCTTCGCGTTCCGGGCCTGCCACGCGTACACGGGGGTGGATTCCTCCGTGGTGATATAGGCCGGATTCAGCAGCACATAGTCCTCCAGCACATATCCGTCCAGGCCCTCCGTCTCGGTCAGATACACCTCGCACCATCCGTTGCCCACAGGCATTGCCGCAAAGCGTTCGCCGTAGTTCAGCCGTTTGACGGATTTCGCATTGGTATTCTGGGTGGCTCTCACCGTCACGTTCTTGCTGATCACCACGGCTTCATACCCGTTCTGTCCGGCGCCGTAGGGGTGGATAATCTCTCCCAGTCCGGCGGTCGCGGCCGCCACCAGCATCAGCAGGGCACAAATACCAGCACAGAGCTTCTTCATTCCTGTCTCTCCTTATCGATCTCCCTGTCAGGGAAAAACATCATGTTAAGGGCGTCTCAGGCACCTGCTCGCCCACAAACCCGCTTGCGTTGGCCTCGCTCATCAGGAACCAGTTCTCCAGTTCGGCGGGCGGATTCTCCCGATCCATCACGTGTGTCCAGAAGATCATCTCCTCCGGCAGCACGCCGACAGGGGTGCCGGGGGCGTAAAGCACCATTTCATCCCCCTGGCTCAGCCCGTAGGTTTCCGACAGCACGAAGCGGATTCCGCCGTCAATCCATTCCTGCTCCTCGGTTTCCTCCGGCAGCAGTTCGTCAATCCGGACCGTCCAGGAGTATTCATCCCGCTCTCCGGTCAGGGACAGCCTGCCGGTAAAGGCGCGGAAATAAACGGTTCCCTCGGGATAGTCCTCCTCCGCTTCCCCCATCTCGCTGTCGTGATACTCCCCGCTGAAGGAGCCATCCGGCAGAATGCGGAAATCCGTGGACCATGCGCCCACCCCGCTGTAGAAGCTCCACTCCATGGCGGACAGCGTATCCATCATGGCGTCGTTTGATTCAGCCACCGCCCCGGCCAGGGACAGAGCAAACACCGTCAGGGTGATCCAGGCCAGCAGTTTTTTCATTCTCATCCCTCCGTTTTCCGTCTCATTCCTCCCGGCTTTCCTCCGCAGGCATCCTTCCCCGCGGAGAACGGAACCGGGTTTCTTTTTCCGCACTCCCCCGGGCCGCCGAAGGAAATGCAGGTACAGCTTCATATTATTCGGACGGGGGGCAAAAATCAACATTTATTCCAAACAGTTACAATTGCGCTTTCCCTGCCTGTGACAGTCTGCGCCTGTCTCCGGCGGTTTCCGGAGCGGCGCGGATGCGGATCAGAAGTTTTTCGTCAGGTCGTATCTTTCGTAAACCTCCTTCCGGTAGTCCAGCAGCCGGTCCTCCGCAATCGCCTGCCGGATTTCCTCCATCATGTGCAGCAGGAAGCGCAGATTGTGGATGGAGGCCAGCCGCCCGGCGGTGATTTCCTTCGCGTTGAACAGATGACGGACATAAGCCCGGGAATAATGAGTGCAGGCATAGCAGTCGCACCGGTCGTCCATGGGCCCGAAGTCGCGGGCGTATTTCGCGTTCTTGATCACTACACGTCCCCCGTGGGTAAACACGGACCCATTCCGGGCGATCCGGGTCGCCAGCACGCAGTCAAACATATCCACTCCCCGGATCACGCCCTCCATCAGGCAGTCCGGAGAACCCACCCCCATCAGGTAACGGGGCTTGTCTTCCGGCATGAAGGGACGGATTTTGTCCAGCATCTCATACATGACGGGCTTTGGCTCGCCAACGCTGAGGCCCCCAATGCCGTACCCGATAAAGTCCATCTCCGCCAGCGTCCTGGCGCTTTCGATCCGCAGATCCTCATAGAAGGCGCCCTGTACGATGCCGAACAGCGCCTGGTCTTCCCGGGTGTGGTGGATCTTGCACCGCTCCGCCCACCGATGGGTCCTGTCCATGGCTTCCTTCGCTGTTTTATAGTCGCAGGGGTAGGGCGAGCACACGTCAAAGCACATGGCAATATCCGATCCCAGCGCCTGCTGAATATCCATGGAAACCTCGGGGGAGATGAACTTTCTGGAGCCGTCCAGGTGGCTCTGGAAGGTAACACCCTCCTCCTTGATTTTCCGGATGCCGGCCAGGGAGAAAACCTGGAATCCGCCGCTGTCCGTCAGTATGGGCCTGTTCCAGTCCATAAAGCGGTGCAGGCCGCCGGCCTCCCGAATCAGCTCCTCGCCCGGCCGCAGATGCAGGTGGTAGGTATTGGAAAGCAGGATTTTTGTCCCGATTTCCTCCATTTCCCGGCTGGTCATCGCTTTGACGCAGGCGGAGGTTCCGACGGGCATATAGATGGGGGTTGGAATGTCTCCGTGGGGAGTGTGGAGCACGCCCAGACGGGCGCCCGACTGCTTGCATACATGGATGACTTCATAGGAAAAATGCTGATTCACGGCTCTCTTCTTCTGCTCCTCTTCTTTCGATTTGCAGGGCTGCGTCTTCGCTCCGGCGGTTTTGCGTCCCTGCTCACTTCCCCGGCTCCTCTTCTTCCGTCTCCGGGGCTTCCGGCGGCTTATCTTCTCCGGCGTCTTCATCCTCCTGGATATACAGCTTCCCGTTGAATCCCTTCATGCTCATGATCGCCCGGTCGCTGAGCACGATCTCCCGGGGATTCTCCGGCTCCTCCGTATCCTCCGGCACGCTCAGCAGATCCTGGTACAGGGTCCAGGCATTTCCCTCCGGCATGGAAAAAAAACGCATCAGCCGATGAGTGGTGGGATGGCGGAAGGTCAGCTTATATCCCCACAGGGCGATCTGCTGCCCCGGGATGCCGCCGCCGTACCGGTTGTCCCCCCACAGGGGCGCTCCCGCGTGGCTCATCTGCGCCCGGATCTGATGTTTCCGCCCGGTTTCCAGCTTCAGCGCGCACAGGCAGGTTCCGTCCCGCCGGGCCAGACACCGTCCGTGGAGCACGGCCAGCTGACTGCCTTTTTCATCCGCCTCGCAGACCACAACCTTGTTCTGGATCGGATCCTTCCACAGGTAGTCCGTCAGCGTAAAGGTGTCCTCCATCTCCCCCGTGGCAATGCACAGGTATTCCCGTCCCATTTCATGCCGGCGCATCTGTTCCGACAGACGGGAGGCCGCCTTGCTGGTGCGGGCGAAAACCATCAGTCCGCCCACCGGCCGGTCCAGGCGGGGCACCAGGCCAAGATAGACATTTCCCGGCTTATTGTATTCCTCCCGGATATACTCCTTCAGCACGCTCAGGATATCCGTATCCCCCGTCTGGTCCCCCTGGGACAGCATGTTCGGCGGTTTGACGGCGACAAGGACATGGTTGTCCTCGTAGAGTACATCAGGCATGCTTCCACCTCCACCGGCCGCTGGCGCCGCAGGGCAGCACGCCGCCGGATGTCACCGGCAGGCACAGCTCCTCGCTGTCGGTTTCCCCGCCGAAGCGGCTGACCACGCATTTTTCAATCATGTTGCTCAGCACGCTGGCCTGGAAGCCCGTGGTATAGCTGTTGATCAGGAAAAACACCGGCGAGTCCGACAGTGCCCGGGCGCTGGTTTCCACCAGGCTGTACAGCTCGTTTTCCAGCTTCCATACCTCTCCGGAGGGGCCCCGCCCATAGCTGGGGGGATCCATCAGAATGCCGTCGTAGCTGTTGCCGCGGCGGATTTCCCGCTGCACAAAGCGCATCGCATCCTCCACGATCCACCGGCAGCTGGTCTCCGGCAGACCGGACAGCTCTCTGTTTTCCTTTGCCCAGGACACCATTCCCTTTGCCGCGTCCACATGGGTCACGTGAGCTCCTGCCGCCGCGCAGGCCAGCGTTGCGCCTCCGGTATAGCCGAACAGGTTCAGCACCCGGAGATCCTTCCGGCCGGACTCCCGGATCAGGCTGCTCATCCAGTCCCAATTGGCCCCCTGCTCGGGAAACAGTCCGGTGTGCTTGAAGCCCGTGGGCCGCACGTAAAACCGCAGGTCCCCGTACCGCACGGTCCACCTTTCCGGCAGGCTCCGGCGGAACTCCCACTGGCCTCCGCCCTTCTCGCTCCGATGATAGACGGCGTGCGCCCTTTCCCAGAGTCCGGCGTCCGCTTTCGGCCAGATGGTCTGGGGATCCGGCCTGCGGAGGATCACATCCCCCCAGCGTTCCAGTTTTTCCCCGTCCCCGGTGTCCAGCACCTCATAATCCTTCCAGCTGTTGCATAAAAACATATAAGATCCTTTCGCCCTCTCCCCGCGGGAAGAGGAAAACCCGTTTCCCTGCCGTGCGGCGAGGCCCGCCTTCATTCCTCGGCATAGAGCGGCAGCATGTCCCGATGCATCTCGATCAGGCGGCTGACCACCTCCAGGCAGTACAGCCTGTCCAGGCCGCTCAGAGCCGGATCCGTCTCCACATATTCCCGCAGAGCTTCCCGGTCTCCCATGGCCGCCCGGGCCGCAAGCCGGTTGCTCCAGTCGATCTCTGTCATCACTTCCGCCAGAGCCGGGGCTTCCGTAATTCCCTGAGGAACAGGTTCTCCCTTTTCCAGCTTCAGCGTCGTTTCCACAATGGCATCCTTCGGCAGCTGCCTGAGATCGCCGCCGTTCCGGTGCGTCACCGCCGGAAGCGCCGCGTCCTCCTTCCTCAGCAGCGCCAGGGCCAGCCTCATCGGCCGGACCGGGGGCACCCGTGACAGAAGCAGCAGCTGAGCCATCGCCCCTTCCCGCGCGTCCGCGCCCTTTTCCCGGACCGTGTTCATCCAGAGGATCCGTTCCTTCCGCTTCTCCACGGTCTCTCCGAATTCCGGCTTCTCCTCGGGAATGTAATCCGGCTGGGCAGGCAAAAATTCCGCATGATCCGTCACATCCCCCACCGCCAGCGCGTCCCACCAGTCCAGCCATCTTTTGGTCAGCTGACCCAGTTCGTTTTCCCGCGCGGCCTTCTTCAGCCGGGGAAGCCAGTCCTTCTTGCTTTCCCGGTCCTCCAGCTTCGTCAGGAAGCTGAAGCCCGGCAGCCCGGCAATTTCCCATTCCAGGTCCGCCTCCCGGGTTTTCAGCCGCCTGGCCAGGGTATCCAGCCCGTTTGCTCCCTTCAGCGGCGTCCGGCCGATCCCATAGCATCGGAATCCCCGCCGCAGGAAAATCTCTGTGGTTCGGGCCATGGGCTGCCCCAGATTGATGACCAGCGTCTCCGGACAGGCTGTTTCCATCGCGTCACAAAGCTCCAGAACCGCCTGGCCTGCGCGCATCGCGTGCAGCAGACCCTCCAGTCCGCCGTTGACCCGGGCCTGATCCGTCAGACCCAGGTTTTCGGCATGAACCAGCGGCTCCAGGGGGCTTTGCGCCCGGCTTTCCTCCGTCTTCTCCGCCTCCCGGGCTTCCTCCCGTTCTCCCTCCAGGGCTGCCCGGTCCATGAAGAACCGGCTGGCAGCCTGGGGATCTCCCGCGTAGACGACGCAGTCCGCTCCGGAAAGAATTTCCTCCCGGTTGCCATCCGCCCGGATGCTGCCGCCTTTACCCGCCTTCTTCAGGATGATTTCGCCGTATCCGGCCAGCAGCTCCGCCATGGCAGGGTTCTTTTCCTCCACGCGGATCTCCGCGTCCCGTTCCTCTCCCGCAAAAAGAAGGTCTGTTAAAAGGGTGGGCAGGAGCATCGGAATGTCCTGCCCAATGAATGCAAATTTCATCTTTGTTCCTTGTTTGTTCCCCGTCAGGGTTCCGCCCCCGGATTTTTCCGGAGGAAGCGCCCTGAACCCCGGATGCTTACCGCGCCTTCCGTACGGCCAGCGTAGCCTTCCGGTCGTTGATATCCCATTCCTTCACGGCATAGCCGTCCTCCGCCGCCTTCCGCTCCATGCGCAGGGCCAGCGTTCCCTTGCGGATCATTTCCCCACAGGCTTCCAGCGCCTCCGCCAGGGTATCGTCCGCCGCATAGGCGATTTCGATCCGGTCCGTCACCTCGAAGCCGGCTTCCTTCCGCATGGTCTGGATCTTGGAGATGACCTCCCGCGCATATCCTTCCCGGATCAGCTCCTGCGTCAGGTTCGTATCCAGCACCACAGTGACGCCCTTGTCCTCCAGCGCCGTAAACCCGGGCTTCTGCATCGGGGATGTCAGCACATCGTCCTTCCCCAGGGTCACTGCAGTTCCGTCGATCTCGAAGGAAACCTCCTCTCCCCTGGCAAAGGCATCCACCACGTCGTTGCCGTCCATGGCGGCCAGATGCTGGCCGATTTTGCCCAGCAGCTTTCCGTATTTCGGGCCCAGCGTCCGCATCTGCGGCTTCAGCTGATAGGTGGTAAAGGCTCTGGCATCCTCCGTGAAGATGACCTCCTTTACGTTCAGCTCATCCTCGCAGAGGGCCTGATATGCTTCGTCAAAGGCAGCGCCCTTGACATACATTTTCTGCAGCGGCTGGCGCACCTTCAGGTTTGCCGCGTTCCGGCAGGCCCGGCCCAGCTGGATGGCCTCCAGCAGCGCCGCCATCTGCTTCTCCATATCGGAATCGACCCGGCTCAGATCCGCCTTCGGGAAATCGCACAGATGCACGCTTTCCGGAGCGCCCGGCACGTTGTTCACGACCAGGTTCTGATAGATTTCCTCGCTCAGGAAGGGAATGAAGGGCGCACAGAGCTTCGCCAGCTGCACCAGCACATGGTACAGGGTCGCGAAGGCAGCTTCCTTCTCGCCGGCCATGCCCTTGCCCCAGAACCGTTCCCGGCCCCGGCGGACATACCAGTTGCTCAGGTCATCCACGAAGGCGGAGATGGCTCCCGCCGGCTCCGAAACCCGATAATTGGCCAGATCGTCGTCCACCCTGGCGATCAGGCTGTTCAGCCGGCTCAGGATCCAGCGGTCCATCAGCGTCAGTTCCGCCTGATCCAGCGGATGTGCCAGGGGATCAAACCCGTCGATCTGGGCATACATGGTGAAGAAACCGTACGTGTTCTGCAGGGTCGCCAGGAATTTCCGGATTCCCTCCATCACCGCTTCCTCGCTGAAGCGTTTGGGCAGCCACGGTGCGGAGGTGGTGTAGAAATACCAGCGCAGCGCATCCGCGCCGAATTTATCCAGCATCGTGAAGGGATCCACCACGTTGCCCAGATGCTTGGACATCTTCCGTCCCTCCGCGTCCTGAACATGGCCCATCACGATGCAGTTTTTGAAGGGAGCCCGGTCAAACAGGACGGTGGAAATGGCTTCCAGCGTATAGAACCATCCCCGGGTCTGATCGATGGCTTCGCTGATGAAGTCCGCCGGGAAGTTTTTCTCGAACTCTTCCTTGTGCTCAAAGGGATAATGCCACTGGGCAAAGGGCATGCTTCCGGAATCGTACCAGCAGTCGATAACCTCCTTCACCCGGTGCATCTCTCCGCCGCATTCCGGGCAGCGCAGGGTCACCGCATCGATGAAGGGACGGTGCAGCTCGATATCCTCTCCCGGATCCGTGACCGCCATTTCCCGCAGCTCCGCCCGGGAACCGATGACATGCATATGGCCGCATTCGCACTTCCAGACCGGCAGGGGCGTGCCCCAGTAACGTTCCCGGCTCAGGCCCCAGTCGATCACATTTTCCAGGAAGTTGCCCATCCGGCCTTCCTTGATATTGTCCGGCATCCAGTTCACGGTCCGGTTGTTCCGGACCAGATGATCCCGCACTTCGGTCATCCGAATGAACCAGGTGGGCCTGGCATAATACAGCAGGGGGGTATCGCACCGCCAGCAGAAAGGATAGTCATGGGCGAAGGGCACCGCGGCAAACAGCAGTCCGCGGCGCTTCAGATCCTCCAGGATCAGGGGATCGGCGTCCTTGACAAAGGTGCCGGCCCAGTCGGTTCCCTCCACGAATCTGCCCTGGGTATCCCCCAGGTTGATGAAGGGCAGTCCGATCTCCCGGCAGACCCGGTTGCCGTCCCCGCCGACGGCCGTGGGGATGG
>ODAI013465595.1_pt1 | contig 10085 bp, 9 predicted proteins | sample 1539321 | NCBI WGS metagenome assembly ODAI01 (sample SAMN02144231, study PRJEB22623) | gut metagenome | biome: sheep rumen | host: Ovis aries | place: New Zealand | reverse complement strand
ATATGCCCCGTTGAGCTGGTAGGGGACACCGTTCACCGAGCAATCGGCATTGAACGCGGCCTGCCGGTCTTCGGGCGAAAGCTCGGCGTCAAAGGCCGCCTGCACATCCAGCTTGTTGTACAGCAGGCGACAGTCGTTCACGATAAGGAAGCTGTCGCTGCCGGAAAATGACAGCGCGAGCGACTGGCGCTCCTCGGCAGGATTCGCGAAGCGCGCGGAAGGAACCTGGAAGGTAAAATGATTGAAATCAGTTGAAAATGAAAACACATCATCGGTGACATAGCGGGACAGGAGCTCCAGCTTGGAGCGTATTTTTTCCTGCAGCGGCGCCTTTACAAAAAAAGCGGCGGCGCGGGCAGCGGAGTCAAGAAAAAGACTATCCACGGAAGCCTTTGCGCTCAGCGTACGGGCGGCGCCCGGCATAAATTCCCCGGAGGCGCGCACTACGGCGGTCTTCCCGTAGGACTGGTGTGCCGCATCGGAAAAGGACAGCGTAAAGGGCATCGGCTTTCTGAAGGGATCGACCGACGCCTCCACCCCCAGCAGCCGCTCGCCGCCCAGGTTCAGTTCCGGCAAAAAAGCGCGGACGGAGCCGTTCTCGGAGACGACGCGGGCGTCAAAGACAAGAGAATTCCCGTTGGGGAGCAGGAAATGCGCCACGTGCAGCGAGGCTTCCGGCCTGCGCCCCGGAATATCGTAGGTGCCGGAAAGGGTCGCGGCGAGCATTTTTCCCCGCGCCGCCAGGGAGCTGACAGAAACGAGGCGCTCTGTCCCGCTGGCAGCAAAGCTGATGTCCTCGCCGCCGTCGATGATGCTTGCCGGAACAAGGATGCCGCCCTCCCCCTGCCAGCGGAATTCCTTTGTCCTGCTGCTGCCAGCGATACTCCCCGACAGCGAGACGCTCAGCTCGGCAGCCTTGCGCAGCAGATTGTTGTCCAGCGGCACCTGCACGGCAGAGAATACCCGCAGGCCATCTGTCTGGACATCGGCGGCAAAGTCCCCGGAGGATGGCTTGTACATGGCAGAAAGCGTATACGGCAAAGCCCGCTGCGTGGAGCGTGCCACCAGGCAGCCCCCGTCATAGCGGACAAGGAACTGGGTGCGCTGCAGGGAATACGTGGCCTTCGGCAACTGGTCGAGCGACAGGATAAGGGAGCTGCCCTCAATGCCAGACAGCAGCTTTCCCCCAAAGGCAAGCCGGACGCCAAAGACCTTGCCGGAAGACAGCGGCGTCAGCTCAAGCGAGCCGGAGCTTGCGGTAAAGGCAACCGCATCGCGGTTCTCCTCCTTCAGCTGCAGCTTGCGCACCAGCACGGCTATCCGCCGTTTTCCGTCCGCATAGCGTATCCTGATATTGCGCACCTGCACGTCAAAGGGCAGCAGAAAGAGCGGGATAGTCTTGCCGTCCACGCTCAGCTGCTCCCCCGCGGCCGCATCTGGTACGCGGTCTCCCGCAGCCCCTTCCGTTGCGGCGCCTGCTGCCCGCCGCCGTTCCGTAAACGCCCGGATTTTCTGCATGACCGCAAGGCACTTCTCCTTGTCCGCGTCAAAGGTCACGTCGGTGATGACCAGCTTGGTAAAGGCGTTGTCAAAATCCTTCCTTAACAGGCGGAAGATATTATAGCGGAACACAGCCTTGCGGATAGTCAGCAGCGGCTCCTGCGTCCCGGCATCGGAGACGACAATGGTATTGACGCGGATGCCGGTCAGGAACGAAGGCGACAGCGACTTGTAGGAGACCGTCAGGCCGGTGGCGTCGGCCAGCTCCCGCACATACCTGTCCTCCACGTCGTGCATGAGCTTGTCAACAGCCGTATAGACCGGGCGCATGAACCAGACGCTTGCGGTCAGGATAATGAGGAACATAAAAAATCCCGCAACAGTTTTGACAAGTTTTGATTTCATTACGCCGTAAATTAAGAAGAGGGGGGTCTTTGCCCGCACCCCCTATATTACCAAAAATAAACAAAAAATAGAAGGGTTTCATGATTTTGCGAAATTTTATTGTTTTTGAAGGAATTGACGGTTCGGGAACCTCCACCCAGCTTACGCTGCTCAGAAAGAGGCAGGGAACCGGGCGCTTTCTCTTTACGGCGGAACCAAGCTCCGCTGCCACCGGCACATTTCTCCGGCAGATGCTGCGCGGCGACGTCCCCGTCAGCAACGAGACCGCGGCCTATCTCTTTGCGGCCGACAGAAACGAGCACGTGAACGGAAGCCTCGTGACGGACGGCGACCGCCATCTCATAACAGGCATCAGGGAAGCCTGCGCACAAGGGCACACGGTAGTAAGCGACCGCTATCTCTTTTCCAGCCTCGCCTACCAGAGCATCGGCTGCGACCCGGAGCTTCCCCGCAGGCTCAACAGCGCATTCCCCCTCCCCTCGCTGCTCTTCTACTTTGCTATTGCGCCGGAAACCGCGCTCGCCCGCATACAGGGACGCGGCGTGCAGGAAATCTACGAGAAGCAGCCCTTCCTTGAGCGGACGGTGCAGGAATACCGGCGCGCAATCGGGGAATTCGCCGGGAGCGGCATGAAGACCATAGAGCTTGACGCGACCCGTTCCATCGAAGAAACCGCTGCTATTATATGGAAGGAAATCGAAGCCCGGCAGGCCGAGCCTGCGCCGCAGCCCGGCACGGAATGCTGAGGGGCACCAGCCAACATCTCCTCCGCCGAGCCGGTCTCAAACGGCCATGCAGGCTTTTGAGAGCGGCTCCCTCATTTTTTTCAGCCCGACTGCCGATAATGAGAGGGTGAACAAGGCTTTTTTCAAAAAGGCAGGGCGGCTGCTCGTGCTTGCATGCGCGCTGGCATTCTGCGCCCCGCAGCACGCGGACGCCTACGTCTGCAAATATAAGGAAGATTTCTACAAGCTTTACCACGTGCACTACGCCCAGTACCCCGACGACTGCATCGAGAACATCTACTGGCTGGAGCAGGCGGTCAAGGCCGATTTCGCCAACCCGCTCTATGCGATGTCCAAAGTGGAGACAAAGCCGCAGTGGGAAAAATACCGCTATCTTTTTCAGATGCATTTAAACCTGAAACTCATCGAGCAGCACCTGCGGCTCGGCAGGATATACGACAAGCAGGCCGCGTATTTCTACGATGCCCCGTGGAAGGACGAATACCTGCGCAATCTGGAGAAGGCGAAATCCTGCTACGAGGCAGGATTCTACTACTGGCGGGAGGCAAAGCTCTGGGCAGAGAAGGCAAACGTATCGCAGTTCAATTTCCTCTATATAACTGACCAGCAGAACTGGGAGGATGAGCGCGAGCGCGTATGCACCGGAGAGCTTGACTACCAGAAAACGCTTGAGCGGGAGCTTTCCCGCGTGGAAAAAGTTATCGCCGACCTCGTTGCAATGAAAGACAAAACATATTAGAATAGCGGCATGGAACACACAGCAGTCAGCTCATCTTTCACGCTCAGCTTTCCTGAGGATTCCGGTTTTTCAGGCACAGGCATTATATGCTATCAGGGAACGCCTGCCCCGGACGCGCTCTTTGCGCAGGGCAGCGATACGCCCCGGCTCTTCGTCACGGACAGCACCGTTGTCTCACTCCCCTGCATGCGACAGCTTGTAGCCCGCTGCAAGGCAGCCGGCTCAAAGGATATTCTCGTCGTGCTCGGCTCAGGCGAAAGCTGCAAGACAATAGACAGCGTGCTGCAGATTGTGCGGACGGCGCTTGAGCACAACCTCAACAGGAACGCGCTCTTCGTAGGAATCGGGGGCGGCGTCATCTGCGACATGACAGCCTTCGCCGCGTCCATATTCAAGCGGGGCGTCCAGTGCGAGCTGGTGCCCACGACGCTGCTTGCCGACGTTGACGCTGCCATCGGCGGCAAAACCGGCTGCGATTTCGAGAGCTACAAGAACATGATAGGGACATTCTATCCCGCGCGGAACGTGCACATCTGGAGCGACTTCGTGCTTTCCCTGCCGGAACGGGAATTCCTCTCCGGGCTTGCGGAGGCAATAAAGACCGCGCTGCTCTTCTCGGAAGAGCTCTGCGCCCTCCTCCGCGACAACAAGGATGCCGTGCGCAGCAGGGACAGCGCGGTGCTCGCCCGCATCATCGGCACCTGCGCGGAGGCAAAGGCCAAGGTCGTGCACAAAGATTTGCGGGAGCACGGGGAGCGCGCATTCCTCAACCTCGGGCACACCTTCGGGCATGCGCTGGAATCAGTGGCCGGGCTCGGCACCGTGACGCACGGGGAAGGCGTCGCATGGGGCATGGCTAGGGCAGCGGCACTCTCCGCGCGGCTCGGCATCTGCCCGGAAAGCTACGCGGCAGAGGTGCAGGAGCTGCTTGATTCCTACGCTTATGACACAGCCCCCGTACCAAGGGCGCTTGCCGGGCAGCAGGACGCAGAGGAACGCCTGCTGAATGCCATGCGCAAGGACAAGAAGAACCTGTCCGCCAGCGGCATACGCGTCATAGTGCAGCAAGGCTACTGCAAGACGCTCATCAGGGAAACGGACGAATCAGACATACGCGCAGTGCTCAGGGCATAAGAGGCAGGCATGCTTTCCTACGAACATTATTTTGACTGGGCTGCGACGGCTCCCGGAGACGAAGACATACTGAAAGAGGCGCTCGCCGTCTCTATCGAGCACTGGGGCAACCCCTCCAGCATCCATGCCGCCGGCTGCGACGCCAAAAAGGCGCTGGAAGCAGCCCGCAGCCGCGCAGCCGCAGCGCTGGGAGTCCCCGCAGAAAAGCTCTGCTTTACGTCAGGCGGCACAGAAAGCGACCACATCCCGCTGCTGTCGGTGCTCTCACGCCCACAGAAGGGCAGCATCCTGCTGAGCGCCATCGAGCACCCGGCCATGCGCGAGATGGCAAAGATGATCAGTAGCTGCGGCTGGAAAGTCATCACCGTCAATCCCGGCAAAGACGGCTTTGTATCCGCAGAAGCCATCGTCTCGCAGCTGCAGGACGATACGGCCTTTGTCAGCATCATGGCCGTGAACAACGAGACTGGCGCAGTGCAGCCGGTCTACGACATCGCGGACGCGCTCTGCCGGGCGACGCAGGGCAAACGGCGCCCCTTCTTCCACGTTGACTGCGTGCAGGCGGCAGGGAAAATCCCCCTTGACCTGACGCACAGCGGCATCGACTCCGCGGCATTCAGCGCCCACAAAATCCGTGGCCCCCGCGGAATCGGACTGCTCTACCTCTCGCGGGATCTCACCCCGTTCCTCAGGGGCGGCGGACAGGAAAAGAACATCCGGAGCGGCACCGAGAACCTCTTCGGTGCCACCGCATGTGCTGCCTGCCTTGAAAAATACTACATCTCCAGCAGGAATCCCCGCGCGCAGGAACGCTTTGCCGCACAGCAGCGCTACACGGCAGATTTCATCGCCGGGCTCAAGGAGACGCCGGGCTGCGTGCTCCTCCCCCATTGCCGGGGCGAAGGGAATGCCGGATATGACGGCCGATTCTCACCATGGGTCGTGCAGGCGGCATTCCCCGGCATCCCCGGACAGGTAATGGAACGCGCGCTCAGCTCCGAAGGCTACTATATATCCACCGGCAGCGCATGCTCGGCCGGCAAGCAGTCCCGCCCCATCCTTGACAGCATGGGCATCAGCGCCAAAGAAAAAGAGAGCGCCGTCAGGTTCAGCTTTGGCGACAGCACCACCGGGCAGGCCATGCACGAGCTCCTCGCCGCCGTCCGCAAAGTCGCCGGAACATTCCGGCATTAGGCAGCAAAAGCCGCCCGCACCATCACGAAAGCTTTCGGCCTGCACAGTCCGGGAGCCGCTCCCCCTATGGTCGGGAGCCCCTGGTGGCAAGCGACTGCATTATCTTCAGCAGCGCAGATTTATCATCTTCAGGAATAGCGTCAAGCAAGGAGAGGAAGCGTATCGTATCGTTCGGAAGCACCTCCGCCGGACAGGCCATGCCGAGCAGTTTCTCCACAGTCGTATTCAGAGACTGGGCAATACGGCATGCATAATCAGCAGGAGGCATGGAGGAGCGGGCATTGAGATAGTTTTCTATCGACCTTTTTGATATGCCTGTCATGTAAGCCAGCTCCTTCACTGTTATATCTTCATATTTCAGCAAATTCTTCAGGTTTTCCTTAAAAGTGCTTCCCATGACTAGATAATACTTCAATTGAAGTACAAACCTCTTGCAATAACTCAATCAGAGTGTTATAATACCAACAAAACACTTCAATTGAAGTGTTGTATTCACGGGAGATTTTGCAGATGACTATCATTGCCCTTATAACACTCTGGTACCCGGATTCAGGCACCGTAGAAAACATCCGGAGCATCGCACGGCAAGTCTCAATGGCAATCCTCATCGACAATACCCCGGCAAAGGACAACGCCGCCCTGTTCTCCGGCATTTCAGGCCTCAGATATTCCCCGAACAGGAAAAACCTCGGTCTCTCGGCGGCGTTCAACCGGCATCTCCATTCCCCGGAATGCACGGCAAGCGATTTCCTGATTTTCTTCGATCAGGACACACGTATAGGAAACGGACACGTGGCAACGCTTGTAAAGGATTTTGAGATGCTTGAGCATACGCACAGGGTAGGATGCCTCGGCCCGGTCTTCTTTGACACAAACAGCGGGCTTCTCTGCGGACTATGGGACGGCAGCAAAGAGGTCGGGCACAACTGCTTTACCGTACCGGCAACAATCACATCGTCCTCGCTGACCCGTTACAAAACGCTTCAGGCAGTCGGCTTCTGGAACGAGCGGATTTTTCTTGATTATGCGGATCTGGATTTAGGCTGGAGGCTGCTGCGGGCCGGCTTTGAGAATTTCGTCAGCAGGAACACCCGGATGCAGCACCGTTTAGGGAAAGGCTCCGTGCCGTTCTACTACGCGCTAAAAAACAAACGGATGCAGATTACCTACCACAGCCCTGTACGCCTGTATTACCAGCTGCGGGAGGTGGTAAAGCTCCTGCGGGCATCGTATGTACCGCTCCAGGGCAAAATCATCCTCATAAAAGAGTCTGTAAGCCGCCTGCTGGCAAGGCTCCTATACCTGAACGAGAAAGGACAAAGCCTCTGCTACTGGTGCAGAGGTCTGTTTGACGGCCTGCGTAACGTAAACGGGGCTTTGCAAGAATAGAGGGGAGCTGCGGTATGAATTATAAGATAATCAATTTTGACGTCCATGGAGACTCAAGGGGCAAGCTCGTAGCCCTCCAGAATATGAAGGAGATTCCTTTCGAGATAAAACGCATCTATTATATATACGACACGCTCCCCGGTGAATCACGGGGCTTCCATGCCCACAAAGAGCTTGAGCAGATAATCATCGCCATGGACGGCGCATGCACAGTCGTCCTTGATGACGGAACAAGGCGTCAAAAGGTTGTCCTGAACCGCCCGGACATGGGACTCTACATAGGCAAATGCATGTGGCGCGAGATGCACGACTTTTCCTACGGCTGCAAGCTCGTAGTGCTCGCCAGCGGCTATTACGACGAGAAAGAGTATATCAGGAATTATGAGGAATTTTTGAAGTCCTTGAAAGATGGGGAAAAAAATTGATCCGCCTCCTTATTCTTTCATGCGGCACAAACGGCTGCGTGCATATAGTGAAAATCCTCAAACAAAAATTCACAAAAGAATTTTACATCATTGGTTGTGATATAAACAAAAGCTGGCTCGTTCCTTCATGCGAATATCTTGATGATTTTATCCAATGCCCGTATTCTTCCGATTCAAATTACTATTCTTTTATCCTCAAAATCTGCGCGGATAAGAAAATCGACTGGATTCTTCCGAGTTTTGACAGCGATCAGTTTTTGTTCAGTCCGGATAATGAGGAATTAAAAAAACTTGGCATAAGATCGACAGGAATATCATCCGACCTTGCGTTTTACAAGGATAAAGTTCAGACAAACAGGTATTTGGACTCTATCGCAATTCCAATTCCCAAAATTTTTTCAATAGCAGAAATAGAAGATTGCAATCATTACTTCGTTAAGCCGATACACGGGGTCGGCTCCGCCGGCGCAAGAAAACTGTCGGGAGCAGAGATCAGAAATCTCAGTGACACATCAGATTTGATGATTCAAGAAATTTGTTCTGAGCCAGAATTTACGTTAGAATGCTTCAACTACAACGGAAAGATTTATTCAGTCTGCCGTGAGCGAATTACAAAAAAGTCTGGAGTCTGTACAAAGTCCCGGATTTTTCAGAATAGCGATTTGCACAAATATGCGGAGAACCTGGCTTCTGCTGTAAACCTTCCGTACATCTTCAATATGCAGTTCATGGAAAATTCAGCAGGCGAATATCTTTGCATAGATTTAAATCTGCGTACTGCTGCCGGAATGGCACTGTCCTATGCGGCAGGCTGGGATGAGGTTTCGGCCTTGGCAAATATAATGCAGGGAAAAGACGAAACAGAAATAGTCAGCCATGTGAACCGTAAGATAGATGAGCAGTATATTGTCCGCCGTTACGAAGAAATTGTAACAAAAACCGTAAAAAATAGAATCGCATTTGATTTAGACGGAACTATTCTGGATTCGAGAAAACGTCATGAAATCGTAATGAACGATGTCCTGCAAAAACACGATGTTCCGCTTGACGCCTCCACTTTGGTAGCTTTCAAATCGGAAGGCAGAAACAACATTGACTGGCTTCTTTCAAACTCTCTTGACGAAAGTCTTGCGAAAGAAATCAACAATGACTGGGTTTCTCTTATTGAGGATAAAAAATATTTAAAAGCCGATGTCCTTTATGACGGTGCGATTGGGACGCTAAAAGATTTGAGCATGAACAATGACTTATTTCTTGTAACGGCACGGAGCAATAAAAACAATGCTTTGGCACAAATCAAAAATCTTGGCATAGCGCAGTATCTCAGCGGCATTTCCGTAGTCCCGGCAGGAAGCGCGGCACCCGCATTGAAAGCTAAGGAACTCGCAAAGTATCGTGCCGATTGCTTTGTCGGCGACACGGAATCGGATTATAAGGCAGCCGAGATTGCAAAGTGTAAATTCCATGCCGTTTCGAGCGGATTCAGAAGCGAATCGTTCTTGAAGCGGTATGTGGATGAAACATACAAAAACATAGACGAATTATGCAAAGCGCTTTTTGCCTGCAAAATTCGTTGAACAAAAGCGAAAGTTTTTTGTTCGAGTTCTTTGACATTTCTATTTTTTGAAGGGAAACATCTTGATTTCCTCCAGAAAGTTGAGTAAAATTAAACTTGCTGGAGCAAATCAGGATGTTAAAGAACAGTTTGCAACTGATGCAGGAGTTAGGCGCTGAATACAGTGCGCCCAAGAACAGGCTTCTTTTGCTGGAACGGCAGGGAAAGCTTTTCAAGGTCGTGCGCGGTCTGTACGAGACAGAGAAATCCGTGCCTCAGGAGCTTCTTGCATCTGCGATTTACGGGCCTTCATACATTTCATTTGAGAGCGCGCTTTCCTTTTGGGGGCTGATTCCTGAAAAAGTGGCGGCGCTGACCTCCGCGACATTCGGAAAGAAGAGGACGAAGCGTTTTGAGACTCGCTTCGGTTTGTTTTTGTTCCGCGATGTTCCGGACTCAGCGTTTCCGTATGAGGTATACCTAAAAAACGAGGGAGAACGCTATTTCTTGATTGCCGGGAAGGAAAAAAGCCTGTGTGACACGCTCTACCGCGAGAGTCCGCTTGGCTCCGAAAAGCAGCTGACGGAATACCTTTTTGAGAATCTTCGCATCGAGGAATCCGATTTCGATTCTGTTGATTTCAGCCTTCTTTCTGACTTGTGCGATTTGTACAATTCGACGAACCTTAGGATTCTGAAAAAATTTGTCCTGAAAAAGGAGAGAAAGGCATGACGACGCCGGTACAGCAGATGATTGAAAAGTACGCGTGCAAAAACACTGCGGAATACAAGAACGCCCTGAAAGAAGTGATTCAGGAAGTCGCCCTATGCGGTCTTTCCCGCGGAGGATTCTTCAAAAAGGCCGCTTTTTATGGCGGAACCGCCTTGCGGATTTTCTACGGGCTTGACCGCTTCTCCGAGGACATGGACTTTTCGCTCCTATCCAAAGACGAGAGCTTTCAGATTGACAGTTATTTTTCGTACCTAAAGGAAGAGCTT
>ODAI014270726.1_pt1 | contig 10086 bp, 12 predicted proteins | sample 1539321 | NCBI WGS metagenome assembly ODAI01 (sample SAMN02144231, study PRJEB22623) | gut metagenome | biome: sheep rumen | host: Ovis aries | place: New Zealand | reverse complement strand
ATGTCCTGGTCGTAGTCGTCCTGATTCTCGGTCTTCGACGGCAGGCGCATCATGCCGTAGCCCAATAGCGATACCTTGTCCTGGTTGAAGGGGTTGGTACGATAGGTCATCTTGCCCACTGGTGGAAAGGGCCAGAATTGACAAATAGACAAATAGACAAATAGACAATAGACAAAAAATCGCCTGTTTCACAACAGACGATTTCCAGCGAACACAAAAAATTCTTCGAATCTACTAAAACAAATCAAACCGCTGTTTGACGTCAGATGAAATGAAAAAAGAAAAGTAAAATCATAAATATAACTGCTTTCCAATACCTGAAAAAAGAGAATAGTTATCCCGAAATATCATTTTTGTGGTTTTTCATTAGAATTGACCATTCTGTAGAGTTTTGACAGCTCGTATTCCAGACCGAAGATGCTTGCTGCCAATAGAAACGCCTGCGCAATGTATATCAATACGCCGTTTGCAATATCTCCAGCCAAGAAAACCTGACTGAAAGCAAGCACAATGCTGCTAATAATTAGCAGCACTGCGCATGCATATTGAACTTTACTTTTTGCAGACATAGCCATACATTAACCCATATCAGGACCACCGCCGCCAGTGCTGGGTGCAGACACGTTGATGGTGGCTATTGTGGCGTTGTTGACCTTAATCATGATGGTACCAGAATTCATCGTGCCGTTGAAGGCAAGGTTGCCTGCGGTCGGGTCGTACTCTTCGAACGACATACCACCAGTGAAGACAAAGTTCTCTTCACTCAGTACGTTCAAGTTGGTACCAACCAGGTAGAGCGCACCGATGCCGCCTGCCTCGTCCAACTCGTAGGTAGTATCGAGACTGAACGCTGTACCGTTGGGGGTGTCTTTCCAGCCCGTCACTGTTACGTCGAGCGTCTCGGCCTGTGTCAGCGTACCGCTGAACAGCGTCGTACCCTCGTAGGTGCACGACAGCGTACCCAGCTGTGCGTTGGTCAGCATCATGTTGATCTGCGTAGCCGTCTTCGACTGGATGGTCAGCGTAGAACCCTGCGGCACGCTGAAATTGCTGATGGCCAGCAAATCCAGATTACGACCAGACAGTGTCAGGGCGTAGTTCGTGCCGGGCACGATAGGCGTCTCACCTCCGTTGACGAGCGGGTCGCCGTTCGACGTGATGCTGGTGATGGATGGCATGGGCACAGCGGCCTGAGCAAACGAGAGGTTGAAGGTGCCAATGGTCTCGCCGTCCTCGTTCTTGAAGGTAATGGGCGCGTTACCCGTTGCAGTCGGGGCATAGGTGAACTTGATGGATGCCGAACCCACGGTTTTCACCGTTGCCTGACCTTCACCTACCATGACAGAAGCCACGAGGTCGGTGTTGATGCCGTTCATGGTGAACTCCAGCGTCTCGCCCTGCGAGAATTCCACGGTGGAACCAGCTGTCAGACCCTGACCTTTGAGGAAGATGCTGGTGATGACCAGTCCGTCGCCCTCAGGTACGGTGAAGGTGTACTGCTTGATGGTGCCGCCGCCCTCAGTCTTAAGGGTGAGGGACTTCATGAAGAGTGCGTTTTGAGACATCTTGCCCTCGTTTTTCAGTTTGGCAATATTGACTGAAATCACACCATAGTCCTGACGCAAGTACTCGGCAGGGACAACCAACGTCTTTTCGCCGTTGGTGTCAGGCTCAACCCATACCAGCGTAACAGGTGTTTTGCCTAAGAAATCCTTGGAAAGACGAGTGCCGTTGATTTTGAGGTCTGTCATGTTGCGCAGAGAAACGATGCCTCCGTCAACAAGTTCAAGGCTGTTCCAACCGTAGTTGGCAAACGTCTTCTTAATGCCAATGGTAGCCTGTGACTCATAACCAGTCAGGTCACCAACCTTGGTAGTGATTGAAGTCTGGGCAATCTGAGCCTTCAGTTCAGTTGACGGCAGGAAATTGACCTTAATCTGGCGCAAGTTGTTGCGGAAGTTGGATGCGAACGAATCCATATCATCAGCGGCCTTGCAGCGCACGGAGAGAGAGAATGTACCGATGTTGGGAATCTGTACTGAGTGGCCGTTGAGTACGAAGTAGCTCAGGGCATCATACAGAGCCTCCATCGCCATAGTGATAGACGATTCGGGTACAGCTGCCGCCTTGGCGGCATAGGTAATAATGTCATTGTACGCAATGGTACTGTAACGCTCGGCCGTGGGAACCAGAGTGGTCTGGCTGTTGAACCCCAGCTTCCGAGGATGGTAACCGATGTTAATTGCTCCCTTTTTCATAGTAGGATTAGATTTTTACTGTGAAACTTCAGTGGTGATTCGAATGTTCGAAATCAACTCCTTAATCTCGACACTTGGCTGATAGCCGATAGTGATACGCTTCACAAGGTCGGCACTGACGAACTGCGGGTCCATAGCCGAATTTGCCTTGCTGCGCAAACCCAGAATACCGAATCTTCCGAGGTCTACATGGTGTCCGTTCAGCACGAAGTAAGCAATGGCCTCCTTCATGGCTAACGTGCAAGCCAGCAACTGGGATTCGGGGATGTGGCTCGAACCAGCGGCATACGTCACCAGTTCCTTACTCTTTACGGTCGAGTAGCGTACTGCCTTGGCCAAAACCTTGTTCTGGTTGATGATGGCGACACGCTGCTGCTTACCACGAACTTTGATTGCACTCATAAAATAAACTTTAAATTAGACAAAAAAGAACACTCTCAGCACACATCGTTTTAAGTGATGTGCACTGCAAAGATACGCCTCTAAAAACGAAAAAAAAAATTTTCGGCTAAAAAAATGCACTTTTGCGTGTCATTTTTTTGCAAAATTGCAATATGGCAAAATTGCAATAGGCGCGCGGCGAATTTTTCAAGCCTACATATTTTTACGGACAAGCCTTGAAATAATTATTTCTAAGCCTGTGAATGGATTTTTATAAGCCTTGAAAAAGCGCGAAACGCGCTTTGTCTATTTGTCTATTTGTCTATTTGTCTTTTTTCTTTGCGCGCAAAAATTTGCCATATTATATATATATATTATATTATATTATATTATATATAAATATATATTTAATTTAACTCTTCACCCAATAGTCATTGGGCGATTTTCGCAAATAGACAAATAGACAAATAGACAATAGACATTTTGTATATTGTTGATTTTCAGAGAGATGGCTGTAAAATACAAAAAATTTTGCAAGAACTTTCAAGTAGTTTATATTTTTTAACGTTTTTTTTTTTTTCGTTTACACGGAAAATATTACTTTTGCGGCAAAATTGCAAACATGGAGAAAATAGTTATTTCAAAATCAGACCGAAAACTTCTCAATTCGAAGTATGGCACGTGGAATGTTTCGCGTGCATTAAACTACCGTCAAAACAGCTTCCTTTGCAGGGAAATTCGAAAGATTGCCATAGAAAAATATAATGGCCAGAAATTTTCCTATAAGAAGGTGGAAGTAAAAAGTAATTAATTAAAATATTTTTACCGATGAATGAAAAAGACTTAAGCAAAGACCTGGCACTTGTAGAGTATGACAGCGACGAACAGATGACACTTGAAGTAGGTGTAAACTACCAAGGTTCATTCCGTATCAATCCCAATGGTACCATCAAGGTTCGTCCGTACAAGATGGGCACCAAGCCCAACAACCTACGGAAGAAATTTGACTCTGACAACTACTGCATATTTTCCAGCAAGAAAATAGTGCGTGTTGTCTTCACATTCGATTTGTGTGACAAAGAAGAATTGGCTGCAAAATTCAAGGCAGCATTATTAGATTGCTATCAAAATTTACGTACAATAGACTTATAACATGTTTAAATTTTCCTATCTATCATCAAAAACGTCCAATATTACAATAGATTTGGACGAAGCGAGTTATTCAGAACTGATTGACCGCCCATATGTGGAGGAGCTGTGTGACCGTGCCCGTGCCCTTCACGATACCGACCCAGATGGTTATGACAAGGTGAAGGGTGCTCTTCCTCTTGCGCTCTGGCTCGGTTATGACAAAGAACACCGACGTCAGGCCGAATTTCAGAGGCCTACCCAGTATTTTTACATTGACATTGATCATGCCAAGGAGAGTGCCAAGCAAATTCTGTTTGAGATTCAAAAAGTCATATTAGATTCTGACTCAGAACGCTTCAACGGCCAGACACTTGAATATATGCTGCATGAATCTGGAATTCGTCTGATTCACGAAACGCCGAGTGGAGGATTCAGAATGGTGTGCAAGGCTGTGGCGCAATATACAACCATTGCGGAGCAGATAAAATACACCGCTCAACGCTTCCATTTGGACTTGTTTGGCGATGTTGATACCGTAGTCAAGGATTTGGCCCGTGGTTCATTTATAGTCAAACGCGCATGGCACCTGTTTATTGACCCGGCTTTATGGACTGAGGACGTAGATGAAATCATACAATCTTCTGGCGAAACCGAAGATTCAAGCAATTCAAAAGAAGGTGTTTCGAAATCGAAACTGCCAGAGATAACGAACGAAATGCTTGAGATGAAATACAATGGTGTGCCCATACGCAAAATTGCTGAAGAATATATAAAGAGCAAGGGAGGTGTACCCGAACAAGGCCAACGCCATGCTTTCTATAACGAATTGATTAAGAACTTCCGTAACCTCTGCGACAGTGACCCCAGGTACGTTTTTGCCATCCTGCCTTTATGCGAGGGCACACCAGAAAAGCGCTGGAGCCAGTGTGTCAGCATCTGCAAGTCTAACAATACAACATTAATTCCCAAGGAGTTTTATTACTGGCTCAAAGAGCATGGCTATTACGAAGGTAAAAGCAATAGTGAGGTTGAAAAGAAAAACTATCTGGAGGCTGAACCAGCATTATTGCCCCCGCCTCCAACGATGCCGCCAGTATTCCGTGAATTCTGCTCAATCTGCCCTCCAGACTTTGTCTATCCCACCGTCGTGGCTCTTCTGCCCGTGATGGGTACCTTGTGTAGCTATATCAAGTCTGAATATATGGATACCACCACCCAGACAACGACATTCTTTTCTACAATCTACGCCCCTCCCTCCAGCAACAAGTCTTTTGTCAGCCGTATCGTCAATTTGCTGTTGGAAAAGATTTCAGTCCGCGACGAAATCAACTCCATTCGTGAACAGCTGTATTTGATAGAACGTAATACGCTGGGCGACAACAAGACAAAACCAGATATGCCTCACGTCAAAGTACGCATCATGCCCGCCATCTTCTCATTGCCTGAATTCCTTGAAAAGATGCGCGACAACTGCGGGTACCATATGTTTACCTATGCCGAAGAAGTTGACACTTTCCGTAAAGGTACCAAAGCCGGTGGAGGTGGTGACAAAAGTGATATGTTCCGCTGTGCATGGGATAATAGTCTATATGGCCAGTCGTTCAAGAGCAATGCAACATTCAAGGGCAAGGTAAAGCTATATTACAACATTTTGCTGACAGGTACGCCCGGTGCAGTGAAACAATACTATTCTAACGTAGAGGATGGTATGGTAACGCGTGTCAGCATTTGCGAAATTCGAAATCAGAAATTTGCTCCATTTGAAGAATGGAAAAAGTTGAACAAAAAGCAAATGGAAGTTATCGACAAGTTTATAGAACGTTGCGATAACATGAGCTACGAAAAACCGCTGGAAAATACCATCGACGATGCCTACACTTATTATACGTCCGCAAAGGAGTATGACAAGAATATCAACTGGCGTTTCAACTATCTCCAACGAACAGCCGTTGACCTGACATGGTTATATCCTGCTTTAAAAAATTGGCTGGAAACAAAGCGTCTTGAAGCCTCAAAAAGTCTTGACGAGGCAAAGGACGTATTTCGTAGGCGCGCTGCACTAAAGGGCTTCCGTCTGGCCATGCTTTGCACGCAGTGTTGGGCGAAAATCAATAAACGCGAACAGGAAATCATCAAGAATTTCGTGCTCTGGTATATTGAGTGTGATTTAAGGGAATCACTAAGACTTTTCGGTGAAAAGTATAACAAGATTTCATCAGAAGCCAGTGTTGAAAGCGTCAAAACTCACACTTCTCTCTTTGAAACTCTACCCAATGAGTTTTCAAAGAACGACCTTGTAAAAAAATGTATTTCAATGAATATCTTGACAAGGGCAGAAACAATCATTTGGCGATGGATGAAGGACAAAGCTATCGAAAAAACAAATGTAAAGAATGTATATAAAAAGATAAGCAATGTATAAGTTATTTTTAAAAAGGACAAAAGGCAATAGTCTGGTAACGCATGGCATCCTCAGCATACCTCAGTATGATTTCCGATGCCATACACTGGAACTGAAAGAGGTGTCACCAGAAGCAACTTTCCGTGCTGGTACCGCTCTGAACTTGGGTTTGTATCGTCTGAAATATTGCGTCTACGGTGGTGATTTATGGTGGCCACAGCTATACAAGAAAGCCAAAGGTTACGGAAAGAAGAATCTGTTTCAAGCGCGCTTGATTGACGAGGCACATCTGCCCTCTGGAGATATAGCTATTGGCATGCCGAAGAATTTCTATTCGCTGGAGTTTAACCAACAGCTATATGACAAGTTCAAGGAGATCATGGAGGATTTGTTTAACGGCGAACAAACAGATGTCTTTCTTGAAATCTTTAAGACAAACAAGTTCCAGTATATAGGAGCGGAGCAAGAGTTAGAGGACGGTGAACTGCTTGCACAAAATGACGAAAATGTTCGCACGGACTTCGTGCAGGACGAGGATTTCTAAAATATATTTACAAACATCAAATTTTAAGATTATGGAAAAAATTATGAAAGTCGTCTCTCAGGGTCAGTATGTCGAGAGAGAGTGGGAAAACCAAAATCATGAGAAGAAACTTCTTTGCACCGTTGAACTGCAGTTGACCGACGGCAACGATTCCCTGATTGCAGAGGCTAATGGTGATGCCGCCAAACTGCTTGCCCAGAAGCCTTTGCAGCAAGGTTGTTGGTACCCATTCGTTTTTTCGCTGGTAGTAAGTTCATGGCAACGTCAGGACAATACTACAGCCTTTGCTACACGGGTCAGAATCACCAAGATAGGTTCTCCCATTACTTTGGTACAAACTTTCTAAATTAGGTTACTATGGCAGAGACAATTAACTTTGTAAACAATATAGCCATCTTGACTATAGAACAGCTTCGGCAAACGTATCACGAAAATCATCTTGACGGCTCACCTGTTGGCGGCATCTATCACTTCCAGCTCATTGATGACGTGATGGATAGGGCACAAGCCTACAATCTTGTACCTGTCATTACCGAGATTTTTGCTGCATCGAATCGTGATAAGTATCGTCCAGGCGTAACTACGCTGCCCCAGTTGGAAAAGGAGTTTGGCGAAGGGTCAGTAGAAAGTCACCTGCTTCGTAGGGTATACACCACTATTGAACTTCACAAAAACAGCACCGACGAGTTAGTCACAACTTTGTGCATCGCCTATCACCAGAAGGGCATCCAGATGGGTATTGGCCCGATGGTCAGAATCTGCAAGAACCAGACGATACTGGGCTATCAAGATGTCGTGTCTAATTACAGCTGTTGGGGCAAAGAAAAATTAAAGAAGGAACAGCGAGATATTCCCTATCTGCTGAAACAAGTTGATGAATGGTTCAGCCACTTTGACGAGGATTCTGAACGTAGAATTGAATTCATTGAGAAGTGCAAAGATACCACATTCCTTCATGATAGCTTCTATCAGTTGGTGGGGCGTATGGTAGAACAGCGTGTGATAGTTGATGCCTCGTTCAGTGATACGACAATATACGCGCTGAACAATACGCAAATCAATAAGTCTGTAGAAATTTTCCTGAGAGAAAAGGAATCTGTTCACACCTATTGGGATGCCTACAATATTTTCAATCGTCAACTAAAGCCCGATGGTGCTGACATACCCACGATTCTGCCTCAGTCGCTTGCCCTGCATGACATGATAGCGGCTCAAATAGGCTTCTCTATCTAAGTAAAGAAAAAAGAACGAAAACATGTTTACCGAAAATGAAGATTTAAAAAAGGATTTGGACGGAGGCAATGAACTCCGTCCAAATACCATAAAATTCAAAATGAGTATGAAAAAAGAAGAATTAGAACAAGTATTGAAAGAGAAATTGGAAAAAATGCGAAATAGCATTGAAAATGTTGATAAAAACTCACCTTTGGAATTAAAGATGTTTTTATGTGGCTGGGACTTTGCATTTTTATGGGCTAAAGATATTATAGAAGAAACATTTTCTAAAATAGAAATAGATTGAAAAGGCATCATTTTCGTGACCTCACGAAAATGGTCAACTCAGTTGAAACTCATAGTCTTACACAAATGTTATGAATATATTGATTACTTTACCCAAGGACTTGATAGAGAAAATTATCTCAGGCGAGAAAACTTATGAAATGAGAAAAAACCAGCCAAAGCATTGGAAGATTGGCGTGGATGGTTTTTTTGTAGTAGAAAAAGGCACGGACAAAATTCGTTGCTGGTGTAGAGTTGATGGTGTTTGGGCAACCAACATTGACAACTATATCATGGATTGGTTTGAGAATCGTCTTTGTGTTTCAAAAGAATACATAGAAAAGTATGCCGGTGGTCAACAGGTATATCTATGGAAAATTGGCAAGGTAGTAACACTTCAAAATTTTAAGCGCGATACACTGATTTGTGATAAAAATCCCCAGCAGTTCGCCTATTGCCCATTTTCAAATGGAGAAGTGTTTGGAGGTTGGTTGTTTTAAATTAAAAAAGAATATATGATTGAGAAAATATTAAAAGACACCTACGTTAACCCCAAAGTGGAGTTAGCACTGAATGACTACAACCTTTTGGTGGAGATGGCTCAGATGAAAGCCAAGAAAATCGGAGAGCGTGCACGCGAAATCTATGAGAAGGAGGGCGTGACCAAGATTCAATTCACAGGCCGTTTCTATAGTAAGCGCTACGGAGAATTGGAGTTGGAAAAGTATGAGTTCACCGTGGACTGTGCTGATTATTTCGTCACTCCTTCGGGCGAATACGAAAAAACGCTATACAAGATACCACAGGAAAGCCGCCAAAAAATAGCCAAATGTGTGAAGAAATATGTTGAACAAGCATTTGAGGCCAAGTACGGCGAACACATGATGAACCTGAACGAAATCGAGCGACTTAAACACAAGCATAAGGAATTGGTTAACAAGTTCATCATTGTAACCGTTGTTGGCTGGCTTGTTGCCATCGTGATGTGCATAGTTATATTTATTAGATAGTAAACATCAAATTTCAAACTTCAAATATTAACAAATTATGAAAGATGAACTCAACTCAATCCGTCTCTCTCCCCACTTCGGACTTAAAGAATTTTTGAAACTCAATGAGCATCCTGACAACATCCCAACCGTAGAGGAAATAGTCAACATGACCTACGGATGCCTGATGCTACTGGAACCAGCACGTGACAGTGTGGGGTGCCCCCTCATCGTCACCTCCGGCTTCCGCAATCCTGCCTACAATGCACAGGTTGGCGGTGTTGTCAACTCGCAACACCTTACGGGCTGCGCTGCCGACATTCGACCCAGTGACCCAAGCCGTTTTCAAGCACTGAAGGATTACCTTATATATTCGAAGTATACCGATCAGTTGTTGACAGGTCGGGGCTGGCTTCACGTAAGCTGGACCCCTTTCGGTAAACCGCGCCATTTAATTCGCATCAGGTATTACTATTAATAGGCACAATATGATTACTTGTTTTTATGAGGTACGTTGCGACTTTTGCAATCGCGTTATCAATCGCTATCCTATATATCGACCAGATAATAAGGTGCTGAGCAAAGACGGAATATTGTGCACCCCAACCAAGCAGTTTTGTTCGGAAGAGTGCTATGACTACTGGAATCATAACAGACAGGAAAATCAATACTGGAACCTGCGGCAGCACGGACGGATTCATAACAACGAATAAGTAAAATCCCTCGAAGTTCGAGGGATTTTTTGTCTATTGTCTATTTGTCTATTTGTCTATTTGTACCTTTGCAGCATGAAAAGCGCTTTCCTGATAGCCGCTCCCTTTAGCGGCTCCGGCAAGACCACGGTTGCAAGAGGGCTGATGGCATTGTTCCGTCAGCAGGGTT
>ODAI011854435.1_pt1 | contig 10086 bp, 7 predicted proteins | sample 1539321 | NCBI WGS metagenome assembly ODAI01 (sample SAMN02144231, study PRJEB22623) | gut metagenome | biome: sheep rumen | host: Ovis aries | place: New Zealand | reverse complement strand
GCCGCTGATATCGAGAAAAAAGCCGTGACCGTGGCCATCAAGGTCGGTGCGAACGGCAAGACCTTCGGCTCCATTTCCACCAAGGAAATCGCTGATGCCGCCAAGGATCAGCTGGGGCTCGAACTTGACAAGAAGAAAATGGTCCTGGACAACCCCATCCGTGAGCTCGGCGAGAGCGCTGTCCTGGTCCGCGTACACCCCAAGGTCACCGCAAAGTTGAATGTCATCGTCAAAGAAGCCTGACGGCAGAGGACATAGATGGAAGAAGCACTCATCAAACGGATCCCGCCCCACTCCTCTGAGGCGGAAAAATCGGTGGTCGGCGCCATGATGATGGGCCATGAGGCCGTGGAGACCGCCCTGGGTATTCTAACCCGGGAGGACTTTTACGAGTCCCAGTATGGTGTGCTCTTCGAGGCTATGAAGGAGCTCCACGAGGCGGACAAACCCGTCGACGTGGTGACGCTGCAGAACCGGCTCCGGGAGAAGGACGTACCGCCCGAGGTGGCGGATATCCCCTTCCTGAGCGACGTGATCTCCTCGGTCCCGACTTCCGCCAACGTCCGCTACTATGCGGAAATCGTCAGCGAAAAGGCCGCCCTGCGGAGGCTCATCAAGGCTGCCGCGGACATCGAGAACGACTGCTATCAGGGCAAGGAGGAAATGTCCGCAGTCATGGAGAAGGCGGAGAAGACCATGTTTTCCGTCCTCCAGCAGCGTCAGACCGAGGAATTCACCCCGGCCAAGGACGTGGTCCTGGACGTGCTGCTCCGCATCGAGGAAGCCTCCAAGGCCAGGAGCAATGTCACCGGTCTCTCCACCGGCTTTATCGACCTGGACTACAAGACATCCGGCCTTCAGAACTCTGACTTTATCCTCATCGCCGCCCGCCCCTCCATGGGCAAGACGGCTTTCGCGCTCAACATACTTCAGTATATCTGCTTCCACGAAGGGGAGGCCGGCGTCATTTTCTCCCTGGAAATGTCGAAGGACCAGCTGATGAACCGTCTCCTGTCTCTGGTCTCTCACGTGGATTCCCAGAAAATAAGGACCGGCCAGCAGCTGCTGGATGATGACTGGCTCCGCCTCGTGGAGGCGGCGGGCATCATTTCCAACTCGTCCCTCATCATAGACGACACCCCGGGTCTTACCCTCCAGCAGTTCCGGTCAAAGTGCCGGAAGTACAAGCTGGAACACGATATAAAAATCATCTTTGTAGACTACCTCCAGCTCATGGCGGGCAACGGCGGCAGAAGTGACAACCGCCAGCAGGAGATCTCCGATATCTCCCGCGCCATGAAATCGCTGGCCAGGGAGCTCAATGTGCCTGTGGTAGCCCTTTCCCAGCTGAACCGAGGCGTTGAACAGCGTGAGGACCACCGTCCCATGCTGTCCGACCTCCGTGAGTCAGGGGCTATCGAGCAGGACGCTGACGTTGTCATGTTCATCTACAGAGACGATTATTATAATAAAGATTCAAGTGAAAAGGGAATCGCTGAGATCATCATAGCCAAACAGAGAAATGGCCCGATCGGCACCGTCAAGCTGGTCTGGTTGTCCGACCTCACCAAGTTCGCCAATATGAAGAAGAACGCAGGTCGGAATATTGACGGAGAAAAGGAGAGAGACTGAAAATGTACACAATCGACGACATCCGAGCCACTGATCCCGAGATCGCCGCCGCTATAGAGTCGGAATTCGAGCGTCAGAACTCCCACATCGAGCTGATCGCCTCCGAGAACTGGGCCAGCAAGGCCGTTATGTCCGCTCTGGGTTCCATCCTCACCAACAAGTATGCTGAGGGCTATCCCGCCCACCGCTATTACGGCGGTTGCGAGTACATGGATGACATCGAGGAGCTGGCCAGGAACCGCGCCATGAAGCTCTTCGGCTGCACCTACGCCAACGTCCAGCCCCATTCCGGAGCGCAGGCAAACTTCGCCGTCTTCTATGCTCTCCTGCGGCCGGGCGACGTCTTCATGGGCATGAGCCTGGATGAAGGCGGCCACCTGACGCACGGATCACCCGCCAACGTCTCCGGCGATTACTTTAAGTGCGTACCCTACGGCGTCAACGACGACGGCTTCATCGATTATGACGAGATGGAGCGTCTGGCCATCGAGAACAAGCCGAAGCTGATCGTAGGCGGCGCCTCCGCCTACTGCCGCATCATCGACTTCAAGCGGATGCGGGAGATCGCTGACAAGGTCGGCGCCTATCTTATGATCGACATGGCCCACATCGCCGGCCTGGTGGCCACTGGGATTCATCCGAGTCCCTTCCCCTATGCCCACGTCGTGACGACCACGACCCACAAGACCCTCCGCGGTCCCCGTGGCGGCATGATCCTCAGCACCGAGGAATTCGCCAAGGAGCACAAGCTCAACAAGGCCATCTTCCCCGGCTCCCAGGGCGGTCCCCTCATGCACTGCATCGCAGCCAAGGCTGTCGGCTTCAAGGAGAACCTGGAGCCCGCCTTCGTGGACTATACCCAGCGCATTGTGGACAATGCCCAGGCCCTCTGCAAGGGTCTCATGAACAGAGGCGTCAAGATCGTATCCGGCGGCACGGACAACCACCTCATGCTGGTCGACCTGCGGGGCCTTGAGCTGACGGGCAAGGAGCTCCAGAACCGCCTGGACGAGGCCAACATCACAGCCAACAAGAACACGGTCCCCAACGATCCCAGGTCTCCCTTCGTGACCAGCGGTCTCCGTCTCGGAACTCCGGCCGTCACCACCCGCGGCCTTGGCGTCGAGGACATGGACAAAATCGCCGAGGCAATCGCCCTGGTCATCGAGAGCGAGGACAATATCCCCGCCGCCCGTGCCATCGTCAAGACCTTGACCGACAAGTACCCGCTTGAGAAATAAGGAACGGACTGACAGGAACACCACCCAGGCGGCTTCGGCCGCCTGTACTTTTCGCATATGACAAGGAAATACCTATGATGAACAAAAAATGGCAGCGGATCACCGCTGCCGTCATAGCCATCCTCCTGGCACTGGCCATGCTGCTTTCACTGGTCGTCCCGGCCGGCGCCTCTGAGGATGTACCGTCGGACGAGGAGGAGAGCTTCAGTGAAGAGACAGAGGCATCCGAAGAGGAGGAAGCCCCTGAATCAGAAGCAGCCGGGGAGGCCGTCGCAGGCGACTGCCTTCGGATCCCGGATGACGCGGTCATCCTGAACGGCGTCAGCATAGGCGGCATCGACGTCTCGGGCATGCACCGGGAGGAAGCCGCCGCCGCTGTCTCCGCGCAGGCTGAGGAACTGGAGAACGCCACGCTGACTATCCGCGCAGGCGGCGAATCCCTGTCAGCCCCGGTCCGGGACCTGGGTTTTACCTGGGTGAACGAGGACGTGGCGGACGAGGCTGTGAGCGAGGGCAATGTGGGAAACATCCTGGAACGCTACAAGAGCCGGAAGCAGGTCGCCCACAGCGGCAAGAGCTACCTGATCGAGCGGTCCTTCAACGATGAGACAGTCTCCTCCATGGTGGAGGAGCTGGCGGATGAGGTATACACGCCCAGCAAGCCTTACGGCCTCACCTTCAACGACAATTATGAGCTTACGGTGACAGAAGGGGCGGACGGCTTCCGGATCCTTACCAAGGAGTCCATCAACAACCTTCTCCTCTACCTGGACACCGGCTGGGTCTCCGGAGACCCGACCCTTGAGATGATCACGGACAAGATCGATCCCTCCGGTGACAAGGAAGCCCTGTCCCAGATCCATGACCTCCTTGGCAGCGCGGAGACGGACTATTCCTCCAGCTCCAGCGCCAGAGCTCAGAACATCCACAACGGGGTGGAGCTTATTTCCGGGACCATCGTATATCCCGGCGACTCCTTCTCCATGCTGGACAAGGTCGTCCCCTTCTCCGAGGAGAATGGCTACGCGCTGGCGCCATCCTATGCCGAGGGTTCTGTCGTGGATACCTACGGCGGCGGCATCTGCCAGGTATCGACGACCCTGTATATGGCCCTGCTCAGGGCTGAGCTCCAGGTGGACATGCGGTGCGCCCACTCCATGATCGTCAACTACGTTGTCCCGGCCATGGACGCCGCCATCTCCCAGGAGGGCGGCAAGGACCTCCAGTTCACCAACAACCTGGACCATCCCATCTATATCTATGGCAGCGCCTGGGACGGCACCCTCTTTATTGGCATTTACGGGGTGGAGACGAGGTCGGAGGAACGGAGCGTAAGCTTCCGCAGCGAGACCCTCAAGGAGACGCCGATCGGGACCGCCATCGTCGGGGACCTTTCCAAGCCCATGGGCGAGGTCTCCATTTCCAGCAGCGGCCATACCGGGCTGGACGCGCGGCTCTGGAAGGACGTCACCGTGAACGGGGAGACCACCTCCACCGATTTCAACTACAGCGAATACGCCATGTCGCCGCTGACCTACGTGGTGGGTTGTAAGACCAGCTCCCAGGCGGCCTTGGACGCGGTCGAATCCGCCATCGCCACCAACAACATCAACAGGGTCTACCAGGTCCTGAACGATTACGGGTATTAAGAAAATGCCAACACGCTCGCTGATCGTCGCCGGCCCCATTGCGTTGGCGGCATCTATACAGCTTTGGAACATGCAGGAGAGGGAACTCATGAATCGGTTCCCTCCCTTTTTTACTGACCGCCTCCGCGCTCTGCCGGACCTGGACCGCGCCGATGAGGCGCTGGCGGTAATCCGGTCCTCCGGCGCCCTTTGGGCCTCGGAGCTGGGGGAGGGCGGCCTCTTCTCCGCCCTCTGGATCATGGCCGAGGAAATGAAGACAGGCCTCATCGTGGACATGAAAAAGATCCCGATCCGTCAGGAGACGGTCGAGATCCTGGAGGTCTACGAGATCGATCCATATTACGCCCTGTCGGGCGGGGCAGTGCTGGCTGTGACGGAGGACCCGGCGGGGGTCCTTGCCGCCCTGCGGGAGGCAGGCCTGTCGGGCACAGTCATCGGGACTTTGCGGAATACGGCGGACAGGCTGATCCTGAACGGGGACCACGTGCGCTGCCTGGACAGGCCGAAGGCGGACAGCTTTCTGACTACGGATATCCGGTGAGGGGAAAATACCGGTCCTTCAGAGGGAAAAGAGGCTCTTCAGCCGACGTGGATTCTGCGAGAAGGCACTCTTCGTGCCTTCATTTTCTGCGTTCATGAGTAACCGGCACCCGCCGTCTGTCAGCGGGCATCCAGTGAGAAGACGAACTCCGTGCCTACATTTTCCGTGCTCATGACGGAGATGGTCTGGCCGTGGGCGGAGATGATCTCCTTGGCGATGGAAAGCCCCAGGCCTGTTCCGGTCCGGTCCCGGCCGCGGGAGGCATCGGTCTTGTAGAAGCGGTCCCAGATCTTGGGCAGTTCATCTTTGGGGATGCCGCAGCCTTCGTCCTTGACGGAAATATAGCATTTGTCCCTCCGGAGCGTGGTTTCCAGCTTGATGCGGGAGCCGCGGTCGGAGAATTTGACGGCATTGTCGAGCAGGTTGTAGACGACCTGCTCGATTTTTTCTTTGTCCCCCTCCACAAAGAGGGCCTCGTCCGTCAGGACCAGGTCTATGCCGATCTTCTTGCGCCGGCAGGAACCTTCGAACACAGCGGCGGTGTCCCGCAGCATGCTGTTGATGTCGAACCGGGACATGTTCAGGACGACCCGGTCGGCATCTGCGCTGTTCAGGGTCAGAATGGACTTGGTCAGCTTTTCCAGGCGGTCCACCTCGGAGCTGATGATTTTGAGATATCGTTCATAGAGCTCCGGCGGGATGGTCCCGTCCATCATGGCTTCCGTGAAGCCCTTGATGGAGGTGAGCGGCGACCGGAAATCGTGGCTGACGTTGGAGATGAATTTGGTCTGGTAGTCCTTGTTCTTCTGGAGCTCCACAGCCATCATGTTGAGGGAGTCGGCCAGGTAGCCCATCTCATCGTGGGAGGATACCTCGATCTTGTGGCTGAAGTTGCCGGACGCGAACTGACGGGCTCCGGCGATGATGTGTTTGAGGGGCGCATAGACGCTGATGCTGAAGATGAGGAGTATGGAGAAGGACAGAAGGAAGTTGAAGAGGGTAACCCAGTGAAGGGCTATCCGCAGGGACCTGACATCCTCGGTGATGATACTCATGCTTTGGCTGACAGCCAGATATCCTCTGGTCTGCAGGCCGCTGGTCACGGGCACCATGACATTCAGGTAATCCTTGTCGTATTGGTCGTAGAAGCTGCCGATCTCATAATACTGGGGGCCGAAGGCGGCGTAATTGAAGTTCTCTATGGTGCGAGGTGCGCTGGTGATGGCCCTGCCGGTGTTGAGAATCTCGCTGCCGCCTGTGTCGATCAGGCGGATGGTGGTGCCGGAGACCTTGGCGATGACCGTCAGGTTCTCGTAAAGATCCTCCAGGGTCTCGGTCTTTGAAAAATAAGACCTGGCCCCGGCCGTCGACAGTCGGTTGGCCTCCACGTAGAGGTCCTCGGCCCGCTGGGCCACCAGCCGGTTCTCAATCAGCTGGGTCCCCAGCGATTCCACCACGAAGAACATGAGGAAGGCGAGGATGGCGTATGTTCCGATGAATTTGAGGTAGAGGAATCGCTTCATGGTTGTTTACCTTCTGGATGGGAAGACCGGGCGGGCAGTGTGGGGAAGATATTCCGGGATGCAGCATACGTTTGCGCCTGAAAAAAGAATGACCGGGGTGTGCAGTGCGGGGAAGATATTCCAGGATGCAGCATTTACGTTCGTCTTAAATCGAGGAATGACCAGGACGGACAGTTCGGAGAAGAAATACCGGGATCAGGCATTTATTTCCGTCTGAAAGAAAAGAGCGGCCGGTGCGGGAAAGCCGGATGCCTTCCCATAACCCGGCCGCCTTTTTGCTGTGGTCATGCTTAGACGGAATCAGCCTTCCTTCACCTCAAATTTATAGCCGATTCCCCAGACTGTGGCGATGGACCAGCCGTTGCGGTCCTTGATCTTTTCCCGGAGGCGCTTGATATGGACATCGACGGTGCGGGTGTCCCCGACGTATTCATAGCCCCAGATATGGTCCAGGAGCTGCTCTCGGGTGAAGACCCGGTTCGGCTGGGACGCCAGGAAATAAAGCAGTTCCAGCTCCTTCGGGGGCATGTCTACATTTTTGCCATTGTAGATGACGGAGTAGTTGGTCTGGTTGATGATGAGGCCGGGGTACTCCACCATGTCGACCCCGGCGGGCACTTCCCGGCGGGTCTCCGTGGCCTTCACGTAGCGCCGGAGGACGGCCTTGACGCGGGCCACCAACTCCTTGGAGTCGAAGGGCTTGATGATGTAGTCGTCGGCGCCGAGTTCCAGGCCAAGGACCTTGTCGAAGGTCTCGCCCTTGGCGGAGAGCATGATGATGGGGGTGTCCCGGCGCTGGCGGATCTCCCGGCAGATCTCGTAGCCGTCCTTGCCGGGCAGCATGAGGTCCAGGATGACCAGGTCGGGGGAGAAGCTCTCGAAGAGGTCCAGAGCCTCGTAGCCGTCGGCTGCTGTCCGGGTCTCGAACATTTCCTTGGTCAGATAGAGGGAAATGAGCTCCGAAATATTGAGATCGTCGTCGACGATCAGGATCTTCTGTTTGACTGCCATGGTTTTCTCCGTTCTCAGTTCATTTGATTTCAGCGATCGTCACGCCGGCGTCACCTTCGCCGTACTCGCCCAGGCGGAAGGACTTGACGTGCTTGTTGCGGCGCAGGTACTGCTGAACGCCCTTGCGGAGGGCGCCGGTCCCCTTGCCGTGGACGATGCGGACGCTGGGCAGGTGGGCCAGGGCCGCGTCATCCAGGAACTTGTCCAGCTCCATACAGGCCTCGTCCACCGTCTTGCCGAGGAGATTGATCTCCATGGTGGCGGAGGAGGACTTGTTCATGCGGAGCTTGCCGGAGGAGGTGTGCTTTAAGCCGGGGGCGGTGATGTCCGCCTCCGCGACTTTTTCCAGGTCGTTCAGGCGCACCTTGGTCCGCATGATGCCCAGTGTGACAAATAAATACCCCTTGGCATCCGGCAGGGTGCTGACCGTTCCCTTCAGGTTCAGGCTGATGACACGGATGGCGTCGCCGATGTGGATATCCTGGGGACGAAGGTTGCCAGTCTTGTTCTCGTCGGCGCCCTTTAAGTCGCCGATGTTCTTGTTCATGTCGCCGATCCGGCTCCGGAGGCCTTCGCGCTGCTGCTCCATCTCCTTGCCGGAGGCGATGCCGCCGTGCTTGGCAAAGTAACTGATGGTCTTGTCCGCGTAGTCCTTGGCCTCCTGGAGGATCCGTCTGGCTTCCACGGAGGATTCGGCGATCAGCTTCTGTTTCTGCTCTGCCAGATGTTCCTTCTGGTACTCCAGGTCCTTCTTCAGCTTCTCGATTTCCCGGCGGGTGGTTTCTGCCTCCTGGCGCTCCTTCTCCAGGTTGATCCGCGTCGTCTCCAGGTCGGAAATGACGTCCTCAAAGGTCTCCGCCTGGTCGGACAGGAGGGAACGGGCGTCCTCGATGATGGCTTCGGGGAGGCCGAGCTTTTTGGAGATGGCGAAGGCATTACTCTTGCCGGGAACACCGATGAGCAGCCGGTAGGTCGGGGAGAGGGTGGCGACGTCGAACTCGCAGGAGGCATTCTCCACGCCTTCCGTCCGGAGGGCGTAGATCTTGATCTCGCTGTAGTGGGTGGTGGCGATGCAGCGGACGCCCCGCTGGTGGAGGCTGTCCAGGATGGCCACGGCCAGGGCGGCGCCTTCCGTGGGATCGGTGCCGGCACCCAGCTCGTCGAAGAGGACCAGGGAGTCGGTGTCAGCCTCCTCCAGGAACTCCACGATGTTGGTCATATGGGAGGAGAAGGTGGACAGGCTCTGCTCGATGCTCTGCTCGTCGCCGATGTCCGCGTAGACCTCCCGGAAGAGGGCGATGCGGCTGCGGTCAGCCGCCGGTATGTGGAGGCCTGCCATGCCCATGAGGACCAGAAGACCGGTGGTCTTCAAGGTGACGGTCTTACCGCCGGTGTTGGGACCTGTGATGACCAGGAGGTCGAAGGTCTCGCCGACCCGGACGTCGATGGGGACCACCTTCTTCTTGGGAATCAGCGGGTGGCGGGCTTTTCGGAGGTCGATGATGCCGTCGTCGCCGATCAGGGGGCGGACGGCGTTCATTTCCAGAGCCAGGGAAGCGCGGGCGAAAATGAAATCAAGGGCGGAGAGGACCTCGTAGTCCTGGCGGATCAGACCGCTGGATTCCGCTAAGGATTCGGAGAGCTTTGCCAGAATGACCTCGATCTCTTTCTGCTCGGCAAGCTCCAGCTCGCGGATGTCGTTGTTGAGTTTGACCACGGAGGCCGGCTCGATGAAGAGGGTGGAGCCGGAGGCGCTCATGTCGTGGACAATGCCCGGGACGGAGGCCTTGTGCTCGGTCTTGACCGGAATGCAGTAGCGGCCGTCGCGGGTGGTGATGATGCTGTCCTGGAGATAGTCCTTGGCGTGGGCCGACACCAGCTTGGTGAGCTCGGTGCGGATCCGCTCACCTGCCGCCTTCATGTTCCTGCGGATGGAGCGGAGCGTCGAGGAGGCGTTGTCGCTGATTTCGTCCTCGGAGAGGATGCAGCGGCGGATCTCATCCGTCACAGGCCGGAGGCCTTCCAGGGAATTGAACATGCCTGAAAGACAGTCTTCGGGGGCGTCCTCCCTTTCACGGCGCCCGTAATTTTTGACCAGGCCTGCATTTTCCAGAAGCTTGCAGATCTCGAGGATCTCGCGGATATTGAGAGCGCTGCCCATCTCCAGTCGGCGCAGGGAAAGCCCCACGTCCACAGTGTTGCCGAAGGAAATGCTGCCCTTGGCGAAGAGGCGGGCGACCGCGGCGGCCGTCTCGTCCTGGAGCATGTTGATTTCATCCAGGTCGGTCAGCGGGCGGAGCGCACGGCATTTGGCGCGGCCCGGCTCCGAGGAGGCGCGGCCGGCCAGAAGGTCTATGATTTTATCAAATTCGAGTGTGTGTAATGCTTTATCGTTCATGTCCTCATTTTAACCCATTTGGTCTGTCAAGGAAAGGGGGTTTTCAAGGGGGCCGGGCGTATTAGTTACCTGACATTCATACTTTGTTCAT
>ODAI011362848.1_pt1 | contig 10086 bp, 5 predicted proteins | sample 1539321 | NCBI WGS metagenome assembly ODAI01 (sample SAMN02144231, study PRJEB22623) | gut metagenome | biome: sheep rumen | host: Ovis aries | place: New Zealand | reverse complement strand
CCGGGCGGCGTCATCGTCCTGCCCAAGGGCATGGACATCAACTGGTTCACTCCGGTCCAGCACCCGGCGAACGACATGACGACCGACATCATCACGACCCATTTCGACTACCATTCCATCGACAAGAACCTCTTAAAGCTCGATATCCTGGGACACGATGATCCGACCATCATCCGCATGCTGGAGGACCTGACGGGAACCAATCCGCTGGAGGTGCCGCTGGACGATCCTGGCGTGCTGTCTTTATTTACCGGGACCGAGGCCCTGGGGGTCTCGGCGGAGGATATGGGCGTCGACCTGGGCGTACTGGGCGTGCCCGAATTCGGAACCAACTTCGTCATGGGCATGCTGCGGGATACAAAGCCCTCCAGCTTCTCCGAGCTCATCCGCATCTCCGGCCTCTCCCACGGGACCGACGTATGGCTGGGCAACGCTCAGTACTTCATCCAGAATGGAGACTGCACTCTGTCCACAGCCATCTGCACCCGTGACGACATCATGCTGAACCTGATCGCCTGGGGCGTGGAGCCCGAGCACAGCTTCAAGATCATGGAGGCCGTCCGAAAGGGCAAGGGTTTAAAGCCCGACCAGGAGGCGGAAATGCGGGAGCACGGCGTGCCCGACTGGTACATCGAGTCCTGCAAGCGGATCAAGTACATGTTCCCCAAGGCCCACGCGGCGGCCTACGTCATGAACGCCTTCCGCATCGCCTACTACAAGATCAACTATCCGCTGGCCTACTACGCGGCCATGTTCTCCATCCGCGTGACCACCTTCGACTATGAGATCATGGCCCAGGGGTGGGAATACATGGAGGAGGTCTGTATGGAGGTGACCAAGAAGGAGGAGAAGTCCCCCAAGGAAGAGGAAATGCTCAAGGACATGATGATCGTCCGCGAGATGTACGCCCGGGGCTTCGAGTTCCACCGACTGGACCTCTACAAGGCCAAGGCGACCTCCTTCTCCATCATCGACGGGAAATTAATGCCTTCCATCAACTCCATCGCCGGCCTCGGCGAGTCCGTCGCGGCCCAGATCGAGGAGGCTGCCAAGGCAGGGCCCTTCCTGTCCAAGGACGACCTCAAGAGCCGGGCCAAGGTCTCCCAGACCCTGGTGGATCTCATGGACAGGCTGGGCATCCTGGGCGATATCCCGGAGACCAACCAGATTTCCCTCTTCGACCTGGTGTGACCGGCCTTAAGCAGGCCTCTCCGGAAAAATGGGAATCAGGGACGGTTCCTTTTCCCACTTTTCATTTTATGAAAAGTGGGAAAAGGAACCGTCCCTGATTCCCATTTTCAAGGAATGCGCCGCCGGCCCTCAAGTATGAAAGACCGGCTTCAAGTTGCGAAGACCGGCCTTTTGTTTTATAATGTTTCACAGAATTTGACTTTTCAGCAGAGGTGTGGGACTGTGATCAGAACTACTGGTATCAGCATGGATCTTAGCTATGAGGAGGGCGCGAAGTCGGCCCTGATCCTGGAGCCGTCCAGGGTCGAGGGGAGCGTCGGGGAAGGTGAGCTGTTCAAGGCCGCCGTCACAGTGCGCTCCGCGGACGGTGTCCGCTTCAAGGCTTTCCTTGTCCCGGACAATGTCCGCATACAGGTGTCGGAGGACACCATCGTGACAGCCGGCCGGGAGATTGAAATCACGGTGGATATGAGCGGCTTTGAACCGGGCGAGACGGCCGAGGGCGTGGTCTCATTTTCCTCGAACCTGGGGGAGTACGAGCTGCCGGTCCGCGTCACCAGGCGGGCTGCCCAGGCGGACACGTCCCAGGGAATCATCGCGGATCTCTATGCCTTCACGGAGCTGGCTAAAAATGACTACCAGGAGGCATACCGCCTCTTCACATCCCCCGGCTTTATGAAGCTGGCGGAGACCGGCGGACCCTCCACCCCGGCCCTTTTAAGGGGCCTGACCGACCATCCGGTCATCTACCAGCGCATGGAGGAGTTCATGGTGGCCTGCGGGCTCAAGGATCCGGTCATGGTGACTGCCGAAGGCACCGGCGCCTCCTTCTACAACGTCGCCTATTCCATGCAGCAGAAGATTTTTCTCAGGCGGTCGACCTGGGGAAATCTGGACATGGACATCACTGTGGACGGAGACTTCCTCCGTGTGGACCGCCGGAGACTGACAGGGGACGATTTCAACGGGTCTGTCTACGAGCTGCCTTACATCATCCTTCATGAGAGGCTGGGCAGCGGCCGCCGCTTCGGCAGGATCGTCCTTCAATCCTTCTACCAGACCATCGTATATACCGTGTCGGCATCCCGGGAGGGGTCCGTCAAGGTGGACCTGGCCCACCTGGTTCGGGTCCAGCGGGTCAAGCTGGCGAGAAAACACCTGGACTACCTGGCCGGGCGGATCGACGTCGCCAGATGGGCTTCGGAATCCCTCGCTCTGATCGGGGAGGCCCGCCGCATGGGGGAGGACCCCTTCGTCTGCGAGCTCAAGGAGGCCTGGGTCCTGGAGACGAGCGGAGACCGCGCCGGTGCGCGGCATGTCCTCGAGGAGCTGTCCACAAACAGCTTCCGCAACCAGCCCATGGAGATCAGGGCCTTCTTCCTCTATCTCTGCCATATCGCCGGCTATGCGCCGGACGGCCGCCTCAGCGTGGTGGATACCATCCGGACCTGGCAGGGGCGGAACAGAGAGTCCTTCCTGCTCCTGTGGATCCTGCTCCAGATCGATCCAGACATGAACCGGACCCAGACCAAGAAAATGTTCTACCTGGAGGAGGCCTTTGAGCGGGGGACCCGCTCGCCCTACCTCTACATGGAAGCCCTGCTGCTTATTCAGCAGGATACCTCACGGCTCAGGCGGCTGACGCCCTTTACGCGGCAGGTGCTTTCATTTGCCGTGCGCCAGGGCATGATGACTGAGAACATAGCCTTGAAGACGGCCCTACTGGCCGACAACGAGAAGACGTTCAGGGATGCCACCTATCAGATCCTGACAGCCTGCTACGACGCTTTCCCGGGGCCGGATATTGTACTGGCCATCTGCCGCCTCATCGTGAAGGGGGAACCGGGGAAGATGGAGTACCACCGCTGGTATTCCCTGGCCATCGAGTATGACCTCCGGATCACACGCCTCTACGAGTTCTACGTGGAGACCCTGCCGGAGAATTATCAGCGGATCCTGCCGCTGCCGGTCCGCAAGTATTTCGCCATGGGCGGCGAGCTCTCCGAGAGCAAGACAGCCCTTCTCTACGCCAATATCATTCGGAACAAGGAGCAGGATGCGGCGACTTACAGCCTCTACGAGTCCCTCATGGAGGCCTTTGCCGTGATTTCCCTGGAGCGGGGGAGAATCAACGCGGACTATGCCGTCATTTACCAGACCTTCGCGGAAACTCTGATCGCCCGGGGACGGGTGCGGGAGCTGGCCGAGGTCCTCTTCACATGCCAGATCTACACCGACGATCCGACGCCGCGGGAGGCCATTGTATGCCACGATGCCCTGAACGGGGAGGTAAAGGCTTCCATGAGCGGCGGGACGGCCTACCTGCCCTGCTATACCCATGATGCCCGGATCCTCTTCGCCGACGCCCAGGGCAGGCGGAGCGCCTCCAAGGTTTCCTGCTCGGTGAAGCCGCTGATGGATACAGCCCGGCTGGCACCGGTACTGGCGGCCAAGGGCGCTTCCTCACCGGGACTTCTCCTGCGGCTCTGCAGCGGGGACGGGGGACTTCTGCCCCTCGACGCCGGCCATCTGGGCGCCTTCAGCCGCATGGAGCGGTCGGAGGCCTTTTCCGATGAGTTCAGGAGCAGCCTGCGCAGCAGGATCCTGGCCTTTGCCAGGGCCAACGCCGACAGCGAAGCGCTGGACAGCTTCATAAAGGGCGTTGACCTGGACGCCTTTGCCCGGGCTGACCGGAGGACCTTGATCGAGGTCCTGATCCGCCGCGGCTTCGATGCCGAGGCCTTTGACATGCTCCTCAACTACGGCTTCGAGCACATAGCGCCGGAGCTCCTCGTCAGGCTGACCAGCCGTCTGGTCAAGGAGGATGGGGAGGGCAATCCGGACCTTCTGGCCCTGACCCTTTACGTGTTCCGGCTGGGCAAGTACGATGAGAGCATGCTCAGCTACCTTGTGGAGCACGTCGACACGACCCTCAAAGAGATGCTCTCTGTCCGCCGCCGGGCCAGGAGCTTCGAGACGGAGACCTTCCCGCTGGATGAGCGGATCTTAAGGCGCGCACTCTTTGTCCGTCAGGTTCCCACCGAGGGCGGCGAGATCCTGCAGTATTACGTCCGCGTGGCTGGCCGGGACGAGCTGGCGGCGCGCTACATTGCCTTTGAATCGGAAACCACCTTCCAGGCGGACAAGACCGTCTCGCCCTATACGGCCTCAGAGCTTGGCCGCATGATGGACCGCGACCGGGATATGCCCCTGGCCTGCCGTCTGGCCTTGCTCAAGTACTACTCTGTGCAGAAGGAGCTGACCGCAAGGGAGGAGAACCAGGTGGATCTTCTCATGGAGGACGCCGCCGGGAAGGGTCTTCGTTTCCGGTTCCTCCAGGACCTGCCGGCCATTTTTCTCAGGCAGTACCAGCTGGAGGACAAGGTCATCGTGGAGGTCCGCGCGGAGGAGGACGCCGCCGTCACGCTTCACTACCGCATGGCCGGACCGGGGATGGGGGAGGAATTTGCCTCCGAGCCCATGGTCCAGATCTATGACGGCATTTTCACAAGGGAGTTCACCCTTTTCTATGGGGAGGTCCTGGAATACTATGTGACCATCCGCCGGGGAGACGAGGAGGAGCGGCAGGAGGTGTCCTTCGCCCAGGCGCCCGCCATCGATATGAACGGCCGCAGCCGCTACCAGCTCATCAACCGCATGCTCTACACGAAAAATGAAGGCCGCACGGAGGAACTCCGCGACCGCATGGGCCAGTACGTCCGCACCCGTGCCCTGATTGATTCACTCTTTGAACTGGAGGAAGCCGCCCATGAATGAAGTGACCAATGTGCTCATCGGCTTCGAGCTGGGCCGGGAAGGCTCCCAGATCTGCTATTATGACCGGACGGCCTGCGAGCCCATCTGTGTGCCGACCAAGGTAGGCACGAATCTCTTCCTTTTCCCCACGGCCCTTGGAAAGGTCAAGGGGAGGAAGGACTGGCATTTCGGCCTGGAGGCCCGCTACTTCGGCACTCTGGAGAACGGTATCTGCATAGACAATCTCTACGACATCGCCCTCGGCACGGATAGTGTGGAGGCGGACGGGCAGACCTACACGCCCGCCGATCTCCTGGCCATCTTTCTTCGTGAGTCCCTGAAGCTCCTGGGCCTCGTCTCCATCGTGCGGAGTGTGGAGGCCATCATGGTGACCACCTCCCACCTGACAGGGGAGCTGGTCGTAAATCTCCGGAAGGCCTTTATTTCCCTGGGCTTTTCCCGGGACCAGATCCTGCTCCAGAACGAGATGGAGAGCTTTTACTACTATGCCTTCTCCCAGCGGCAGGATTTCTGGAAGAAGCGGATCGGCCTCTTCCGGATTTCGGAAAATGAAGTCACCTTCAGCGCCCTTGCCGAAGACCGCAGCGCAAGGCCCTCCACTGTCCGCCTGTCCACGGCCAGGAGCCTGACCTTTACCGGCGACCCGGCCATTCGGGACCTGGAGATGTGCGAGTATGCAGTCACGAGCCTTGGCGATGATGAGTATTCGGGAATTCTCCTGGCCGGCACCGGCTTCGACCCGGCCAAAATGCAGCAGACCGTCTCCTTCCTGGTGGAGGACCGGCGCCGCGTCTACTATGGAGACAACCTCTTTGTGAAGGGCGCCTGCTATGCCGCCATGGCCCGGCGGGAGAACCAGAACATGCGGGGCCGGCTCTACATGAGCGAGGACCTGGTGGAGACCAATGTGGCCATAGACCTCCTGGACGGCGGCAAGTCGGTCCGGTATCCGCTGATCACAGCCGGCGTCAACTGGTATGAGAGCGCGGCGGGATGTGAGCTCCTCCTGGCTGAGGGGGAGGCCCTCACCTTCGTCACCTCCGACCTTGCCGGCATGAACGAGACCACAGTGTCGATGCCCTTGACCGGGCTTCCCAAGCGGCCGCCCAAGGCGACCAGGATCGCGCTCTCGGTATCCTGCACTTCTGCCGACCACTGCGACGTGGAAGCGGAGGATCTGGGGCTGGGGGCCTTCTTCCCGGCCACCCATAAGATCTGGCGGATGACGATCCCCCTGAGGGAGCAGAACGAGGAGGGGTGGGAGTAAGCTATGAGCGAGTATATTCTCTGCCGGACGGGGAAGGCTAAAACCCCCTATTATATCGAAAATATAGGCACCAGCATTTTTACGCTGGAGGAGCTGTGCTACTATGCGGCCAACTACGCGCCGCTTTTGGACCCTACCATCCTGAACGAGGACCTGGTACGCTGGGTGGCCCAGGAGCTGAAGCTCCAGAACCTTGCCATGAACATGGGCAAGGCCCTGCGGGCCAAAAAGAGGGTGGCGGATTTCATTTTGCCCATCTTCCTCGCGGCCGGCTACATGACCAACGCCGAGATGAACGACTACGCCCGGATGCTGGACGACATGAAAAAAATGCCGGTGCCGGAGCGCCTCAAGTTAAAGGGCGACTCTCTGGTCAAGAGCGGCAAGTACGCCTCAGCCATCCGCAGCTACCGGAACCTTCTGGACGCGCCGGGGCCCATGGAGGACGGCCTGCGGGCCGGCATCTGGCACAACCTGGGCGTGGCCCAGATGAAGCTCCTGCTCTTTGCCGAGGGACTTCATTCCTTCCGGGAAGCCTATGAGCTGGATCCGACGCCGGCCAGGCGGCAGACCTATATCTGCGCCGCCCGGATCAGCCGGCCGGAGAAGAAGTTCCGGGAGGAGATGGCGGAGGCGGATATGGACGCGGAGGCCGTACAGGTGGCGGAGGAAGCGGTGGATATCGCCAGAAAGGCAGCCCTCGCCACGGAGCTTCCGGAGGATCCGGAGGAATTCCTTATTGAGGAGATGGCGGCTTACCACAGTGCGGTGGGGGCGTGAAGAGTATAAAAAATGGGAATCAGGGACGGTTCCTTTTCCCACTTTTCATTTTGAAAAGTGGGAAAAGGAACCGTCCCTGATTCCCATTTTATTTACATTCAGTTGCTCCCGCCGGTGGGAATATAAGGAATAAGGGCGCTGGCTACGCCGCTGATGGGCATGGTCTGGAGCCAGACGGTGCCGGGGCCGTTGAGGACTGTGTTGAAGAGCCCTTCGCCGCCCAGAAGCTTGTTCTTGAGCCCCTTGACGGGGACGATGTCCATGTGCACGCCCTCGCTGAAGCCGGCGACGTTGCCGGTGTCGACCACGATCTGGTCGCCGCTGCCGAGCTTGTACTCGATGAGTTCGCCGTCGATCTCCACGAAGGCCAGACCGTTTCCGGAGAGCTTTTGCATGATGAAGCCTTCGCCGCCGAAGAGGGCAGTGCCGAGCTTCTTTTTAAAGTGAATACTGAGGCTGACACTGGATTCACTGGCCAGGAAGGCGGATTTCTGGAAGATCCAGGAGCCCTTGGATACGTCTACGACAGCGATTTTGCCCGGGAAGCTGGAGCCGAAGGCGATGAGGCCCGGCCCGCCCCTGGCGGTGTATAGGTTCTGGAAAATGCTCTCACCCGAGAAGAGCCTGCTGAAGCCGCCGGCCCCGGTGGTCTCCATTTCCATGTTGGGGGACATCCAGACCATGGAGCCCCGCTCTGTGATCATTTGTTCATTGGCATCCAGACGGCATTCCACCACAGGGAAAGGTGTTCCTTTGATTTCGTACTGCATATGTTCCTCCTTCTGTACCTTCAGACAAGTGTGACGGAACGGGGGCGAGCCCCTACGTCTTCATCTTAGCATAAGAGGGCGGAGGCTGCATTTCTTTTTTCCCGGAAGACTTCGGCAATTTGTGCACACGGGGGCGGAGAAAGGGGGAATAATAAGTTATTTTGCCTGATTTCTCAGGCCAGGGCCCGCCGTGCTTGAAATGAGACCATCCTTAGTGTATAGTGAACAAGGGACAGTTCCCCGGCAGATCCTGCCGGGGTTTGTCATGCCCGGAGATACCGGATGGACAAGGCAGGAGCAAACCTCTGCCGCCTTGCATGCCTCTGGCAGAAATGGAGAAAATATGAACGACAGATACGTAAGCCCCCTTTCCGAGCGCTATGCCAGCCGTGAGATGCAGGAAGTCTTCTCACCGGACAGAAAGTTCAGGACCTGGAGAAGGCTCTGGATCGCCCTGGCCGAGACCGAGCAGGCGCTGGGACTGGATATCACAGACGAGCAGATCGCGGAGCTCAAGGCCCACGCGGACGACATCAACTATGAAGATGCCAAGAGGCGGGAGAAGGAAGTACGGCATGACGTCATGTCCCATGTCTATGCCTACGGACTTCAGTGCCCGAAGGCCAAGGGAATCATCCACCTTGGCGCCACCTCCTGCTACGTCGGCGACAACACCGACATCATCCTTATGCGGGATGCCCTGGCCATCATCCGCCGCAAGCTCGTCAATGTGATCGCGGAGCTGGCCAAATTCGCGGAGACCTACAAGGACCTGCCGACCCTGGCCTTCACCCACTTCCAGCCGGCCCAGCCCACCACCGTGGGCAAGCGCGCCACCCTCTGGATGAACGAATTCATGATGGACCTCGAGGACCTCGACTACGTCGCCGGCTCCCTGAAGCTCCTCGGCAGCAAGGGCACCACCGGGACCCAGGCCTCCTTCCTGGAGCTTTTTAACGGCGACCAGGACAAGTGCGACCAGGTGGATCCCATGATCGCCGAGAAGATGGGCTTTAAGGCCTGCTACCCGGTCTCCGGCCAGACCTATTCGAGAAAGGTGGACACCCGGGTCATCAACGTCCTGGCGGGCATCGCCTCCAGCGCCACCAAGTTCTCCAACGATATCCGCCTGCTCCAGCACTTAAAGGAAGTGGAAGAGCCCTTCGAGAAGAGCCAGATCGGCTCCTCCGCCATGGCCTACAAGCGCAACCCCATGCGTTCCGAGCGGATCGCTTCCCTTTCCCGCTACATCCTCGCCGACGCCATGAACCCGGCCATCACGGCCTCTGTTCAGTGGTTCGAGCGGACCCTCGACGACTCCGCCAACAAGCGCCTGTCCGTCCCCGAAGGGTTCCTCGCCTGTGACGGCGTCCTGGACCTTATGATCAACGTGGTGGACGGCCTGGTGGTCTATCCCAAGGTCATCCGCAAGCACTTCTTGGCTGAGCTGCCCTTCATGGCGACCGAGAACATCATGATGGACGCCGTCAAGGCCGGCGGCGACCGCCAGGAGCTGCATGAGCGGATCCGTACCCTGTCTATGGAGGCAGGCAGAACAGTCAAGGAAGAGGGCAAGCCAAACGATCTTCTGGATCGCATCGCGGCGGATCCCGCTTTCAATATAAGCAAAGAGGCTTTACAGAAGGTTATGAAGCCAGAGAATTACATCGGCCGTTCCGCGGAACAGACCACTGAGTTTCTTGACGGGGTCATAAAGCCTATTCTGTCTGAGAATGCTGACGTGCTCGGCATGAAGGCAGAGATCAACGTATAAACGTATAGGAGGTTTTATTATGATCAAAGCAATTACAGGCGCTAACTGGGGTGACGAAGGAAAAGGCAAGATCACTGACACCCTTGCATCTGAAGCGGATATCGTGATCCGTTTCCAGGGCGGAAGCAACGCCGGTCACACCATCAAGAATGAATATGGAAAGTTCGCACTGCACATGATGCCGTCGGGCTGCTTCTCTGCTAACACCACCTGCGTTCTGGGCAACGGCGTGGCACTGAACATCCCCAAGCTCATTGAGGAGCTGAACGACATCGTATCCCGCGGCGTTCCGGCACCCAAGCTTCTGGTTTCCGACCGGGCCCAGATCGTGATGCCCTATCACATCCTGCTGGACTCCTATGAAGAGGAACGTCTGGCCGGCAAGTCCTTCGGTTCCACCAAGTCCGGTATCGCCCCCTGCTACTCCGACAAGTATGCCAAGATCGGATTCCAGGTAAACGAGCTGTTCATGCCGGAGGCAGAACTGAAAGAACGCATCGCGAATGTATGCACAATCAAGAATACTT
>ODAI011854564.1_pt1 | contig 10087 bp, 10 predicted proteins | sample 1539321 | NCBI WGS metagenome assembly ODAI01 (sample SAMN02144231, study PRJEB22623) | gut metagenome | biome: sheep rumen | host: Ovis aries | place: New Zealand | reverse complement strand
CTTTTTTTTCTTTTTTATCGTGGTTACATTTTCCTCCGCAGCCGCAGTTATCATCACTCGTACAGTTGCAGTCGTCACCACATGTGCATTCTTCTGTACAATTGCAGTTTTCACCACATTCGCAATTTTCACCACATTCGCAGTTTTCACCACAATTACAGTTTTCTCCGCATGAACATTTTTCTTCTTTTAATTCTTCTTTGTTTTCCATATGGCCTCCTTCTAGTTTTCATCTATGTTTTGTTTTATATAATTTAGAAGTGTTATTGCTCGATCATATTCCATTCTCTTTGGTCCTATTAATGCAAGTGTTCCTTCTTCTCCATTTATATTATATTTGGTTTTGATAATTGTTAGGTCATCATCAAATTCATTTTCACTACCAATATATATATTTATCCCATTTTCTTCTTCTTTAATATTTTTTATTATTTCTTTGTCTTCAAATTTACTTATTATATCTCTTATCTTATCTGTATTATTAAATTCTGGTTGCATTAATATATTTTTTGTTCCATTCATTTTAAAACTATTATCGCTGAAATCTGTAAATGCATTATAGAATGCATTGTATAATACTTCATGTTGTTTAACGTATTGTCCAATAATTGGTTTTATTTCATATTCTAATAAATCACTTACTTCACTTATTGGGACTCCAATTATAAGTTTATTGATTAAATCAACTGTTTGTTTTATTTCAGCAACTGATACTTTTTCTTCAAGTTTAACATTTTTATGTTCAACGTGTCCTTTATCAGTTATTACTATAGCAATTAGATTTGTTGCATCTATTGGAACTACTTCTACTTTTGTTACTCTATTTTCTTTTGACGTTGATCCAAGCACTATTGCTGTATAGTTTGTCATTTCTGATATTATTTCCATACTCTTGCTTATTGCATCTGTTAATACAAGTGATTTTGAATTGAATACTGTTTGCAATTCATTTAATTCTTTTTGGTCTAATTCTTTTGGTTTCATTATGTTATCTACATAATATCTATAACCTTTTTCACTTGGTACTCTTCCTGACGAAATATGTGTTTTTTCTAGAAGTCCTAAATCTTCTAGTTCACTCATTTCGTTTCTTACTGTAGCACTTGAACAATTTAATATTTCACAAATTGATTTTGAACCTATTGGTCTAGCTGTTTTTATGTAATCTTCTATAATTAGTTTTAATAATTTTTCTTGTCTTTCACTAATCATTACTTCACCTCTAGTTTAACACTTTGGCACTCTTCTTTTTTTAGTGCTAGTACCAGTATACTATTATATGTTAGCAATGTCAAGTTATGAGTGCTAATTTTTACTTTTTTATTTATTTACAACAAAAAAGAATAATTTAAATTATCCTTTTCCTATTTATTATTATATTTAAAAGTATTCCTACAGTACTTCCACATGTATCAACTATTATGTCTCTTATTTCACCAGATCTACCGCTTACAAATATTTGATGTATTTCATCTGTTATTGCATAAGCCATACATATTAGTACTCCATATATAATTATTTGTTTTATATTTAAGTTTTTTCCTATTAAAACTAATGATACTAATAGTCCTAGTACTAAATATATTGTGAAATGAGCTGCTTTTCTTACTATAAATGAATAGTTTTCCTTTATTTCTATTTTCTTTTCTTCTGTTATTTTTCCATGTTTCATTTCATATATATTTATTATTGTTTTTGTTATAAAACTATTACTTAGTTGTTTTGAGTCTTGAGCTTTTTGATTAGATAGTAAGAATATTATTATCATCCATAATATTATTAAATATTTTAATATTTTCATTTACATTTTTCAACAAAAAAGAAAGAATTATCTTCCTAGTTTGTTACCTTTTGATTTTCTTTTAATAGGTTTTCATATTTTTCTAATATTATGTAAATATTTCCACAACTCATGAAACACATTACTGCATTTTTATATTTCAATAGTTTATCTACTGTCTCTACTGATACTTTTTCTGCATTTGGTATTGCTTCTATTATTGTATCACTAGATACTCCTGGATAGTCTTCTTGTTTTTCTCTATCAGAGTATATATCCATTACAAATGTTTTATCTGCTAATTTCAATACATCAATAAAGTCATCCATTAGTGCTTCTGTTCTTGAGTATGTATTTGGCAAATGTATTGCGATTATTTTTTTGTTTGGATATTTTTGTCTAGCAGCTTCTAGTGTTACTTTTATTTCTGTTGGATGATGTGCATAATCATCTATTACTACTATATCATCATATATTCTTTCTTTGAATCTACGTTTTGCTCCTTGGAATGTTTTCATATATTTTAATATATCTTCTTTATCTATTCCATAGTGATTGCATACAATTATAGCTGATAATGCATTTAAAATCATATGACGCCCAAATAGTGGTATTTCAAAGTGTCCATATAATTCATTATTTATCATCACATCAAATGAACTACCTGTATCGGTTAATTTAACATTTTTAGCTATTACGTTATTGTTTTCATTAAATCCATAGTATATAGTTTCTTTATCAAATTTTATGTCTCTTATATTATTATCATCACCACATGCTACTACAAGTTCTGATTTATTACCAAATATTTTAAATGTATCTTTTATTTCTTCTATTCCACCTGGGTAACATTCTGTGTGGTCTAGTTCTATGTTTGTTATTACTGCTATGTGAGGATAGTAAGCTAAGAAATGTTTATTATATTCATCACTTTCAATTACAAAAATCTTATCCTTCTTATCTGCATGTCCTGTTCCATCTCCTACAAAGTATGAGCAACCTAATACATTTTTTATAATATGACTGATTAAAAGACTTGTTGTAGTTTTACCATGTGTTCCACATACTCCTACTGTTTCAAACATTTTTGTTACTTCTCCAACTACTTGATTATAGTCCATTATTTTTAGTCCTAATTCTTTTACTCTTTTTATTTCTGGATGGTCTATAGAGAATGCTTTTGAATATGTTACAATTGTATCTTTATCTATTTCATGTGGTTCATAGAATATTTTTATATTTCTTTTGTTTAATCCTTCTTCTGTAAATTTATAGTGTCTTGAATCGTCATATCCTGTAACTTCATTTCCTAAGTCATGTAGGATATTCGCAAGTGTACTCATTCCCGATCCTTTTATTCCTATACAATAGTATTTCATTTTTATCACCTTCTAAATTATTATATCATGTTTTATTATATTTAATAAAGAAAAAATAAATTGTTGAATTTATTTTTTTTGTAATGTAAAATATTTTCAGGTGGTTGTATGAAAAGTATTATTATTATTGGTGAGCCAAGGTGTGGTAAAACTACTTTAGCTAATGAACTATACGATAAACTTAATTGTCAAATTATTCACGGTGATTGTGAGCGGGTTTCTTTGAGTTTAGCTTTTCCAGAATTAAATATTAAAGAAAATCCTAAATTTGTTAAATATTTAGAGATACTCTTAAGGAAACAGCAACGTGATTCTAAATATAGTGTTATTTTAGAAAGTACTGATATTAAGCCTAGAGATATTGCCGAAACTTTTAACCTTGATAATAACATTGTTATTTGTCTTGGGGTGACTTCAATTGATTATAAAAAATTCTGTGATTATATTATAAAGAATGATACAGAAAATGATTGGACAAAAAAATGTTCAAAAGATGAAATTCTTAATTATTGCAAAGAATATATTTCAAATTCTAAAATAAATGAGGCTGAATGTATTAAGTATAATATTAAATTTTTTGATATGTCATTTAATAGAAATGAAAAAATTAGTGAAATTATTGATTACATAAAGGAATTATACTAATTCCTTTTTAATTTCATTTATTATTAAATTTGCTAGTATATTTTCTTTGGATTTAAAGTTATGATTTGCATCCTTTATTATTTTATAATCAATGTTTTTACATTCTTTAATAAGCTTATCAAAATAATTATCTAATTCTATTTTTTTATCATTACTTCCAATATATATTTTTATTGGTGTCTTAATACTATTTATAATTGAATAATCTTTTGTGCTCATATAAGGTATATTATTTATTTTTTTATTTTCATAGAAATCAAGAAATGTATTTGTGCTTAAGTAACAAAATCCTAAAAACATTTGTGAAATTAAATTGTTATTACCGTTTTTTTTATTTTCTAGTGCTTCTTGTAACATTCCATTATGTTTTCTAATATTTACTAAATAATTAGTATCTTGAGGTGCAAGCAAAAAAATCTTTGATACTTTATTATTTTGGGTCTTATGCATATAATCTATTATTTTATTACAGCCCAAACTATGTGAAACAACTATTATTTTTTGGTATTTTTTTAAGAATTTAAACCATGCATCTAAATCTTGATACCAATTATTATAATTTTCATATGCTGCTCCTCCATTTATTGTTGTTCCTTCAGATGTCATAATTTCTCTCATCAATGAACTACCTTGAGTGTTGGCATATAAAAAATCTATTGAGTTATTAGTACATTTTTTTAATATACTCTTAGGAAGAACTGAACTTTCAAAATCCGCCCCTAGTCCATGGATGTATATAATACATTCATTATTATTCTTACCACTATAAAATCCATGTAGTAACACTTTTTCACTAGTTTTTACTTCTACATATTCCATAAATGACCTCCTAAAAATTATCATATTACAAAGAAAAAAACTGTTTTTGACAGTTTAATTTTCTTCTTCTAATTCTTCTTCTGTTACAATTGATAAATCTAGTGTATCATCATCTACATCATCTAATTCATCGTCTAACGAATCTAAAGAATCAATGTTTTCTTCTGTCTCTTCTTCTGAATCTTCTTCCTCTTCCGATTCTTCTTCTGTTTCTATTTCTTCATCATCATCTACTTGTAGTTCTACTTTATGATTTTCCATAAGATCCCATTCAGCATTTTCTAACATATGGAATCTTTTATCTATTGTTAATGATGTATAAAAGTCTCCTATTTTTTCAGAATATTCTTCTTCTGTTAGTTCTAATAATTCACAGATGTTTTTGAATAATTCAGCTGTATTCATTGATTTTTTATTTTCTTTTAATAACATATAAGTTATATCTGTATAACTCATTGTTTCTAATTCTTCTTTTGACATATTTTTAAGTTTCATAAATTCCTCCTAAATAATGACTATTTAATTTTACCATGTTTATTTTATGTGTCAATAGTTTTTTGTTACATTATTGATGGAATGTCAATAACAAGTAGTTTTAAGCATTGTTTTATTAGTTTATTTGTAAGTGTCAACACATATAACCAGTCATTTTTATTTATTTCATTTTCCATATTCATTATATGATTGTTTTGATAGAAGATGTTTGCTGATACGCAAAGGTTATATACATAGTCTGCTATATAGTGTGGCATTCTTTCTTTGAATGCATAATTAATTGCTTCACTATATTCTAATATTTTTAGTCTTAAATCTCTATCAGGTTCATTATATATATTATTGCTCAATTCTAAATTTTTATTTTGAGATTCTAATATTTTATTAATTCTTAAATATGTGTAAAGTATATATGGTCCAGTTTTGCCTGTAACATCTGAAAATTTATTTAAATCAAATATATAATCTTTTGTTCTTGTATTTGATAAGTCTGCAAATTTAAGTATTGAGTTTACAATTTTATTTACATCTTCTTCGGACATATTTTTATTATCTTCTTTTTTTGATATGAATATTTCTTTTGCTTCATTAAATAGGTTTTCTAGTTTAGGGGTATTACCACTTCTTGTTTTGTATGGTTTTCCATCTTCTCCATTTACAGTTCCATATCCTAAGAATTCTAGATTATCTTTTTTCATTATTCCAGCTTTATCACTTGCTCTAAATACTTGCGTAAAGTGTAGTTCTTGTCTATTGTCTACTACATATAGAATATGATCAGGGTTAAAATCTTTTGTTCTTTGTAATATTGTTGATAAGTCTGTTGATGCATATAGATAAGCTCCATTACTCTTTTTAAATAGTAGTGGTGGAATTTCTTTTGTGTCTGAATCTTCCTTTACATTTACTACTAATGCACCTTCTGATTCTTCAACAAGATTTTTTTCTTTTAATATTTTTTCTGTTTCTTCAAGATAATCATATGCATCTGATTCTCCATACCAATAATCAAATGATACATCTAAAAAGTCATAATTTTTCTTTATATCTTGTTTAGATACTTCTAATATTTTTTTCCATAATCTTCTATATTCTTCATTTCCATCTTGTAGTTGTTTTGTAATACTAGCACATTCATTTTTAATATCTTCATTTTCTTTACATATTGCGTTCATTTCTGGATATATTTTGTCTAAGTATTTAATATCAATGTCATCAATACTTAATTTATCTCTTAATACTCCATATATAACTTCACCAATTTGTAGACCAAAGTCTCCAAGGTGTACATCACTTATTGTTTTATGCCCCATATAGTTTATTATTCTTTTTATCGATTCACCAACTATAGCTGTTCTCATATGTCCTACGTGTAATGGTTTTGCGACATTAGGTCCACCATAGTCTATTACATATGTTTCAATTGGTTCTTGTTTTAATAGTTTTTTTTCATCTTCTTTAATTATTTTTAAGTATTTATTGATTAAATCATTGCTTACTTTTATATTTATGAATCCAGGTCTGCAGAAAGTTACCTCTTTGAAATATGTACCAAATTCTTCATAATTATTAATACTATTTACTAAATCTTCTCCAAGTTCTACTGGATTTTTATGTAATTCTTTAGCTAGTTTAAAGATATCATTACATTGAAAATCACATAAGTCAGGTCTATTTGATTTTGATACTGTTACTTCTTCTATTTTATATCCTAAATTATTTATGATTTTTTTTAGTATTTCGCTTATTTCTTTTTTCATAATTCCCTCCATATTATCTCATATTCAAATATGTCTTTTGAGTCTATTACTTCATATTTAATTTTTATTTTATTTTGTTCTATTTCTTTTTTTATTACTTTTATACTTATGTCTAAGCTGCATTCTTCATAATCTGTTATTATTAATTCGTTTTTGAAGTCAATTATTAATTCTAATTCTTCTGTAACTCTTCTAATTTTTTGTTCTTTTATATCTAATATTGTTGTAATTCCATTGTATAGATATGTTATTTCATTTTTTTCTAAGAGTGCTGTTGCCTCTATTTCTTCCTCTTTTTTTCCATTTTGTTTAATGGTAGCTTTTATATTTATTTTTGACATACTTCTCCTTTTCGTCTGTAATTATAACAGATATATTGATTGTTGTAAATGTTTTTTTTTATTTGTTTTTATTGTTTTACGGTTATTTTTTTTTAATCAGATAATACTAATTTTAGATTGGTGGGAAAATATGAGAAAGTTTAAATTTTTTTTGAAGTGTTTTTTTATATTTTTCTTTGTTTTTTTAGTTTTTTATTTTGGTTTGTATTTGTATGCTCATTTTTCTAAGAAGTTATCTATTGGAGTTGCGAATAGTTACTATTTTTATGATTCTAATGGAAATTTATATAATGGTAATAGTGAGGATTGGGTTGATTTGGATCATATTTCTGATTATTTAATTAATGCGACTATTAGCGCTGAGGACAAGCATTTTTTTCACCATTTAGGTTTTGATTATTTAAGAATTGTTAAAGCTATGGCTACTAATATCAAAAGTGGTGATACGGTTCAAGGTGCATCTACTATTACTCAACAGTATGCTAAAAATTTGTTTTTGGATTTTGGTAAGACTTGGACTCGTAAGTTACAGGAGGCATGGATTACTATTAAATTAGAGAGCCAATATAGTAAAAAGGAAATATTGGAGGGTTATTTAAATACTATTAATTATGGTGGGGTTTTTGGTATTGAAAATGCTTCTTTATATTATTTTAACAAACATGCTAGTGAGCTTAATTTAGCTGAGGCTTCTATTTTAGCTGGTATTCCTAAGTCTCCTAGTAATTATTCTCCTATTTCTAATGAGGAGAATGCAAAGGCTAGGCAAAAGTCTATTTTGGATAGTATGGTTAATAATAAATATATTTCACGTGATGAAGCCGATAAGGCTTATTCTACTGAATTATCATACATTGGTTCAAATGAGGGTTCTGTTTCTTCTTTGATGTATTACCAGGATGCTGTTATTGATGAGTTAAAAAGTATTAAGAGTATTCCTTCTTCTTTTTTGGATACTAAAGGTCTTAAAATTTATACTACATTGAATATGGATTATCAAAAAATATTAGATGAAAGTGTTAAAAATAATTTAAGTGATAATCCTGATATTCAAGTTTCTTCTATTATTATGGATCCTAATAGTGGCGCAATTTTAGGGCTTATAGGCGGTAGAAATTATAAGGTCAGTCAGTTTAATAGAGCAGTTTATTCTAAAAGGCAAATTGGATCTACTATTAAGCCATTTTTATATTATGCTGCTTTGGAAAATGGTTTTACTCCTTCTTCTACTTTTATTAGCGAAAGAACTACTTTTACTTTTTCTGATGATAAAACTTATAGTCCTAAAAATTATGGTGATTTATACCCTGATAAGTCTATAAGTATGAGTGCGGCTATTTCTTATTCTGATAATGTTTTTGCTGTTAAAACTCATTTGTTTTTGGGTGAGGATACTTTAGTTAATTTATTACGTCGTGTTGGAGTTAAAAGTGAATTAGAGGCAATTCCTTCTTTAGCTTTAGGTACTGAAGAGATGAGTATGGTTGAGATAATGGGTGCTTATGGAACACTCGCTAGTGGTGGATATAAGAATAAACCTTATTTAATTGAAAAAGTTTTAGATAAAGATGATAATGTTTTGTATGAGCATGATTCTAAAAGTGAATTGGTTTTGAATGAAAGTGATGTATTTATATTAAATGAGATGCTTACTAGTACTTATTCGTCTGATTTTATTGATTATAATTATCCTACTTTGATTAGTTTATCTGGAAAATTATCTCATAAGTATGCGATTAAAACTGGTACTACTGATACTGACAGATTAATTTTTGGTTATAATCATGATTTGCTAGTTGGGGTATGGACTGGTTATGATGATAATAGAGAAAGTCCTTCTAGTGATAGTTCTATTTCCAAAAATATTTGGTATGATACTATTGAGAATTGTTTAAAGGATAAGGAAGATAGTTGGTATGATATTCCTGTTAATGTTGTTGGTGTTTTAGTTGATCCTATTAGTGGCGAATTGGCTGGTGACAAGACTAGTCATAAAAGAATGTTTTATTATATAAAGGGTACTGAACCAACATTCACTGATTCTAATTTAGATGTACTTATTCCATCAATGAAATATGTAGAATAAAAACACACTATTCTTATATAGTGTGTTTTATTGTTTTATCTGTATTATTTTCTTTTAGCAATTGATTTTTCTTTTCTCTAAGTTCTGCTAATTCTTTTTCTTTTGTTTCTATTTCTTTGTCATAGTATTCAACTTTTTTGTTTCTATATCTTATTCGTTCTTCTTGTTTTTCTTCTAAATAATGACATTTTGTTCCTATTTCTTCATCGAAATATCTTTTTAGTTTTCCTTGTTCATTATAGTCAATGTATCCTACATAATTTCCACATTTTATAGTTGGGTTTTCTTCCATTCCATATTCTAAGTATTTTTGTATTCTGTCTTTGTTTAACAATTGTTCCATAAAAAAAGCATAATAGTTTTTATCCGTAAATAGTTTTTCTATATTGAATTGTACAATTATATCATATGATTTTCTTTCATCATAGTTTGATATTTTTTTATTGAAGTGAACTCTTTCACTACTGTTGAACCATGATATTTTGCATCTAAATGTTTTTTGTCCACATATTATCATAGAAATTGGATTTATAATTAATCTTGTATTGTCATATTCTTCTTTTAATTTATTTTCATATCCTAGTTCTATTGTATTGTCTTTTCTTATTCTGTAGTATGTTCCTACACCTAGTTCTTTTTCTCCTAGTTCTTCCAAAAATGTCATGGTATCACCTCTTTTTTATTATATCATTTATTTTTTTCAAAAAAGAAGCATTATGCTTCTTCTAGAATAGCTTTTATACGACGTACTCCAGCTGATGATGCTTCTTCTTTTTTAATTT
>ODAI011964544.1_pt1 | contig 10088 bp, 8 predicted proteins | sample 1539321 | NCBI WGS metagenome assembly ODAI01 (sample SAMN02144231, study PRJEB22623) | gut metagenome | biome: sheep rumen | host: Ovis aries | place: New Zealand | reverse complement strand
GATGTGTAAGGAGATAATATGAGCTACTGGATCTGGTATCAGGGAGATTTTGAGAGATGGCATGCCATGAAGCAGAACTTCAGCCGCGTGGAGAGGGGGCTTTCGTGGCCTGCCTTCTGGAAAAGCGAGGGCATTCGGAACAGGATCGCTCTCTCAAAAGAGTATGTGCTGGATGAGGAGACAAGCTTCACGGTCCATGCACACGGCATGGGCTATGTCCTTGTCAATGAGGATAAATATCCGTTCGGTTCTGCCATTACATGCGGTCCGGGCAAGGTAAAAGTGACGGTGCATCTTGGCCGTCTTGACGCGCTGCCGAGCGCTTTGGTCGTCGGAGATGTCATCACATCCGGCCCGGGCTGGATCTCGGATGATTATGCGGAAAGACTTCCTGCGGGCTTCAGTAGGCTATATACAGAGCAGGAACAGGACCCGGCGGAGTGGAATTATTCTGAAAAAGAATATCTTCCGGTAAATACCCGGTCGGTATGCGGGGGAACTCTGTATGAGTTCGAGACGGAACTCACAGCCCGGCTTGAGATACGCGCTTCCATGGAAAGACTTCGGGGTATGACTGTGTACTGCGGCGAATCCCGTGCTGAAGCTCTGGCGGGTAAGGATTGCTATCTTTTCTGGAAGCCTGAGGTCAACGGTTTTGGAGAGACAGCCACAGGTTATTGTCCAAGGTGTGCGTTGAGATACGTATTCATTGAGGGCGAACCGGTCGAACTGACCGCCGTTCATCAGTATGTGGACTTTCCGGTCAGAGCTGCATTTGCATGCGACGATGCAAAACTCAATCGGATATGGAGTGTGGCAGAGCACACGTTCCGCCTGTGCAGCGGCATTTTCTTCCTCGACGGAGTAAAGCGCGACGGATGGATCTGGAGCGGCGATGCCTATCAGAGCTTTCTCATCAGCCGCTACCTGCTGGCGGACCCGGGTGTGGAACAGCGCACTCTTGTCGGGCTGCGGGGAAATGATCCCATGACCGGGCATATAAATACGATCGTGGACTACTCACTTCTCTGGGTGCTTGGAGTTAAGACGCATATAGAGACGTTCCATGACGAGGAATTTCTGCGGCTTATTTATCCGAAAGTGAGAAGTCTCATCGGATTCTGCATGAAGCGCACGGATGTCCACGGTTTTCTTATAGGGGTGGACCGCGACTGGACCTTCATTGACTGGGCAGAGATCGACAAGGACGGACCGGTCGGGGCTATAGAGATGCTGTACTGCAGCGCGCTTGACGCGGCAGCGGAACTTGCTGCCATGACAGGTGATCAGGATTTTGCGGATCTTTACAGGGAGGAAGCGTCCAGAGTCCGTTCGTGCATTAAGGAGTATTTCTGGTCTCCGGAGCTGGGAGCCTTCATTGATTCATTCACATCCGGGCTATGCCATGTGAGCCGGCAGACGAATCTGCTCGCGGTCCGGTGCGGCATCGCCGATGAGGAGCAGACCCGCCTGATTTCCGCGAACGTACTGCATTCTGACAAAGTCCTTCCAATAAAAACTCCCTATTTCCAGTTCTTTGCGCTGGATGTCATGGGTCAGCTGGGCGAAATCGAGACAGTACTTGATGTGGTCAGGTCCTATTGGGGAGGTATGCTGGACAGGGGCGCCGTGACATTCTGGGAGGAATTTGATCCTTCAATTTCCGGTGATGCCCAGTATGGTATGTACGGCGATCCTTTTGGCAAGAGTCTGTGCCACGCGTGGGCAGCGAGCCCGATTTACCTCATTTCAAGATACCTGATCGGTCTTGAAATTTGTGAAGATGGGGATGACAGGTTTGTGCTCACACCGCATCTTGAACTCTTTGGAGTGCTTGAGTGCACGCTTCCGGTGGGAGAGAATGGTCAGATTGTTCTGTCCTGGGATGGCAGGATACTTAGCGTAAAGGCAGTGGCCGTTTCCGGCCGGCTGCGTGTCTTTGGCAGGGAGATTCACGTGAGTGATACTGTGACAGTCACGAAATATAGTTGTATGGACACCGGAAAGATAAAACGGATATGACGAAATTTTAAAAATGGTGGAGAAACGAGAGCCGATGTGATAAAGTATTTTCTGTCACGTCGGCTCTTTTTTTACAGGAGAAAAATAAGAGCGGCAGGTCAAGGCCTGAAAGGTTAAGAATAAGGTAACTTAAGGAGATAGATAGAAAATGAAATTAGGCATAGTAGGCCTCCCGAACGTAGGCAAGAGCACACTGTTCAATTCCCTGACCCGTGCCGGAGCGGAATCCGCGAACTATCCGTTCTGCACGATCGACCCCAATATCGGTATCGTACCGGTGCCGGACGAGCGGCTCACGCTGCTCGCGGAGTTCTCCCACTCAAAGAAACTCACCCCGGCGACGATCGAGTTCGTCGATATCGCCGGTCTTGTCAAGGGAGCATCAAAGGGTGAGGGTCTCGGCAATCAGTTTCTTGCAAATATCCGTGAGTGCGACGCCATCGTACATGTTGTACGATGCTTTGAGGATGCCAATGTTATCCACGTGGACGGCTCCGTCGACCCGAAGCGCGATATAGAGACGATCGAGCTGGAGCTTGTATTTGCCGACCTGGAAGTCCTTGAGAGAAGAATTGCCAAGACATCAAGGTCTGCCAAATCCGGCGCGGACAAGGGGGCAGCTAAAGAACTGGCGGTTCTTCAGGAACTGAAGAAGCATCTGGAGAACGGCGAGCTGGCTATCACGGTCGATTTCGGCGATGAGGATCAGAATAAGTTCAAAGCCTCTCTCGATCTTCTGACTGACAAGCCGGTCATCTATGCCGCCAATGTATCCGATGCGGACCTGGCGGATGACGGTGAATCCAACGAGTATGTGCAGACTGTACGTGAGATTGCGAAGGAGCGCGGCTATGAAGTATTCGTCATCTCAGCTCAGATCGAGCAGGAAATTGCCGAACTTGATGACGAGGAGAAGCAGGAGTTCCTTGCAGATCTCGGCATCGAAAAGTCCGGTCTCGAGAAGCTGATCGCCGCTTCCTACAAGCTGCTCGGCCTTATGAGCTACCTGACGACAGGCGAGGACGAGACGAGGGCGTGGACGATCCCGATCGGCTGCAAGGCCCCGAAGGCGGCAGGCAAGATTCATTCTGACTTCGAGCGCGGTTTCATCAAGGCTGAGGTCATTAACTATAAGGAACTACTCGATGCGGGTTCCTACGCCGCAGCCAGAGATAAAGGCCTTATAAGAATCGAAGGCAAGGAATACGTCGTGCGGGACGGTGACGTTATTCTCTTCAGATTTAACGTATAATAGAAGGCACAGCATGGATTATATGATTAATTTCCCCAATCTGGGGATTCATCTTACGCATGTAGGAAAGAATGTCACAATCGGCGGTTTTACGATAGCTTACTATGGTATTGTGATTGCCCTCGGCATGCTGATCGGCATCTATGTAGCCACTCTCAGGGCTGAAGCGACAGGACAGAAGGGCGATGACTATATCGACATTGCCGTCTATACCATGGTCTTCGGAGTGCTCGGTGCCAGAATTTACTATGTGGCATTTTCCTGGGACGCCTACAAGGACAGCCTGATCCACATTTTAAATATCCGCGAGGGCGGGCTTGCTATTTACGGGGGGATCATCGGCGGCGTTATTACCATCGGCGTTCTCTCTAAAATAAAGAAGATACCTTTTCCGAAGATCCTGGACACGATCGCGATGAGCGTTCCGATCGGCCAGATCGTCGGACGATGGGGCAATTTCTTTAACCGTGAAGCTTTCGGCGATTACACGAACAACCTCTTTGCCATGCAGCTGCCGGTTTCGGCGGTAAGACAGCATGAGATCACGGAGACTATGTGGCAGCATGCCGAAATCATTGACGGAATACAGTTCATCCAGGTGCACCCCACGTTCCTCTATGAGAGTGTGTGGAATATCGGCGTTCTCATTATGCTTTTTCTTACAAGAAACAAGACGAAGTTCAGCGGAGAGCTGTTTCTCCGGTATCTTGTCGGTTACTCTCTGGGGCGATTTTTCATTGAACAGCTCCGCACGGATCAGCTGAAGATCCCGGGCACGGATATCGGAGTCTCTGTCGTTTTGTCGAGCTGCCTCTTTACATGCTGCGTGGTCATGATCATCGCCGGCCGCTACAGGGCGGCGCAGAGAGCGTAACAGTTCAGACGGGCGTTCTTGATGCCTGGGCAGCCAGATTAAAAGCCGGGAAAGGCGTGACAGCCGAAGTGGGATAAAATGGTACTCCGGCGAATCGGAATTTACGAAATTAATACGGATTTGGGAATTACCCGGTGTGAAATCACAAGATTTTGCACCGGGTCTTTTTATTTCCACAATATTTAGGCGGGAGCGTTCATCCCGCTTTTTCTTTTGTTCTTCGGTGGTTGATTTTTCGGGCATTGTGCTGTAAAATTGGTGTCAAGGTGGTAGAAAGTGGGAGATTAACACAAAGAATTCCCACAAAATGGGAGATTAGGATTGTTCGACGGTGAGTATAAGCACACGATAGACGCGAAAGGGAGGATGATGATCCCATCCAAGTACAGGGATGAGATTCATGGGGAAACTCTGTGCATTGTCACGGCATTTTCCAACTGCCTGTCGGTCTATCCGGAATCTGCTTACCGTGAACACACCAGATCCTTATCAGGCATCAGCAGCACCGATAAAAAAGGAATGTTCATTAAGCGCTATATTTTGTCCAATACGAGGGAAGTAGCACTTGACCAGCAGGGAAGGATACTGATTGGTCAGGAGCAGAGGGAGAAGGCTAACCTCAAGAAGGATGTTGTGATAGTGGGCTCTGATGATTATTTCGAAATCTGGGATGCGGCTGAGTGGCAGCAGATGAGCGCATTTGGTTCTCCGGAGGAGATGGCAGCTATGGCGACAGAGCTTGGCATCACATTCTGATCATCTGCGGAAGCTTTTTGGAACCCGTGGGGAGAGAACGGGCGGCCGGCTGCGGCGCAGGAAGGGAAATGTGCTGCGGCATTAGTACGCGGAGATCAGACAGTTTATATGGAGGACAGAATGGAATTCAGACACTTATCGGTGCTGCTTGATGAAGCGGTGGACAATCTTTTAATCCGCGAGAACGGCGTTTACGTTGACGGAACGCTCGGCGGAGCGGGCCATTCGAAGGAGATCTGTGAGAGACTTTCTGACACCGGCACCCTGATCGGCATTGACCGGGATGACGCGGCTATAGAGGCTGCGGCGAAGAAACTTGCCCCATACGGGGAAAAAGTAAGAATCGTGCGCGGCAACTACAGCGAAATGCCGGAAATACTGAGAAGACAGGGCTTTGAAACTTGTGACGGTATACTTCTTGATCTAGGGGTATCCTCTCATCAGCTGGATACTGCGGAGCGCGGTTTTTCCTATATGGCAGACGCACCGCTCGACATGCGCATGGACAGAAGGGAGCAGAGGACTGCGGCGGATATCGTGAACGGCGCATCCGAGCGTGAACTTGCGCGCATCATAAGAGACTATGGGGAAGAGCGTTTTGCAACGAATATCGCAAAGAACATCGTGGAAGCACGGAGCCGAGACAAAATCGAGACAACTGGGGAGCTCGTCTCGATCATAAAAGCTTCGATCCCGATGAAGTTCCAGAAAACAGGAGGACATCCCGCGAAGAGGACTTTCCAGGCGCTTCGAATCGAGCTCAACGGGGAACTCACAGCGCTGTCTGAGAGTCTTGACGCCATGATCGACCTTCTGAATGACGGCGGCAGGATCTGTGTGATCACGTTTCATTCCCTCGAGGACCGGATCGTGAAAAATGTGTTCCGGAGGAATGAGAATCCATGTACCTGTCCGCCCGATTTCCCGGTCTGTGTATGCGGAAACAAGTCGAAAGGCAGGGTAATAACAAGAAAACCGATCCTTCCTTCCGAGGAGGAAATGGAGATAAATTCCAGGGCGAAGAGCGCTAAACTGCGCGTCTTTGAGAGAAAGGTGTGACTCTATGAAAACGAGATCTACTGCCCGGAAACATCAGATGAAGGCCGCGAAAAGCGGCCGTAATTCGTTTGGATATCTTTTTGATGAGAGGACAGCTGCGCGCACTCACGTAAAGAGACGCACCCGAAAGAGAGAACGGAGTGCTCTCAATGCCACTTATGTCATATTTCTTGCGGCTATGTGCATTGCGACAGTTTATATGTGCGTATATTTCCTGCAGCTTAAGGAAAACGTCACATCTTTAAACAGACAGAATGCGCGGCTGCAGACACAACTCACAGAATTGCAGCGAGATAATGAAGCTCGTTATCAAAATATCACAAATAATGTAGACTGGGGCTACATACGTGATGTCGCGATAAATAAATTAAATATGAAGAATGCGGATAAAGACCAAATTATATGGTATAATAGCGCAAGTGACGGGTACGTATATCAGTATACTGACGTGCCGGATAAGGATAATGACTGATCTTGAGTGAAAAGAAGAATCCGCACAGGAAAAAGGCGGGCAATATAAAATACAGAAAGCAGAGCGCAAAGCTGAAGCGAAAACTGGCAGGGCTGTTCGTAGCGGTCGTGCTGGTTTTGTTGTGTCTGCTTATAAGGATCTCTTATATAAATGCCATGAGCGGTGACAGATATACCAAGCAGGTCCTCTCTCAGTCGCAGTCAGGATACTCATCGGAAGTTCTGGCATATAAGAGGGGGGATATTCTCGACAGGAACGGGATAGTCCTTGCCTCGTCGGAGAAAACATACAATGTGATCCTCGACTGTAAGGTCGTAAATTCCGACAATGATTTCGTCGGTCCGACGATAGACGCGCTGGCTAAGGCTCTCGGGCTGGACGCGGCTGAGATCACAAAGAGGCTCACCGACGAAAGGACCAGAAATTCACAGTACCAGATCGTCAAAAAAAACATCAGTATAGATGAACGACAGGCTTTCTATGATTATAAGAGCGGTGCGAATGAAACGCTGTCTGATGATGAACAGAAGCAGAGAAAGCAGATTCATGGAGTATGGTTCGAGGAAGAATATGTTCGCAGATATCCGATGAATTCGCTTGCCTGCGATGTTATAGGATTTACATATGACGGTGAGACGGCCGACTGGGGCATTGAAGGCTATTATAACAGTACGCTGAGCGGTGTCGACGGACGAAGATTCGGCTATTGGGGAGACGAGAATGCCGATGAACTCTCGCAGACAGTCATAAACCCGGTCGATGGCGATACGGTCATCACGACGCTGGATGCCAATATCCAGAAAATGGTCGAGGATGAGATCGTTAAGTTCAATGAGATTTATCGCGGAGGTCCTTACAGTTCCACGAAGGGCGCTGAAAATATAGGTATTGTCGCTATGAACCCCAATGACGGTTCCGTTCTTGCAATGGCGAGCAGCGACCCCTATAACCTGAATAATCCCCGGGATCTGTCTCCGTTTTTTACTCAGGACGCGATTGACGCCATGAGCGATGATCAAAAGCTTACGAACCTGCAGCAGATCTGGAGAAATTTCTGTATATCAGATACCTATGAACCCGGTTCCGTATTTAAGCCGATCACAATAAGCGCGGCTTTGGAGGATGGAACCCTCTCCGGAAACGAGATGTTCGTCTGCGACGGCAGCGAGATCGTCTCCGGGACCCGCATCAAGTGCGCGGAGGAAGCCGGACATGGCGAGGAGACCGTGGCCCAGGTCATCGCGAACTCCTGTAATGACGCTATTATGCAGATATCATCGGCGATGGGTGTCAGTGAATTCTGCAAGTATCAGAGAACATTCAATTTCGGTTCAAGGACAGGTATTGATCTGTCCGGCGAGGCAAGCGGCATACTCTACACACAGGATACGATGGGGTCTGTCGATCTTGCTACTAACTCATTCGGACAGGGGTTTGAATGCACAATGATCCAGGAGGCAGCCGCGATATCGTCGATCGTCAACGGAGGCTTTTATTATCAGCCTCGTGTGGTCAGCAGGATCGTCAGCCCGACCGGGAGCACTAAAAAAGTAAATAACGGTATTCTGAAAGCTCAGACGATAGCGTCGGACAATGCCGCGAAGACAAAGTCCTATATGAAACTTGCCGTCGATGAGGGTGGGTGCGGATATGCCAAAGTAAACGGCTACTCCATGGGAGGAAAGACCGGAACAGCCCAGAAGATACCGAGAGCGGACGGAAAGTATCTGGTTTCTTTTATTGGATTCGCACCATATGAGAATCCGGAAATAGTACTCTATGTCGTAGTTGACGAGCCGAACGCGTCCCAGCAGGCGGACAACAGATATGCGCAGTGGATCGCGAAAGATCTTCTGACAGAGATCCTTCCGTATATGAATATATATCCGGATGAAGAACTTCTTCCTGCCAATGAGATCCTCAATTCCACGCTTGAGAACAGCCTGTCTACTGAAGTGGAGGCTGATACGGTGGCGGATACCAATGTTCCCGAAGTCATGGGCTCAGAGGATGAAGCGAATACCCAGGGAGGAAACACTTACCTGGATGACGGTATAACCAATGAAGAGGCCGGCTTTGCCGACTGACGCTAATATAATGGGGTAGAAAAAGATGGTTGAAATAGCAGCATTAATTCCGGCGCTGATCTCGTTCGCAATTGCCGCGGCAATCGGCCCGTTCCTGATACCTTTTCTCCAGAGATTGAAGCTCTCGAATACAGAGAGAGCTCTCGGAGTGGAATCGCATCTGGCCAAGGCCGGGACACCTACTATGGGCGGTATTATGTTCCTGGTCTCAATTACTACTACGTCTCTGATTTTTATCTGGAAATCTCCGCGCATCGGGCCGGTCCTTTTTCTGACGCTCGCGTATGGACTGATCGGTTTTCTGGATGATTATCTGAAGGTCGTAAAACATGATTCGGACGGACTCATCGCATGGCAGAAGCTTCTGCTCGAGATCGTGGTGATCGTGGTTTACGTTATTTACATGAAAGCCTTTGCACGGATCCCCATGGGTCTCCGCATTCCTTTTACCAGCGGAATGATCGTCGATATCGGGTGGCTGCAGTATCCTCTGGTCGTGTGCGCGATCGGCGGGACCGTCAACGGGGTAAATTTCACAGATGGCGTCGACGGACTAGCAAGTTCTGTCACGGCGGTCGTAGCGGTCTACTTTACAATTGCGTCACTGCTGCTTGGGGCAGGCGTTGCGCCGATCGGTTCCGCTGTGCTGGGCGGCCTGCTCGGCTTCCTGGTCTACAACGCGTATCCGGCGAAGGTGTTTATGGGAGATACTGGTTCTCTTGCTCTCGGCGGGTTTGTGATCAGTATGGCTTATGCCATGCAGATGCCGCTGTATATTCTGATTGTCGGTCTCATCTATTTCGTGGAGGTCCTGTCGGTCATTCTTCAGGTCAGCTACTTTAAAGCGACCCATGGAAAACGTATTTTTAAGATGGCTCCGATCCATCATCATTTTGAAAAATCGGGTTGGTCCGAGACGCGGGTAGTCGCCGTATTTACTATCGTGACGGCTCTCCTCTGTATTGTCGGATTTATAGCACTTTAATTAGGGAAGGCAGTTATGGAACTGAAAGATAAAAAAGTATTGGTATACGGAGCGGGAAAAAGCGGTATCGGCGCGGCAGCCCTGCTCGCGAAGGTCGGTGCACACGCAGTAGTTTTTGATGAAAAGAAGAGTGAGGAGGAACTTAAAGAACTCCTTAAAAATATTCCGGGCACGTCAGTCTGCTTCAGGAAGATCCCGGATGAAGTTGTATCTTCCCTTGATCTGGCGGTCCTCAGCCCGGGTGTTCCCACAGATATAGAACCTGTGAATGCCCTCCGGGATTCAGGCATTCCAATCTGGGGCGAAGTGGAACTTGCCTGGCAGACATCCAAAGGGCATGTACTCGGCATCACCGGCACGAACGGAAAGACAACGACGACGTCCCTGCTCGGCGAAATCATGGAGAAGGCCGGTTATCACACATTCGTGGTCGGCAATATCGGGAACGCCTACACGGACGCAGCTCTCGCGACCGCTGATGAGTCGGTGATCGTAGCCGAACTCTCCAGCTTCCAGCTTGAGACGACCTGTGAGTTCCACCCGGCAGTCTCGGCAATACTGAATATAACCCCCGATCATCT
>ODAI012374880.1_pt1 | contig 10089 bp, 7 predicted proteins | sample 1539321 | NCBI WGS metagenome assembly ODAI01 (sample SAMN02144231, study PRJEB22623) | gut metagenome | biome: sheep rumen | host: Ovis aries | place: New Zealand | reverse complement strand
GCGGCTGTCCATGAAGGCTCCGGCCGCGCGTGAAAGCGTGGGAGCAGTCAGAAGCTTCAGCAGCATACGCCCCGCAGAACTGCCGTAGAGCCTGCTGAGCAGCCGGTTCTGTTTTTCATTAGTGACGATGATCTCGCCTGTACGTTTTTTTATCATATCAAAGTCTCGCGTTAGCAAGCATAAGCTTTATACGGTTTTCCTGATTAACTCTTGTAGCTCCGGGGTCATAGTCGATAGCAACTATGTTCGCGTTCGGGTTATCCTGCTTGATGGCGCGTGACATACCCTTTGCAACGATGTGATTCGGCAGGCAGCCGAACGGCTGTGCACATATAATATTCTCAACACCGGACTGCGCGAGCGCAGCCATTTCAGCAGGAATAAGCCAGCCCTCACCCATAACTACACCCTGATTGATGTACTTGTCAGCAAGGTGTCTGAGGTGCTCGAAGTCGTGGGGCGGGTCGAAGCTGCCCTGCTCCTTCATGACCTTGATGAGTTCCTTCTGCTTGGCGTAGATAAGCTTGTAGCCGAGCTTGAAAGCAGCAGATTTCTTGCTGTGATTGTCGTAAAGATCAGCGTCGTTGAACGTACTGGCAGCGCAGTACATAACGAACTCCAGCAGCGACGGAACGACCGGCTCACAGCCCTCTGAAATAAGGAAGTCCTCGAGGTGATTATTGGCAAGCGGCGAATACTTGACATATATCTCGCCGACGATGCCGACCCTGATCTTCTTCTCCTTCGTGAGCTCTATCTTTGCGAAATCGTTGAGGATATCGCGGTAGATCTTCTTTGTCCTGAGGTACTTTTTCTCGTTCTTGCGGAAGATATTGCCGAGGCGTATCTGCCACTTGTCGAGAGTTTTCTTCGCGTCGCCCTTGTGTACCTCGTAGGCGCGGCACTTGTTATAGCAGATCATGAGCAGGTCGCCAAAGAGCACCGCGTGAAGCAGCTTGAGGAACATAGGCGCTGTGATACGGAATGCGCTGTTCTTTTCAAGTCCGCTGAAATTCAGAGAAACGACCGGCACCTGCGGATAATTCTTGTCAACAGCCTTTCTCAGCAGGTGGATGTAGTTTGACGCACGGCAGCCGCCGCCGGTCTGAGTGATGAGCAGGGCGACCTTGTCGAGGTCGTACTTGCCGCTGTTCAGAGCGTCCATGAACTGCCCGATGACCAGCAGAGCCGGATAGCAGGCATCGTTGTGGACATTTTTCAGTCCCTCGTCAACGACTGCCCGGGAGTCGTTCTGGAGCAGCTCCATTTTGTATCCTGCCGCACCGAATATCTTGCAGAGCATTTTGAAGTGTATCGGCAGCATATCGGGAACGAGGATAGTATGCGTCTTTATCATATCCTCAGTAAATTTTGCATATTCAGGCATAAGAACCTCCGTTGAATAATATTGCATGGACGCGCTGCGTCCGCGGTCACTCAGCCTTCTTCGCGCCCGGCTGCTCCATAGCGGCAACGAGGCTGCGGAGCCTTATCCTTGCAGCGCCGAGGTTGTTTATCTCGTCTATTTTAAGCTGAGTATAGAGCTTTCCGTTGCTTTCGAGTATACGCCTTACCTCATCGCCTGTAACAGCGTCTATGCCGCAGCCGAAGGAAACGAGCTGGATGAGCTGCATATCCGGCTGAGTCGTGACATACTGTGCGGCGCGGTAGAGCCTTGAATGGTAGGTCCACTGGTTGAGCACTCCGAGCTTCGGTGTACGCGCAAGCCGGGCCACACTGTCCTCGGTAACTACCGCCATTCCGAGACTGGTCACGAGCTTGTGTATACCGTGGTTTATCTCCTTGTCAACATGGTATGGACGTCCGGCAAGCACGATTATATTGCGCTTCTCTGCGCGAGCCTGAGCGATGATATCCCTCGCCTTGTTGGCAATGTCGGCGCGGAAGCGTTCCATTGCCTCATAAGCCCTGTCTACCGCCTCTGGTATCCTGCCCTTCACATTATATCGTGAAAGGACTCTTGTCATTACATTTATAACATTCTTGCGGACATTGAGGTCCATATAAGGATGAATGAAATTCTTATTGTTCAGCCTCGGGTTATTAGCCAGCAGCAGCTCCGGATAATAGGCAACAACAGGGCAGTTGAAGTGATTATCGCTCTCACCCTCGTCGATGTTGTAGCTCATGCAGGGGTAGAAGATGAAGTCCGCCCCTTTATCAAGAAGATTTTCTATATGACCGTGTGTGAGCTTTGCAGGATAGCACACCGTGTCGGATGGGATCGTATGCTGACCGAGGTAGTACATCGCACGGGAGCTCTCATCGGAAATAATTGTCCGGAAGCCGAGCGAGGTGAACAGAGTATGCCAGAACGGAAGCTGCTCATAAAAGCTCAGTGCGAGGGGAAGTCCCACAGTTGCGCGGTATTTCTTCGGCTGATGTGTCTTGACTGTGTTGAGGATGCTGTCATATTTATACTCATAGAGGTTGGGGATCTTGTTCTTCACCGCAGCGCCGCCGCCCTTTTCGCAGCGGTTTCCTGAGATGAAGCGGCGTCCCTTGCCGAAGTTTATTATATTGAGCTGACAATGTGCGGTACAGCCGTTGCAGTTCACCGAGCGCGATGTATAGTTGAAGTTTTCGAGCTCGTCAGCAGTTATGAGCCCGGAGCGCTCGCCGGTGACCTTCTCCTTGGCGTAGAGCGCGCAGCCGAAGGCTCCCATAAGTCCTGATATAGCCGGACGGATAACATCCCTGCCCATTTCCTTCTCGAATGAGCGGAGCACTGCATCGTTGAGGAATGTACCGCCCTGAACGACGATATTCTTACCCAGCTCGTCAGGAGATTTCGCGCGGATGACCTTGTATATGGCATTCTTGATTATCGAGCTTGAAAGTCCGGCGGAGATATCCTCAACGGTAGCGCCGTCCTTCTGAGCCTGCTTTACAGAGCTGTTCATGAAAACGGTGCAGCGCGAACCGAGATCTACCGGGTGCTCAGCGAAAAGTCCGAGCTGCGAGAACTCAGCGATATCGTAGCCGAGAGCCATTGCGAAGGTCTGTATGAAAGAGCCGCAGCCCGATGAGCAGGCCTCGTTGAGCATGATGCTGTCGATGCTCTTGTTTTTTATCTTGAAGCACTTGATATCCTGACCGCCGATGTCTATGATGAAGTCAACGTCCGGGCAGAAGTATGCCGCCGCCTTGAAGTGAGCAACGGTCTCGACAATGCCATGATCGACAGAAAGACCGGCTTTTATGAGATCCTCACCATAGCCGGTGACAGCCGAGCCTCTTATTATGATATTCGGGTTCATTTCGGCGTATATGCGCCTTACCTGCTCGGCGATCTTATCAAGCGGCTGACCGAGATTTGAAGAATAGTGGTGGTAGAGCATACGGCCGTCATCAGTGATAAGGACGAGCTTAGTAGTGGTCGAGCCGGCATCTATTCCGAGGTAGGCATCGCCCTCATATGTACGGATATCGGCATATCCGAGGTCGAATTTCTTATGTCTCTCGATGAACTCGTCATACTCCGCGTGTGAACGGAAAAGCGGCTCGCCGGTGACGATATTGTCGGAAGCCTTCGCATTCTCGATCTTGGAAATGAGTTCATCAATACTGCAGCTGTCCGCGGATGTCGAGGCGTAGATCGAGCAGCCGTAAGCCACGAATACAGGCCCCTCGTCCGGGAAAACGGCGTGTTCACTGTCAAGCCCGAGGGTCTTGACGAACGCCCTTCTCAGACCCTTCAGGAAGAAAAGAGGTCCGCCGAGGAACAAAACCTTTCCCTCGATAGAACGTCCCTGGGCAAGGCCGGAAACAGTCTGGTCAACAACAGCCTGAAAGATGCTTGCAGCGATATCCTCGCGCCTTGCTCCCTGATTAAGAAGGGGCTGGATATCGGATTTAGCGAAAACTCCGCAGCGTGAAGCGATCGGGTAGACCTTCTGCGCGTGGGCGGAGAGCTCATCGAGCTCATCGGAGGAAATTCCGAGGAGTGTAGCCATCTGGTCGATGAAGGCACCCGTGCCGCCGGCGCAAGAACCGTTCATGCGCTGCTCAACGCCGCCTGTGAGGAAGATTATCTTGGCATCCTCGCCGCCGAGCTCAATAACAGCATCGGCATCGGGGTGCATTTTCTTCACGGCAAGGAAAGCCGCGTGTACCTCCTGAACGAAGGCAATACCGGCAGAATTTGCAAGTCCGAGACCTGCCGAGCCGGTGATACAGACATTGAACTCATCCTCAGGATAATCGGCGCGGATGAGCTTGAGCTGATCCGTCACAGTCTCCTTGACCTTTGAAAGATGTCTCTGATATTTTGAGTAAAGAATACTGCCCCGGTCGTCGGTAATGACGGTCTTGACAGTAGTTGAACCAACGTCGATTCCGAGAGAAAGTTTGTTTGTCATGTTTTCACCTCAAATAATGATCTGCTGAATATATTATACTGTATCCCGCACAAAAAATAAAGCGGAAAAGAATGTAATCTAAAAATCAGGCGGTCAACAAGACCGCCGCTGCTTCCGCAGAATTATTGCTGCTCATCGGGCTCAGTCCCGGACGTTTCCTCAGGAGCAACCGTGGTAGTCTGTGCCGGAGCAGCCATAGTCGTCTGTGCCGGAGAAGACGTGGTAGTCTGTGCCGGAGAAGGTGTGCCGGAGCTCTTGTATACAGTTACGATGAAGCCGCTGTAATTATTGCCTGAAACTGTGTACTCACAGCCGTTCGGAACAGGGACATCCGTGTCCTCATTGGCATCGTCGGACGCGACGAAATACACCTCGTATTCCTTGCCGCTGTCGTCGGAAAATGCAAGGTGTTCGCCGCTGTAGGGATACTGTTTTTCGAGCAGCTCGATATATTCCTCCATGCACAGATCATTCTTTGTCATATAATATGCGTGCGGGATGCCTACATAGCGGAAGTGCCACGGTTCATACTGTATCTGCGTGATATTCTCCTTATTCTCGGGATAACGCAGGATGAAGCCGTACTTGCAGCAGTTCTTGGTGAACCACTCAAAATCGCCCGTTCCCTGATAGTCATAGTCAGGTACAGTCGAAAAATCGAACGCATAGCCGGACTCATGCTCACTGTAGCCGGGCTTTGCAACTCTTGTTGACTCCTCGCTCCCAGTGTTTGCAAGATCCTGCTCATAGAGCTGTCTCTGGAAATCGTTGGTGCGGTAAGAGCCGTAGATTATGAGGCTGTCGTTGTGGTAGATATCGTAGAAATCGCCTATCATCTTCACCATTGCATCATATACAGGGCGAAGGATAGTATATGTCATGTCAACGGTGCCGAAATACTCGATGCCGTTGTCGTAATTGAGTTCAAGGATGCTTACGAGATCCTCTTTTCCGTCGGTGAAATACTGGTGGTCGTTATTAACAAGTATGAGGTCGCCCTTGTACTTGTCCTTAGTCCTGACGAGGCTGGAGGAATAGATCAGCCTGTTGGGGTCCTCCGGCTCAGTAGGGACCTCAGTGGACTCTATCTCGACCTGAGCCTCGGTAACTGTCGGGTCATCGCCGACCTTCTTGCTGCGGTCGAAAGCGCCCTTGATGATATATGCTCCTGAAGCAATAAGTACAGCGCATATCGCAAGCTCAGTGATCTGCCTGGTACGTCTGATGCTTTCCTTTTTACTTATCTGTTTGCGTGCCATTTTTAACTCCTGTTCTCCGCGCACTGAGTGCGGATTGCTTTTGTTCCCTGTGACTTTTTCTGTCATTTTTCTCTTATTAGTATTATAGCACATTCCGGCGTGAAAATATAGTGCTTCAGGTATATATTTGTTGTTTAGCTGAAATATGAGAGATGCGTGGCAGAGTTTTTTGTTGACTAAGCACAAACCAAGATTTATGATCGGCATATTGTCGCATCGGCAATTGTGTATTTTTCACACATTGAGCACTTTCTGATTGTTCAGTGCGACTATGGCGTAAAAAATACAGCCTCCGTTTAGCACTTATTGCACAATATTTTAAAAACCCCTTGAAATACTAAATTTTTAATGTTATAATGAATAAGTAAAGATATGCCCGGAATAGGAAAATTCAAGCAGCAAGCCGGTGTCAGCAGCCGGCAATTCAGTTAAGGAGTGATTTTCAATGATTTGTCCTCAGTGTGGAAACGAAAATCCGCCGAAACTCAAATTCTGCGTAAACTGCGGCAGGAACCTCGAAAACCCGCAGGAAGTGAACTACGAACAGGTCGATATGGGCGGCTATCATACGGAGGAGGAGCCCGGCGCCGGCGGATTCAAATTCGGCAGCGGTACCTTCACCATAAGCGACAGGCCGTCAAGGGAAACATCCTCCGACTTATATACAGCCGACGAGCTCAACGATGACGACGAAGAATTCGATTTCTCCAGCTTCGACGAGCCGTTTATCCCAAAGCTTGACACCGAAAGAGTCTCGCTCCCACACAGTCAGCAGCAGAGCGGTATGCCACAAATGGGTGGTATGCCTCAGATGGGCGGGATGCCGCAAATGGGCGGGATGCCTCAGATGGGCGGTATGCCGCAAATGGGCGGGATGCCTCAGATGGGTGGCACGCCTCAGCAGGGCGGTATGCCTCAGCAGGGCGGGATGCCCGGATTCCCGCAGGCTCAGCCCATGATGTACGCTCAGCCGCAGATCATAGGCTACGACCCGAGCGGTATGCCTATCTACGGTCAGGTGCAGCCTATGATGTACGCTCAGCCGCAGATCATAGGCTACGATCCAAGCGGTATGCCTATCTACGGTCAGGCTCAGCCTATGATGTACGCTCAGCCGCAGATCATAGGCTACGACCAGAACGGGATGCCCGTTTACGGTCAGCCGCAGCCTGTGATGTTCGCCCAGCCGCAGATGATGAACGAGAACGGCGAACCAGTACAGCAGTCCTTCCCTCAGCCTATGATGTACGGTGGGATGCCGATGCAGGGAATGGGCGGGATGCCAATGTACGGCGCACCGCAGCCCCAGGTTCAGCCCCAGCAGCCTCCGCAGCAGCAAAAGGACAAGGACCGCATTGACGTTCCCGATGATTTCTGGGAATTCTTCGACGGCGGCAAGTCCACCAAGCACGCTCCGGATGCTATGGACGACTTCTTCGGCAAGCACAGCAATGACATGAGCGGCGTCTCAGCAGACAGCCACGACCTCGGAAGGCTCAGAAAATTCGACAAGAAGCGCGTTGACTATATGGGAGATACTCCTATTGTTGACGCTGATAAACTCAACCCTAACACGTCGGCTAAGTTCAATAAAATGTATATGCGTCAGACCGCTGTGGTCAATGCAAATGATCTCGCCGCAAAGGAACAGACACATACGCAGGATATTATGGGAGTTACGCGGGACGTCGATGTCAGCAGGCTGAATTCCTATGAACATATAAAGTCAAGAGTAACTATGGGCGCCGCCGGCGAAGCCAACGCGAGTGAGCTCGAAGCTTATGTCCCCGAACACCGCGAAGCCATTATGTCGGGCGATATGCACGCGGTTGAGGCTATGCCCAAAAAGCGCACGACCTACAACGACGAGATCGACGCTATCGAGCTGCCTGACTATATGCAGGCGCGCAAGACCGTCAGGGACGATCAACCGGAAATTCCCGGCTTGCCGGAAATTTAATAAAATTCAGGATCAGAAAAAGATCCGGACAAAGGAAAAGGAGAATCCACTATGAAGAAATTCCTCGCAGAATTCAAAGCATTCGCCCTCAAAGGCAACGTCATGGACATGGCTATCGGTGTTATCATCGGTGCAGCCTTCGGCGCCATCGTTACCGCCTTCACTGATGACTTCATCAACCCTATCATCGCTGCGATCGGCGGCGCTGAGGTTCACGGTCAGACCGAGATCGGCAACACCGGTTCGTACATACTTTGGGGTGATTTCATCACAGCCGTTATCAACTTTGTTATCATGGCATTCTGTGTATTCCTCATGCTCAAGGGCATGAATGCGCTCATGTCCATCGGTAAGAAGAAGGAAGAGGAAAAGCCCGCTGAGCCTCCGAAGGAGGAAGTTCTCCTCACAGAGATCAGAGACCTTCTCAAGCAGCAGGCTAACAAGCAGTAAAATTTTTCTCATAAGGGCAGACAAAGGTCTGCCCTTTTTATTTCCGGATATCTCCTCAGAAAAGTCCCCTCACATCGTCAAAGGTCAGCGCCGGGTGAAGCGCAAGATTTATCCCGAACGCTATCAGCTGCGAAGCACGCTCCGCAAGCCTGTCGATATCCCGCGGAGTAACTATCATATTCGGCGTATTCTCCGGAATATCGGCAGATGTAAGGCTGCGGACGATCGTGTGCATATCCACCACCGTCGGTACCCCTACCGCTATGACCGGTATTCCAAGACTGCGGAAGGTCAGCTCGCTGCGGGCGTTGGAAACTCCGCTCCCCGGCGAAATACCGCTGTCTGTGAGCTGTATAGTCGTCCCGAGACGGCTTATATCCGAACAGGCAAGCGCATCCACCGCTATAACTCCCGCAGGACGAAGCTGTTTCGCAAGTGCGCCGACGAACTCCGCTGTCTCAATGCCCGTCTGCCCGAGAACTCCACCGGCAAAAACACTCACACGCCTGAGCGACGCAAGAAATGCCGCTTCGTCATCCTCACCAAGCTCATCACGAAGATGCCGCGTGGCAAGCACCCTCGCAGCCGTCTGCGGACCGAGCGCATCCGGCGTTATATCGTTATTTCCAAGCCCGGCAACGAGTATATCTCCCTCCGGGACAAGCCGCGCGAGCTCCCCTGCAAGCTCCTCCGCCATAAGCTCATAATCGTCCGAAAAGCGGCTGAGACTTCCGGCTTCAAGGGTGATATACCTGCCTCTGCCCTTTCCGAGAGCTTCAAGACAGCTGTCATCGCTTATGATTATTTCCGTGACGGAAAAAACCTCCCCGCGCTTCTCGCAGCGCACCCCGGCGGGAAGTCCTCCGTCAAAGCTTTCGAGAGCAAGATCGGTCCTGATGTTCATTACAGCCTCCATTATTTGTACAAATTGCCGGAATCGGGCATGAATATGCGCCCTAATATTTCCACTTCTGCCTATTGAAAATTGCTGTGCAAAATGATATAATTAATAATGTCTCAGTAGGATAAGTGTGCGTTGCACTTATCGGAGCATACATTGTATGCTCTATTATCTGTCAATTGCGGGGAGATATACATTCCGCAAAAATTCAAGGAGGTGTACAGAATGCCGAACATCAAGTCCGCTAAGAAGAGAGTCAAGGTAAATTCTACCAAGGCTGCTGCCAACAAGGCAAGAAAGTCCAATCTCAAGACTGTCCTCAAGAAGGCTGACGCTGCTGTAGCTAACGGCGCTGCTGATAAGGCAGAGGCTATCAAGGTAGCTATCAAGAAGGTAGACCAGGCTTGCGCTAAGGGTCTTATGCACAAGAATAAGGCTGCAAGAAAGAAGTCTCAGCTCGCTAAGAAGCTCAATGCTGCTGACTAATTTTCTCTTTTATCAATAAAAAATGAACCCCCTGTGTATCTCACAACACAGGGGGTTTTTGTTTGACAACAGAAGACATTCATGGTATAATAGCATTGCAGGTCATCCTGCAAGAGCATTGCGTTGCGGCAGGCGGTTTAAACTTCCCTCGGAAACGGGGGTGAGTTCAATGAGTGCATTGGAAATACTTACACTTCTTAATTTACTTATAAATTTCGCTGCATTTATTCTGAACAACAACAAAAAGAAATAACCGCCCCCATGGCTCAATAAGGCGGTTATTTCTTTAAATAACTTACTTACGAGGGCAAACCGCTTAGTCGAAAGACATACGCGATGCTCTTTCTTATATTATAGCACCCGCACTCAAAATTGTCAAGTATTTCAATGCAGAAAAGATCCCCTGTGATTAGGGCGGTACTAATATAGAAGTTTTTCAACAACTATTATGTAAAGACCTATACAGCGGGCTATAATAAGCATCCCCGGCAAAGCTGGGGGTTTTCCCTTAAACGCCCCATAGGAGCTCAGAATACAAGCTACGCCTGAAAAGGCGTAACAACACGGACGCACGCGGCTACGTTCTTCTGCGTATTTCTTACTTCTTATTCGCTATACGGATTTGAATTGTCCAGCGTTAATTGACCTGCT
>ODAI014277468.1_pt1 | contig 10090 bp, 4 predicted proteins | sample 1539321 | NCBI WGS metagenome assembly ODAI01 (sample SAMN02144231, study PRJEB22623) | gut metagenome | biome: sheep rumen | host: Ovis aries | place: New Zealand | reverse complement strand
TATATTGTTTATTAATATCTTCTTCATTGTTTATGCAACACAGGTATTGTATACTCAGTTTTTCATCTCTTTTGTCACTTATATAGTAATAATAATCAGACGCTATTGTATTGATCTGTTCTATATATTTTCTTCTGTTTTGTATAATTTCAGATCCATATTCACAAAGTTGTTCATTATAAACATCATACAATTCTCTTTCAAAATAACCATTAAATCGATAATTTCTCAACAAAGCATTTTTCTGTTCTAGTACCTTATTATACTTCTGTAAAGCAATAAAATATGATGTACTGATTTGAGATATCATCATATCAATCAGTTTTCTTCTTAATGCAGGACTTTCCTTAATTACCAAAAGATCCTCTGGCGAAAAAATAACACACTGAAGTTTTCCAATTAATTCTGAAAACCTGGTAACTTTATTATTTTCAATGTAAAACTGTTTTACTTTCTTTTCATGAGGTGAAAGCTTTAGTTTTATCGTTGTTCTTATATTCTTTCTGTTCACACAGAGCTCACAAAAACCAACCTCTTCGTTTTCATTAACTACATCTCGATCTGAATTTGTTCTATGACTCTTGCCTAAAGAACAATAATGTATACTCTCAATAATATTCGTTTTTCCTGCTCCGTTTTTTCCATAGATCAAGTTGACACCTTTTGATGGACACATTGAAAGTTCCTGATAATTTCTGAAATTCTTTAAATAGATTTTTTCAATCATCATTCCTAGTTTTCCTCCATTTAGGTGTCACACTATCTACTATTAATGTTCATTCAATAATATGTCTTATTATTTGTTTATAACCTTCTGTTTATGTCTGTCTGATGTGATCATTGAAATCATGTATCCCTGCCATTTTTTTGAAAATTATAAAATGCGAATAATGTAATTTCTGAGGTTTAAGTGACTAATCCCAAATCTTAGCAAAAACCAGTGAAATTGAACATATAATCCTGAAGTTATCTGGCTATACCAGTTTACATAATCGTTATTTATTTCATAACTTGAATATACGTCTTTGCTAAAATGACCAATTTCACATTCAAACAGTACTTTCTGATTCCTGGCTTCTTACTTTTTTCAGCCGATGTCAGTATATAAAGAAAACTATTATTCTGCAAACAGAAACATTATAAACAGTTCTACTTATCAATTAAAGCCAGGGTAATCATTTTACCCTGGCTTCAGCTGCTATCCATTTAGTTAATTCTCATAGGCAGCACCATGTACATATAATCATCATTATCTTCATTTTTTATTACACAAGGTGATACATTCGTATTAAAACTCATAAACAACTGATCTTCCGGAATGTTTTTAACAATGTCATTCAGATATTTCGAATTAAACGCGATTTCCAATGGATCTCCATCCAGTGATACATCCATATTTTCTACAACTTCTCCCATTTCAGCACGAGAAGAAATTCTGAGATGATCGTGTTCAAATTTCATTCTTATTATATTATTCTTTCCTTCTCTTGCAATCAGGCTTGCTCTGTCAATTGATTCCTGGAATATCATTTTGTTAATTACCGCGTGGGTCTTAAATTGTGCAGGAATAATCTTCCTATAATCAATGAATTCACCAGTAAGAAGAACTGAGATTAATTCTATATTTGAGAACTCAAATCTAATATGCTTTTCATTAATAGATATAGTACACAAATCATCACTGTCATTGAGTATTTTACTCAATTCATTCAGCACTTTTCCAGGAATAATAGCTTTGTATTGCGTCATATTCTCCGGAATAACGCCTTCCTGTTCATATTTTTGTACTGCAATCCTGAATCCGTCCAGCGCTATGATTCTGACTTCACTCGGACTTAATTCAAGTAGTCCTCCGGTAAAAACCTGTCTGTTTTCATCTGTTGAAATTGCAAATACAGTCTTGCTGATCATATCCTTCAGCTTTTTCTGACTGATTGAAAAACTAACGACACTGTTAACTTCAGGTATTTGTGGATATTCGACAGCATTTAAACCTATTAATGAGCTGTTAGATGACAAGCATTTGATCTGTACTTTGTTGTTTTCTTCAGATTTAATACTTACGGTGCTTAAAGGCATCTTTCTTGAAAGCTCTGAAAAGAATCTGCCTGGTAGTACTATCATGCCATTTTCAGTTACATTTGCTTCAAAAGATGCGCGAATTGATAGATTTGTATCTGAGCATAGAAAAGAAATCTGATCCGTATTCTTACTTTGGATAAGTACTCCTTCAAGAATCTTCTGTGCAGGTCTTACTGATAACGCTCTGGTAACAATCGATAATCCTTCCTGCAGATTATGACAGTCAATATCAAAGATCATATTTATCCTTCCTTTTTATTCTATATATCTATTAAAAATAGAAGTAGTAGTAGGTGCTGTTGAATTGTTGAAAAGTCTGCATAATTAAGATTTCAACTCAGATTTCATATGTAAAATCCTGTTGAAAAAGATGAATGGCAGGGTTTAAAAACCTGTTTATCTTTTCTGTTTTTTTATGCTTCGTAGAAAAGGATCATGAAAAAACAGAAAGCAAGTAATATTTTACCCAAAATAGTCTCTAACAACAATCCAATAATAGATTTTTTACTGTGTTTTCCACAATTTAAACATTTGTGGAATTGATATTGTGGAAAATTCATTTGGTGATATACATTCATTATCAGTCCCTTGATTCATTAGTTTTCCACAGAATTTCAACCTTCCTGATAATCCTGTAAACTGACAGAGACTATTTTTGAAACTCCTTGTTCTTCCATTGCCACACCATACAGAGAATTACATCTTTCCATTGTTCCCTTTCGATGTGTTACAACAATAAACTGAGTTTCCTGACTGTATTCTTTCAGATAATCTGCATAGTAACCTATATTTGCATCGTCAAGTGCTGCCTCGATTTCATCCAATATGCAAAATGGAGTAGGTTTGAGCTTAAGCATTGCAAATAGTATAGCTATTGCAGTTAAAGCTCTTTCACCTCCTGATAACAGCGATAGAAGCTGAAGCTTTTTACCCGGTGGTTGTACATTGACTTCAATTCCACAATTCAGAGGATCATCAGGATCGGTAAGTTCTATTTCGGCATGTCCACCACCAAAAAGTCTGACAAATGTTTCTTTAAAATAGTTTTGTAGTAGAGAAAAATTGGTAACAAAAGTGCTTTCCATTTTCTCAATTAATTCCTGGATCAAGTTTCGTATATCAGTTTCAGCTTTCTTCAGATCTGTTTGCTGAGCAAATAGTTCATCATATCGTGTTTTGGTTTCAGTGTATTCTTCAATTGATGCGACATTAATCACACCCAGGGATCGGATTTGATTATTGAGTTCTCTGGATCTTTTTTCTGCTGTTGATTCAGAAAAGCCGTCTTTAACTCTGAATTCTTCTGCACCACCATATGTAAGCTCATATGTAGTCCAGATTTTATCCTGTATAGATTTTAAGTCATTTTCAGATTTAGAACAGGAAAGATCGTAAGAATGCAAAGTCTCGGAGTCTCTGTTCATAGCATTGTGAAGACGATCGATGTCTTCTATAAACTCATTCAGAGAATTCTGATATTTTGAACGATGATCTTCAAGGTTTTGAATAGTTGTCTGTTGATTCAATTGATTTGCTTTGAGTGTTGTCATTTGGTCGGTGAGCTTTTGAATATCCAAAGTATCATTTTTATCGTTTTCATGAATTTGGAGTATCAGCTTTTCACGATATTGATTTTCAGATAAAAGCTGCTTTTTTTCAGTTTCGTAATGCTCAGAATCTTTTTTGATTATATCAAGATCATGATTCAGATCCGAAATAATAAATTTGACATCAATGATTTTGTTATTGATTTCTTCAATTTCATTTCGTTTATGATTCAGTTGATTCTGAAGCACATCAATCTGAGATTCAATTGATTTTTGATCTACAGTGTCTTTTTCAGAATCTTCAAATATTAAGTTTAATTGATTATCTATATCCTGTATTGATTGCGTCAATTGAAGAATTGCTTCTTCTGTTTGTTTCTGTTGTAACAGGTTGTCCTGAAGATCACTGTTTGCATGATCAACATGATCCTGTTCTCTGGCTATTGCAATTTCCTGCTGATGAATCTGATTCGATAATTCTGAGATTTTCTGATTAATCTCGGATTTTTTGTTCTGTTCATTTTCAAGCTGTATTTTCAGTTGATCAAATTCTTCTTTTCCTTGTTGAAGCGTTACAGATAACTGCTTGATTTCTCTTTCACGACCAAGAAGATTGGTCATTTTTGACTGGACAGAACCTCCAGTCATGGAACCGCCAGAGTGAATTACATCACCTTGCAGAGTTACTAATCTGAAAGAATGATGCCCGGCACGCATAATGGAAATCCCATGTTCCAGATTGTCGGCAATGATTGTTCTGCCGAGCAGGTTTTCAACAATACCACGATAAGCCTGTTTATAAGTAATAAGTTCGGATGCAATACCAATACAACCTGGCATAGAAAGGAGAGAACGTTCATTAGAACTCAAGTTTTTGGAAGAAATTGCAGAAATCGGAAGAAAGGTTGCTCTTCCGAGACGATTCTGCCTTAAATAATCTATAATCTGTTTTGCTGTTTCTTCCTGATCTGTAACTATATTCTGGATTGCTCCACCTAATGCCATATCAATAGCGATTTCATATTTTTCGGGAACATTGATTAATCCTGCAAGAACGCCATGAACGCCTTGAATATGGTGTTCTTTTGCATATTGAACAGCATGCCGTACAGAATGATTATATCCTTCCATTTCTTTTGACATTTCTGTTAAAAGACGATAACGACTTTGCAATGCTTGCATTTCAGAGGATTTTTTTTCTGCGGCTGTTCTTGTTGTGAATAAAGACTGGTTCGTCTGGTTTAGATTATTCTGTTGTTCTGAGTATTGATTCTGAAGATTCTGTAATTGTAAGGTTTCTCTGTTAAGATTCTTGACGCATTGGTCTTCCAGTGTTTGAAGATTTACGCTCTGTTCCCGAAGGTGTTCCAATGATTGATTAATCTCAGAAAGCCTATTCTCCATCTGACTTTTCATGGTATTCAACCGTGTTTGATCAGATAGCGTTGCAGAAGCACGATTCATGGCTTCAATGACGGATTGTTTATTGTTTTCCAGATTCCTGGAAATTATTTCTTCTTCAGTTTCATTTTCGGTTTGCTTGAGGGATAAATCATTGAGCAGTGTATTCTGTTCAGCAAGCAGCTTTACTTTTTCCTGAGTCTGGTCATAACTTTGATGATGAAGATCCTCAAGATTGGCCAGTTTCTGTTTTGTCTGATCAATTTCAGATAACAGCTGCTTTTTATGCTCTTCTCTTGTTTCTCTTTTCGCATTCAATACATGAATGGATTGTTCAGTCTGGTGTAGTTCATCAGTGATCGATGTGAGAGTTTCACGTTCCTGATGAATATTCTGGACCAGTTGTTCTATTTTTTCCTGAACCTGATTTCTCTGATCATTTTTCAGATTAAGATCAGTCTGTGTAGTTTTAAGTACAGCATTGACATTCGAAATTCGTTCTTTTAATTCCTGAATTCTCTGTTCCAGTCGATCAGATCGAATCAAAAACAGATTCAAATCGAGTACTTTTAATTCTTTTGACCATTCAAGATACTGTCTGGCTGCTTTGGATTGTTTTTCGAGAGGTTCCAGCCGTTTGGAAAGTTCCTCTAATATATCATCAATTCTTTCTTCATTAAGAAGAGTATGTTCAAGTTTGCGGTCTGCTTCTTCTTTTCTGGCTTTATATTTAACAATACCGGCCGCTTCTTCAAATACCTGGCGACGATCTTCACTCTTTCTGGAAAGGATTTCATCAATTCTTCCCTGACCTATGATCGAATATCCTTCTTTCCCGATACCTGTATCACGGAAAAGATCAATGACATCTTTCAACCGGCATGAGGATTGATTCAGATAGTATTCGCTTTCTCCGTTTCGATATACTCGTCTCGTTACCATAATCTCCGAGAAATCCATTGGAAGAGAACGATCAGTATTATCAAAGAACAGGGAAACTTCACAGTAAGATAAAGGTTTTCTGGTTTGAGTTCCGTTAAAAATTACATCGGACATGCTGCTTCCACGAAGTGTTTTAGCGCTTTGTTCACCAAGTACCCAACGAACAGCATCACCGATATTACTTTTACCAGAGCCATTCGGACCTACAATGCCAGTGATTCCTTCACCAAAAACAATTTCGGTTCGTGCTGCAAAGGATTTGAATCCATACAGTTCCAGCTTTTTTAGTCGCATACATCCTCCAAGCATGTTTTGTGAGGGACAAAATACAAAAGAGCAAGAGTCTATTTCAGTACAGAATGGAATATAACAAAGATCAGTATAACAAAAATGAATCAGTTACTCAAACTTTCTGTTTGTTAACTTCGCATCAACCAAGACTCCGTAAGAATCAGAAGAAGAGCACTCTTATTTTAGTTTACAAAAATCACCAAACAATACTGTTTCAATTTGCTGTTTTCCTTCCAGTGCGCTGTACATATGCGGATTTCAGACGTAGGAGACGCCAGAAAACAAAAAGAGAGAAAAGAAAAAAGTGCACAACACAAGTGAAAAACAAACAAGATAATGAAGCAGAAAAATCTCAACTTCACAATCACGGACAAGCTGGTCAAGTCCATTGATAATGAATGGAACATATCGAAGTGTCAGGTGGGAGCCATGATTGGGTTACAGAGGAGGTTTTTACAAAAAACAAATTGATTCAGGAATCATTACAGATTTATGTTCAAAGAATGCAGTAAATGTTTACGTACATTCCTGTTCATTATGCATCCCTTTAAAATCGTCTGCAAGAGTTTTGTTAAAAAAGCAAATGATCATTTATGGTTGAAATCCGACTTTTCGCACAAATACCCGAGTTTGCCACTTTTTAGCTGATATAAGTCCAGAAAAATTCAAAAAAAGTCTTAATTCGCAAGGAAAGTCCTTGCTTTTTTTAGCAGTCTATTATATAATATTTATGTTGGCACATATAGGTATTCTGGAGGGCGTGGCTATGTTCGTCGAATGTGTGAAAAACAACGGTGTTCCATATCTGAGATTGGTCCAGGGTGTTCGCGTAAAGAATAAAGATGGCAATAAAGTCACAAGCAAAAAAGTGGTTTTCAGCATCGGCCCTCTTTCCCGCTTCGATGACGGCCAGCCAGATTATGTTGATCGTCTGAAGAAATCATTTCAGGCCGGAGCGCCACTGATCCCATCGTTGCTGCCCTACTGCACCGGTGACAATAAGAAGGCTGAAACCTATCGTTTTACAATAAACGAGGGAAGCCCTGATTGTTTCGGACATCCAAAGCTGTTTTGTCACATTCTTTTAGAACGGATTCTTGAAGAGCTGGGTATCAATACTTTCTTCTCTTCCTACAAAGGGTTCACAAGGCTGCAATATGACGTCTACGGTTTTGCAAAGCTTCTGATTTTCGGGCGTCTCCTTAATCCGGCTTCAAAGTATGCCACAGTGAACCAGAACGATGCCTATTATGAATCAATACTGGACGAGTTTAATCGTGACAATGTCTATGACACGCTCTCCTTTATTGCTGATAATAAAGACAGGATCATCCGCAGAATCAACACAAATCTGGTCAAAAAAGCAGGAAGATCTCCTGAAGTCATCTACTATGATGTGACCAATTTCTATTACGAGATCGAAAATCCTGATGAAGATGTTCTGGATGAAGATGGCAAAGTTCTTACAAAAGGTATGCGGAAAATGGGCGTTTGCAAAGAACAGAGGAAACAGCCCATTGTGCAGATGGGGCTGTTCATGGATGATGACGGCATTCCAATTGCGATTGAATCCTTTCCCGGGAACACCCTTGACCACCTGACACTTCGTCCGGCCATGAAGAATTCCATTGATAATCTGGAATTTTCCCGATACATACTGATTGCGGACCGTGGAATCTGCAATTATATGAACCTGCTACGCGTAACAGACGCAGGGAACGGATATATTGTCTCTAAAAGTTTGATGAAGAGCACAAAAAAGGAACAGGCATGGACATACGATGACGATGGGTATACTGTTGTCAGCCCTGATTTCAAATATAAATCCCGCATCACGAAGCGGAAAGTCAGGGATGAAAATGACAATGAACAGGAAATTGAAGAAAAAGTTGTTGTCTACTGGAGCCGTAAGTTCGAAGAGCGAAGTATTCGGGAAAACAGGAAATTTCTTGATTTTCTGAAAAAACTGGAAGAGTCTCCTGCAAACTTCCGGGTTTCTGCTTTGCAGTCAAAGGCATTGCGGAAATTTATGAAGAAAGACTATGTCAATACCAGGACCGGTGAAATTGTCAATTCTTCTGACATAAAAGGATACATTGACTTTGATAAGGTAGCTGAATACAGGAAGAGTATGGGGTATTACCAGATTGTATCCTCTGAATTGAAGCTGAGTGCTCAGGAAATTATTGACAAATACCACGGATTGACGCAGATCGAAGATCAGTTCAGAGTCATGAAGGGAGACCTTGAAACCCGGCCTATTCACGTCAGAACGCCTGAACATATTGATGCTCATCTCCTGATTTGCATGATAGCTCTTGTCCTCATGCGGATTATCCAGAAACGAATCAGAGATTCGAATCCTGACAGTAAAAAAGATGTATATTGGAATGTCGGAATGAGTGGTGAACGTATTCAGACCGCACTGAACAAATGGAAGGTAGATATGCTTCCCAGTGATCTGTATCGATTCATGGATATTGACGATCCTGACCTTTCATTAATTCTGAAGGCTTTTCATATCGACATTCCGCCAAAGCTCTACCGCAGAGCAGAGCTGAAATCTATTAAAACCGGCATCAAGGTTTTCATGTAGGGTCATAAATGTAGGTACATATTCTCAAAATCTCACAAGCTTAGTATTTCGATGCTTTCCCTTGAAATACAAGAAAAAGGAGTCGCTATTGGCTCCTTTTTCTGATTCGTAAAGTGGCAAACTCGGGTTCTATCATAGTATACCGTTAAAAACAATCATTGTATCTCAGCATTGCTTTCATACTGCAAGGTGAATGGACACCGGTTTTTCAGCGATGTGTATGCACTCGGACCAGGCTGCATCCGTTAATGCGGTGTACATGCAGACGGACAAAAAAGAACGCACCAGTCGACACACTGCATGCGTTCTTAGTATGCGATTCTTTATCGGTTGCCTGTAGCGACGCTCTTGCGTACAAGCGCACGCTTCAGACGGGCTTCGGCAAGCCGGATCTCTACATCTGATGCATCCTTGTTATTCAGGATCTGCCGTGCGCGTGCTTCTGAATCGTCTGCGCGCTTCACGTCAATCTCATCAGCCCATTCAAAGGTAGTAGGCACGAGCCTGACCTCGCCGTTGAGCACAGACAGGATGCCACCTATACAGGCGGCTGTCCGACGGCCTTCCTCTGTAACGACAAGTGCTCGCCCCATGCCCAGCGGTGCGACACAGTTCACATGCCCGGCCATAATTCCCATATCGCCACTGGTTGTTCTGACGATCAGTTCTGTTGCCTGACCGTCAAACTCCAGACCATCCGGGGTTACGACCTTCAGTGGAAAGGTTTTCATGCCTTCTCACCATCCCTGTACTTGGCCACCACTTCATCAATGGAACCTGCAAACAGGAAATAGGACTCAGGGATCTCGTCATGCTTGCCTTCGATAATCTCACGGAATCCGCGGATGGTTTCCTTGAGCGGGACATACTTGCCTTCATAGCCTGTGAACTGCTCCGCGACTGAGAATGGCTGGGACAGGAAACGCTGTACCTTACGTGCGCGGTTGACTGTCATCTTATCTTCTTCGCTCAGTTCATCCATACCCATGATGGCAATGATGTCCTGCAGCTCCTTATACCGCTGCAGGATCCGCTGCACATTCCTGGCTGTTTCATAATGTTCACGTCCGACGATCTCGGGTGTCAGAATACGAGAATTGGAAGCCAGCGGGTCCACGGCAGGGTAAATACCAAGGGACGCAATGGAACGGTCCAGAGCTGTGGTTGCATCCAAGTGCGCAAATGTTGTGGCCGGAGCCGGGTCTGTATAGTCGTCAGCAGGCACATAAAC
>ODAI011674074.1_pt1 | contig 10090 bp, 6 predicted proteins | sample 1539321 | NCBI WGS metagenome assembly ODAI01 (sample SAMN02144231, study PRJEB22623) | gut metagenome | biome: sheep rumen | host: Ovis aries | place: New Zealand | reverse complement strand
CGACCGGGGAAAGAAAGACTGGAGAGGCACTTTGGTTTTGTGGGGCAGCTTTGACGGACCGGAGCTTATATGTACTGCAGAAGAACTGACATCCGGGACTTCCCGGAAGGAAGAAGGGCTGGTTCCCTTAAGTCCTTTTCTTGTGCCATATCTTCGCAACAGTGAGGTCGACCGGATCGCAGAGAAGATCTTAAAGAAATATCTTCCGGAAGCGATCGACGACCCCCATCTCAGGAATGCATCCAGGCTGGCAGAACGGATGGGCCTGACGGTTCACTATTTACCCTTGTACGACCATGTGGGGATCCCATCCGTACTGATGTGGGAAGCGGGTGAACTCCCCGTTATGGATAAGTGGAGGGTTGGACAGAAAGAACCGGACATAGTCACGGTTCCAAAGAACAGCATCATTGTGAATACAAATGAGATCCGGGATGAATATGCCTATTTTCCGATCTATCATGAATGCATCCATCACGAGCTTCATTACATGGCTTACCGGCTGCAGAAGCTCGCCAGCAATGATAAAAAGGGGATAAAATATCAGAAAGTAAAGATCGGGCAGGGAAAACCTGTAGTAAATCCCCTTCATTTTATGGAAAAGCAGGCCAACAGGGGAGCTTATGGCCTTATGATGCCGGAGACCGTGACCAGGAAGATGATCCGGGAAGAATACAGCCGAGCAGAGGATTGCAGGCATGAAGGGGAGAAGTACCAGGTTGCCGGGAAAAACATGGCCTTTAAACTAATCCTTCCAGATTTCCGGATCCGGGCAAGGATGATCCAGCTTGGATATATATCGGCAAAAGGAGCACTGAACTATGTGCAGAAACAGCCGATCAAGCCCTTTGCCTTTGACCCGGACGCCTGGAGAGATAACCAGCATACCTTTGTGATCGATCCTGCTTCGACAGAGCACCTCATGAGGACGAATGAGGATTTCCGAAAGCTGATCTGCAGTAAACGATACATCTATGCAGACGGTCATATTGTCCGTAATGATCCACGGTATGTCCGTGATCAGGATGGAAGTCTGCTCCTGACTCCCTGGGCCAATGAGCATGTGGATGAATGCTGCCTGCGTTTTATCCGTAAGTATATGCCCACGAGCATAGGCAGATTTGGCTATGGGCGGATCTATTATGATGCGGATTATATCAGGCAGACCCTCTTTTATCTGGAAGATATCATGGAAACAGATGGGATTGATGAGATTGACGCAAAGTACAGATATAAAAAACGCTTCCCGGATACTTTCCAAAAGGCAGTCATCATGCTCATGAGGAAAAAGAAAGTGAGCCAGGAAAAGATGGCGGAACAGCTGAATACTTCTGTGCGGACGATGATGCGATGGCTGGAGGAACCATGGAAGTATGGTGGTGTCGATTTTGTTACGGCCCTGGCGTTAGCCCTGCAGCTTCCTGACTGGATCACAGCAATGCTGTTTAAAAGGGCACATTTACAGCTTGATGAGGACGATCGCAGGCACCAGGCGATCCAGCATATCCTCCGGGCCCAGAGTAATGACGGGATTGAAGCAGCCAATGCCTATCTTAAAGAGAAAAATCTGGAGCAGCTCTCAATCTAGGCCATAAGATCCCACGGGAATACTTTTTATTGAATACTGATCATAAAATTGATCCTCTTCATCAGAATGAGCTGGCGGAAAGGGTCAGTTTTTGTATAAAAAATCTTTTCTTAAATCACAAACAAATCGGCATATTTTGACCGGTTTTTAGTCCTATATTTTTCCAGTTATTAACCGATATGAGAATAATCCTGAATAAAACACCTTTATTTCCACTATAACTATTAATTTTTATGCAATGCAGGGAATATAAAACCGGCACATCCTGACCTGTTTTCAGGCGCGGGAACCTGATATGATGAATCCATCAGCAGGACAGAAAGCCTGAAAGGAGGTGAACCGGCGGTGCAGATGAATCCTTTGAACAATCGGGAGATGGGGAAGAAGATCCAGAGATACAGAAAATTGATCGGGATGTCCCAGGAGACGCTTTCTGAGGCCCTCTGCGCAGACCCAACGTTGATCTCCAGGATTGAAAACGGAAGGAAACCCAATCTGACGGTTGACATCCTGATAATGATTGCTGAAACAATAGGGGTCACTTTAAATGACCTCTGTTATAGAACCGCCGGTCCTCCAACGGAACCCGTTTCGCCGGAACTTCAGTCCGACCATAAAGAAGTGATGCAGGTTCTGCGAAGGCTGCCGGAGACAGAACGAGCCTTCCTTATGAAAATGATCAGGGCGGCGGTGTAAATGCTACGGAAATACAAGGGGGCGTCGCAGTGAACTGCTCCCGCTCTTTTTGTGCGCATTTTCATCAGGATTTCTTTGCTATTCCACACTTTTTGCATTCTTTCCTGCTGAAAAAGCGCACTTGACCAGGCCTTCTGGTTTTGGCAAAAGACCTCGGTTTGTCGATTTTTGGATTTCTTAAATTTATGCGCTCTCTTTCAATTCAAACAGATGCCGACCGGTCTTGTCCGATTGGATCTTGTTGTGATATTTGTTGACATTATGCGCAATGGCCAGGATCACGCTCTGGGCCGTGACATTCTCGATCCCCCGGTAGGCATAGCGTCGGAATCCCATATCTTCCTTCACGTTCGCAAAGGATCCTTCCGCCTGGATGCTCCGGTTCATCCTCAGCTGTATTCCGTAGTCACTTGTGATCCTTTCCAGATCTTCCTGCCGTTTCTGCTTCATCGTTTTGGAAACATACAGTGTTTTCAGACGGTCCTCCATGGGAGTCTTGCAGTTGTTCCCTTTGATGCAGCTTGTCTTATAAGGACATCCCTTACAATCCTCGCACCGATAGATGGATGTGACCCGTTTATAGCCGGTCGCTGTCTTTTCTTTCCGATCATAAACAAAGGAGAGCTCCTTTCCCGCATGGCACACATAGCAGTCCTTCTCCTCATCATAGGCCATGTTCTCCATCCGACCGATGTCTTTTTTATATTTCTGTGTCTTTGACTTCTCGTAATTGTTTGGCTTGATAAAAGCGACCTGGCCGTTCTCTTCCATGTAGAGATAATTCTCTTCACTCTCGTACCCTGCATCCGCAACGATATCCCGGTAACGGAAGGACAGGTGCTCCTCCATATCCTTTAAAAAGGGGATCAATGTCCGGGTGTCCGTCGGTCTTTGTGTGACGTCCAGCCAGGTGATGTATTCCGAATCCACGCCATGCTGAAGATTATAAGCCGGCTTGAGCTGACCGTTCATCATATGATCCTCTTTCATCCGCATAAAGGTGGCATCCGGATCGGTCTTGGAATAGCTGTTGCGGTCTCCGCAATTGTAGATCTTCTGCGTGTATTCCTTGAGTTTCTCCATATATCCTTCTAATGTCTCAATGGATCTCTGCAGCTGGCTCTTTCTTCTCCCGCAGCCATGGACGAAGATGATCCCTTCCTCTTTCTTGATGGCGTACAGTTTTTTGCGGATCTTCTTGAGGGTTCTCAGGCCGAACTTCCTCCCGTTAAAGATGAGCCGGATGCCGTAGAGGCGTTCAAGCTCTTCCACCAGTACGGCGATCTTCTCGCAGAGCCGTTTCTGAAGTTTCGTCACTGCTTTCTTCCAGACAAAGGTATAGCGGTTTGCGGCAGACTCGATCTTTGTGCCGTCGATGAAGATATGGACACCGGAGATCTCACCAAGGTCTTTCAGCAGGGCTGTCACTTCAGCAAGGGTCTTTTTGGAACACTGGGAAAGATGGAGAGAGATGAACCGTGCGATGGTAGCATGATCAGGCGCAGGTTTTCCCTCGAGGAGGTACATGAAGTTGATATCCCTCCGGCAGGAGCATTCAATATCCCTGCCTTTTTAGTCAACGTGGCAGCCGCTTTAATGCGACAGCCCCTTGTTAATGATATTAAAAAATATTTCCATATTTTCTAAAGTGCCAGGGGTGCCATCTGTACAGAACGGAGGGCTTCGATGTAAGCCCGCTCGGCAGACCGGCAGGCCGATTCACTTCCGGACAGAATCACGCCGGATGAATTGGCATGACTGGGAGGTTCAAAGAACTGCCGGATGGTGGTTTTGCTTGCTTTGAGAGCCTTGTCAATGGCATAGCTTGACTCAATAGGGCCTCCCACCAGATAGGTGTAGGCATCCCCTTCCGGAATGGAATATTTACCGGCAAAATACTTTCCGGTTCTTTCCATGGTCCTGGCAAAAAAGGCCATGGTCGGATTATCATCAAAGCAGAAAAGCCCACCCTTTCTCTCAATATAATCACGGACATACCGAAGACCATTCCTCACATCTTCTACCTTCGGCCCGGAGATGATCACCTCAATCTTCCCTCCGTACCGGCTCCAGGAACAGCCCTCACCTCCGTAGAAGGTCTCTGCCTTCAACACCTGTATCCTTGCTTTTTTTGTTGCATCATCCACAGCCAGATAGGCAACATCATCGTTGTCGGCCGTGAACATCCCTACGCTTCCATGCTCGTCCGGTACCTGATAGACCCTTCGGAATTCCGCTGAGATCCGGGCCAGGAGTTTCTGACTGAGCATATGGGTCGGAATAGGACTGATCTTCATACATAAATCCTTTCTTAACTGTTCGGTGGAAACCGTCCGGAGAAATCTGCTTGAATTTGTTGAAATTCCTATCAAAAGAATAGCATTGTTAACAGGGATTTTTTTGGAAAATGCTTTACCGATTCTACGAAAATAAGAGTGCCTGACATCTTACTGCTGCAAATGAATCAAAGCATGAGTTCAGCAGGTTCCAGGTATCCTTATGGCACCTTTTATATAGTAATGTGCGTTGAAATGTGGTAAAATAAGTCAGTGTTATTTATGGCGATTCAAAGTATTTATTTGTATTCCAAATAACACTGTATTCCGAATCATACTGCATTCCATGGACAGGTTCATGGAATCAGATGTTATATACCATTGTTGCTGGTAAAATATATCTATAAGGAGGTAATAGCTTATGCCCAATTATAACAAACTGACGCCGGAACTGATCAGTCAGATCAAGGCCGCTGTTAAAGGGACTGTTTATGAGGGTGGAGACATCAACGAGGATTACAAGAAGGATGAGATGCCGATTTACGGCACGAACATGCCGGATCTTGCAGTTGTCGCACAAAGTACGGAAGATGTCGCTGCGATTGTAAAGATCTGTAATGATCATAAGATCCCAGTTACACCGAGAGGAGCGGGAACGGGACTTGTCGGTGCTGCGGTGCCTGTGGCAGGCGGCGTACTCATCGACATGAGTAAGATGAACCGGATTCTTTCCTACGATCTGGAAAATATGGTGGTTACCATTGAGCCGGGTGTCCTGCTTCAGGATCTTGCAGATGACTGCAGCAAGCAGGGCCTTATGTATCCGCCGGATCCGGGTGAGAAGCTTGCCTGTGTCGGTGGAAATGTTGCGACAAATGCCGGCGGAATGCGTGCCGTGAAATATGGAACGACAAGGGATTATGTCAGAGCGATGACGGTGGTGCTCCCGACAGGTGAGATTACACATTTTGGAGCGAAGGTTTCCAAGACGAGTTCCGGCTATTCCCTGATCGATCTTATGATCGGATCCGAGGGAACACTGGGAATCATCACGGAACTGACCTTGAAGATCATTCCCGCGCCCAAGTTTATCACGAGTATGATCGTTCCCTTCCCGGATCTGAAGGCAGCGATTTCCAATGTTCCGCTGATCAAGAATGCCAATCTGGATCCCCAGGCCCTTGAGTTTATGGAGAAGGAAGCTCTTCTCGCTTCAGAACGGTATATTGGCAAGAGTACATTCCCCAAGGAAGTGGATGGGGTGCCGGCAAATGCCTATCTTCTTATTACCTTTGACGCTGATACGGAAGATATCATCAACAGCAAGATTGAGCAGGCAGTGAATATTGTCATGGACAACGGTGCTATTGATGTGCTTATCGCAGACACGCCTCCGAAGATGAAAGATGCCTGGGCTGCCCGTTCCAGTCTTCTTGATGCGATCCTGGAAGAGACCAAGCTCCTTGATGAGTGCGATGTTGTCGTTCCGGTGAATGAGATTGCCGATTTCCTTACCTTTGCCACGAAGACAGGAGAGGAATGCGGCCTGATCATCAAGAGCTTTGGCCATGCCGGAGACGGCAATCTGCATATCTATCAGTGCAGCAATGATCTTGACGAAGAAGAGTTTAAGAAGAGAGTGGAAAAGTATTTCCATATTCTTTATAAAAAAGCCACAGAAGTGGGCGGACTTGTGTCCGGTGAGCATGGAATCGGTCTCGGAAAGATCAAGTTCCTTGAAGAGAGTATCGGCAAAAAGAACATGGAGCTGATGTACGGAATCAAGAAGGTCTTCGATCCGAATCTTATCCTGAATCCGGGCAAGGTCAGCTATGAACTTGGGAAGGAAGAGACAAGGGAAGCTGCCATTCCGGCATTTTCCGCAGGTGGTCCGGCCGCTGCAGGTCCCGGCCTGACAGGTCAGAATGAGACGCTGAATCAGGCAGCGGCAAGTGTAGCCCAGGCGGCAGCAAGTGTGGCTCAGGCAGCGGCAAGCATCGCCCAGGCAGCACTGGGACAGTCGGTCACACCAGTCCAGGCACCTGCAGGAGCGGTTCAGGCAGCAGCTCCGACGGCTCCGAAAGAGACTTCCGGGACAGCAGCACCCAAAGCAGAGGCGCCAAAGGCGGCTCCGGCTCCGAAGAAGGAGGAGAAGCCCGCAGCGAAGCCGAAACTTAAGGGAATCGCGGCCCTCAAGGCAGAACTGGCTGCCAAGAAGAACAATGCAGGCAAGGCCGGGCTTCAGAAAGCAGCGGCGAAGAAGAAAGAGACCCCAAAGGCAGCGGCTCCTAAGGATGCCACGCCGGCAGCTCCGGCCGATGAGGGGACAGCAAAGACCAAGGCTTTAAACATCTGTGTCTGCGTAAAACAGGTTCCCGATACCACGGAAATTAAGATTGATCCGGTGAAGAATACCCTGATCCGTGACGGTGTTCCGAGCATCCTCAATACTTTTGACGGATATGCTCTTGAAGCTGCAGCCCGGCTCAAAGATAAAAACCCGAATATTAAGATCTACGCGATCTGCATGGGACCTGCCCAGGCAAAAGCAGTCCTGAAGGAGTCTCTTGCCATCTGCGCTGACAAGGCTTTCCTGATCAGTGGAAGACAGTTTGGCGGTTCCGATACCCTGGCAACCTCTTATATTATTTCTGAGGCTATTAAGATGGTTGAAAAGCGTGAGGGCATTCATTTTGATATGATCTTCTGCGGCAAACAGGCCATCGACGGCGATACTGCCCAGGTCGGACCTGAGATGGCAGAACATCTTGGGTATCCCCAGGTTACCTATGGTCTCGAATGCAAGGAGACAGAGGATGAGATGGGCCTGATTGTTACCCAGGAAGGTGACGACGGAAGAAATATTATTGAGGTTTCCATGCCTTGTCTTGTAACCTTTACCAAGCCGAGCTACGACCCCCGGTTCCCGACCGTTAAAAGGAAGCTTGCGGCCAATAAGGCTGAGATACCGACCATTACCGACAGTGAGGAAGACTTCCCTGAGATTGACCGTACAAGAATCGGTCTGAAGGGATCTCCGACAAAGGTCAAGAAGACCTATACACCTCCGCAGAAGGAAGGCGGTGTCCGTTTCGAAAAAGTAAACGATGACGATACGCCAGATGTGCTGGCCGGGAAACTGTATGCCGCGCTGAGTGAAGCGCATGTGCTGTAAGTAAGGAGGGATTGAGATATGGAAGCAAAAACAAAAGATTTGTGGGTATTCATTGAGACAGATTCCGAAGGAAAACCCAAGAATGTAGGAATTGAGCTTTTGAATCCCGGCCGCCAGATGGCAGATGCGCAGGGGGGAAAGCTGGTTGGCGTTGTGATTGGTGTCAACACGAGTGTTGGAGCCGAAACAGCAGGCAAGTACGGAGCGGATACCGTAATCTGTGTCGAGGGACCTGAGTACAAGGACTATACGACAGATGCCTACAAGATTGCCATGGTGCATCTGATCGAAAAATATGGTCCGACCTCCATTCTCATCGGCGCCACCAATGTCGGCCGCGACCTTGGTCCCGGCATCGCTGCAAGACTTCTCACAGGACTTACTGCGGACTGCACCGGCCTTTCCATTGATGAGGAAAGTGGAAATGTCAAGTGGACACGTCCGGCATTCGGCGGAAACCTGATGGCCGAGATCATGTGTCCGGATTCCCGTCCCCAGTGCGGCACTGTCCGGCCCGGCGTATTTAAAAAGCCGGAGATTACGGACAAAAAGGCTGAGATCATCATGGAAGATTTCCATGTACCGAAAGAGAAGATTCGAACGAAACTCATAGACGTCATCAGAGAAGCCGGTGAGACCGTTGACCTTGAAGGAGCGGAAATCATCGTTTCCGGCGGACGTGGCGTAGGAGGTCCGGAAGGATTTGATGTGATTAAACAGTTAGCTGACGAACTTGGCGGGGTTGTCGGAGCCTCCCGTGCCTGCGTTGATGCCGGTTGGATTGCCCATTCCCATCAGGTAGGACAAACCGGTAAAACAGTAGCCCCGAAGATTTACATCGCATGCGGCATCTCCGGAGCGATCCAGCACCTGGCAGGCATGACCGGTTCAGATTGTATCATAGCCATCAATAAAGATCCGGACGCCAGTATCTTTGGTATAGCTGATTATGGTGTAGTAGGAGATTTGTTCCAGGTTGTACCTGCATTTCTGGAGGAGATCCGGAAAGGAAAAGCCTGATCCGCAGATTTCTGACAGGTAGTAATCCGGCGCCGTCACAGTACGGCGCCGCATGATCAAACATATGACAAGGAGGAATGAAAATGGATTTTTTCAACGATGAACTTCATCAGGAAATGGTAGATATGTATCGTAATTTCGCAGAGGGTGTCTGTGGACCGATCGCTGCAGAAATCGATGAAGAAGAGCGCTTCCCGGAGGAGACCTTTGCACAGATGGCAGATCTGGGCTTCATGGGGATTCCTTTCCCCGAAGAGTACGGCGGATCCGGACTGGATGAATTATCTTACGCCCAGTGCATCGAGGAGATTTCGAAAGTCTGTGCATCAACCGCAACAGGTCTTTCCGCCCATACATCCCTTGGGGCCTGGCCGATCTACAAGTTCGGTACAGAAGAGCAGAAAGCAAAATATCTGCCTGGTCTTTGCTCAGGAGAGCTGCTTGGTGCCTTTGCTCTGACAGAGCCCGGAGCAGGAACTGATGCCGCCGGCCAGAAAACCGTTTTCGAGGACAAGGGGGATTATTATCTGGTAAACGGAAGCAAGATCTTCATCACAAATGGCGGCTACGCAGATGTATTCATTGTTTTCGGTATGACAGATAAGTCACAGGGGAACAGAGGAATCAGCTGCCTCATCATGGAAAAAGGCATGCCCGGATTCACCGTTGGCAAGCATGAGAAGAAGATGGGTATCCGCGGTTCAAGCACCGTTGAACTTGTATTTGAAGATGTGAAGGTTCCCAAGGAGAACCTCCTCGGAGAAGTCGGCAAGGGATTCAAAATTGCCATGATGACCCTCGACGGCGGCCGTATCGGTATCGCCGCTCAGGCTTTAGGTATTGCCGAGGGTGCCATCGAAGTCACGAAAAAATACGTGAAAGAACGTGAGCAGTTTGGCCGTCCGATTGCCAAATTCCAGAATACACAGTTTGAACTTGCTAAAATGCAGGCAAATACAGATGCAGCAAGACTTCTGGTATATCAGGCTGCCAATGCAGTTGACCAGGGGCTTCCCTATACCTTCCTTGCTGCTGAGGCTAAGCTTGTAGCGGCAGGCAATGCCAGCGATGTCACTCGTCGCTGCCTGCAGCTTTACGGTGGTTATGGATTCTCCAGAGATTACCCGATCGAGCGTATGATGCGTGACGCGAAGATCACAGAGATCTACGAGGGAACCAGCGAAGTACAGATGATGGTTATCTCCGGACAAATGATGAGATAGTGAGACACACATGGGGGCGTCGCAGTAACGCCCCTCTCATTTTTAAAAAATGAGAGGATCGTAACTGCTGACGCTCTTTTTGTGCGCATTTTCATCAGGATTTCTTTGCTAT
>ODAI014788217.1_pt1 | contig 10091 bp, 10 predicted proteins | sample 1539321 | NCBI WGS metagenome assembly ODAI01 (sample SAMN02144231, study PRJEB22623) | gut metagenome | biome: sheep rumen | host: Ovis aries | place: New Zealand | reverse complement strand
CGCTAAAAATTCCGTACTGTTTTTTACAGTATACATTTATCTATCTCCGCAAAAAATTCCCGTTCCAAATCTTCTCTTTTGACCGTTTTAAGCACTTTCCCGTGCGAAAAAATAATGCACCCGCCTTTTGCGCCCGCAACGCCAACGTCCGCGTCCTGCGCTTCCCCTGGGCCGTTTACCACGCAGCCCATAACGGCTACTTTTATGGGTTTATTCACCGTCGCAAGGTACTTTTCGGTTTTGGCGGCGAACGCCATACAGTCCCACTCGCACCTACCGCAGGTGGGGCAAGCGACGAGATTTGCACCCGTACCGCTTTTTTCCAGCGCGGAAAGCAGGGTTTTAGCCGCAACCACTTCACGTACGGGGTCTGCGGAAAGGCTTACGCGTATCGTGTCGCCCACGCCGCGGATAAGCAGCGCGCCGAGTGCCGCGGCGTTTTTAATAGTACCGCCGTATTCCGTACCCGCTTCCGTGACGCCGAGATGCAAGGGGTAATCGGTTTTTGCCGCGACGTATTCGTAGGCTTTTACGGTGAGCGGCACGCTTGACGCTTTGACCGAAACGACTATATCGTGAACGCCGTATTTTTCTAAAATAGCGACTTGTTTTAACGCGCTTTCGCCCAGCGAAACTTCGTTTCTGCCGTACTTTAACAGAAAGTCTTTTTCAATACTGCCCGTATTAGAACCGACGCGTATCGGAACGCCGTTCGCTTTCGCCGCTTCCGCCACGGCGCGAACGCCCGCTATCGCGCCGATATTGCCGGGGTTAATGCGGATTTTATCCGCCCCGCCGTCTATCGCTTTAAGCGCTAATTTATAATCGAAATGTATATCCGCGACAAGCGGCATTTTAACCCGCTTTTTTATTGCGCTAAAAGCCGCCGCGTCATCATTATCCAGCACCGAAAAGCGCAGGATATCGCAACCCGCACTTTCTAACTCTTCCGCCTGAAGCGCCGCTTTTTCGGTACACGTTTTATACGTCGCCATAGATTGAACGGCTATTTTTTCGCCGCCGCCGATAAATAAATTGCCTATTTTTATCTTTTTCGTCATAATTAAGTATTATTGTACCACATTACCGAAAATAAGTAAAGCCCCGAAACGCGTCTTAATTTCACGTTTCGGGGCGTTTACGCTAAAAAATTATTCGGTTAAAGTCTTATACATATAAACCACGTTGGTATAGTAATCGTCAAGGTATATTGCGACTTTAGCGTCGTGCGCTATCTGCTGATACGCGGCTACCGCGCTCAAAGTGTCGTAGTAGGCGCGAACGCAGGCGATTGCGTCGGTATAATACCCCATTTCCACAAGTTGGTCTTTGGTAAAGAAGTTGGACGCGATATTCATATATCGAAGTTCTAAAGAGCGCGTGGTGGTAATGATGCTGTTTTCCGCACGCTGTTCCTTTTCGTCAAGCCCGTTGTTGTACTTAAATACCTCGCGTATAAGTTTTGCTTCGTCGTCCTTGATTTTCTCCTTTTCGGCGGCGACTTCGTAGGCAAACACCTGCGCGTAATAGTTGTCCGCGCCCGTCAAATCGGTGTTTAACGCGGTTATTCGCGCCTGCGCCGCCGCTATCTTCTGGTCGTAGTCCGCGTCGATTGCTATTATCTCCGCGGCAAGCGCCGTCTGAATTTCCGCTATCCTGTCTATTACCGCGCTGCTCTCCGCTATCCCGCGCTTTACCGCTTCCCGTTCGGCTTTCTGTTCCGCCGCGGCGTAAGAAGCACGCGCGGCGGCTTCCGCGGCAAGTTTTTGCGTGCCGTATGCCGCGACGCGCGCGGTAAGTTCCGCTATCTCGTCGGAAAGTTTCCGTTTATAGTTTAAAACCTTTTCTTCCTGCGCGCTTTTAACCAGCGCCTGCGCTTTCGCGGTTATCTCTAATTCGGTCATAGGCGTGTAAGACAGTCTTTCGAGTTCCAACTCGTTTAAGTTTACGTCCGTATCCGCTTCGCGCCGTATTCTGTAATAGTAAAAAATCTCCTGAAGTATCTCGTACATCTCGTCTTTAGTCGTAGGTGTGTCAAACGTCATATTCTAATCTCCGTAAATGGTATAGTGAACGGCGATATTATACGCCTTAAAATTTTCGCTCGCGTTCTCGAAGCCGATATTAAAACTCCTGCCGTGCAGAAAACACGAAACGCTGTTGCATTTTTCGCTTAAAGTCGCGCGGAAAACGCCTTCCCCGCGCACGACCACCGTCGCGCTGCCGCGGATATGCGCTTCTACTCTCGACACCGCCTTTTTACGGCACGAACCGAAGTCGTATTCCCCCGAATATTCGGCGAAAGTCGTTTCCGTTCGGGTGTTTACGCCGATAGAGTAAAGATTGTCGTCCGCAGACTTTCCCGCGTCCCCGCCGTAGACGGAAAACCCGTCCGCCTGTGTTAAAATCTCTTTGCCCGAAACGGTATCGTAAGCATAAACGTACTCCGCCCCGCCGGATAAAAGCGGCAGAATATAAATCCCGTCGCGCCCGCCCGCAGGTTTTACCGTAAAGCCCGAAAAGTCTTCTTTGCCAACCTTTTTCACTTTGCCGCCGCAAAGCACGCAAAACGCGTTGCCGCTTATAAAGCAAGTGCGGTTGCCGACGGTATACACCGAGTTTGCCGCCACGTCAAGCGCAAAGGCGGATACCTTTTCCATAGTGAAATCGTACTGGTTGCCGTACGGCGTAAGGGCGTATATCGCCTTTTCGCAGATAACGTATAATTTTCCGTCGTCCGCGGAAAAATGCAATACGTTTCCGCTATCTTCCCCGACTTTGATAAATCCGCCCAAAGAAAGCCCTACCGTGAAATCGGTAAAATCGAACTCTTCGGAAAACCTTACCGTGTTTCCGTCCGCAATAAACAGTCTACCGCCGAAAAACGCGCAGTCCGCGCCGTACGGCACGCCGCTTACCGTTTGTCCGTTAACCTGCGCCGTATCGCCTATAAAAAGCGGCGAATTATTGCCGTTATACAGCACGGATACGACCATCGGCACTACGTTGCTGGTAAAGCCCGTGTTTATAAACGCGCCGTTCACCGCTTTTTTCAGGGTTTTATCCGAACAGTACGCGTAGACGTCGCCGCCCGCCCGATAAAATTTCACGGGAGTGATGCCTGCCGCGCTTATACCCGTGTTCGTAAAGCGCAGAAAGGGAATTTCCGCGCTTTCGTCGGTAAAATCGCGCTTATAAATATGCGTTTTCAAATTTACCGCGCTGAATCCGTTCATAGCCAGCACCTGCCCTTTATAGCGGCGTTTTTGGGCAAAACCGCGCGTTCCACGCCGTAAGAATACCTTTTGCGCCAAAGCACCGCTTCTTCGAACCTGCCCTGCGTTATACAATACTCGGCGGCAACCCCGTAGCCCAAAAGCGCGGCGGTTATTTTGCCTTCGGTAAAGCCCACCGTATCGGAAAGCGCGTAGTTCTCGGGCAGATACTCGTATTCTAAAGTGTATCTTCCGCCGAACACTTTAAGGTATTCGGGATAAAGTTTGAATTCCGCGTCGTGCCCGAACTCGTTTTTGACCGACAGCACGCGCGTTATTTTGTGGGCAAGGTCAGCAAACACTATCTTGCCGTCCGAAGTTTCCACTTCTTCCGCGCACGCCATCGGCACGAATGATGATGCAAGTTCGGTTATAACTATATTCGCAAGCCGCGTTAAAATATCGACTTTCGCCAAAGTATCGGCAGACGGCTGATATTCCGCACACTGCGCCGCGCTTTGTGCCGCGCCTTGCTCCGTACTTTGCACCGCTTCGGTCGCGGCGAAATATTCCGTGCAATCGGTAAGATTAAGCAGCGCCGCCGCCGTTTTTAATATGTCTTTTACTGTCATTTTCTTTCCCCTTTTCGTAAAAACGCCGAGCCGAACTATCGGCTCGGCGTAAATTACGCAAGTAATTTTTTTATAGAATTACGCTTCTATGATGCCCGTAAGCGCAGCCTGCGCGTAAGGACGGGCGCACATAAGTTCCGCGTATTTGACGAGCGTTGCCGTATAAACGGGTTTTCCGGGAACCTGACGAAGCACTTTGCCGTCGTCCCCCGTGAGCCACTGCCAGTCGCAGAGTTGATGAAGCGCGAAGTCCTTGCTGTTTAAGATATACATAGTGTTCTTGGGGCAGAACCTGTCGACCACTACGGGTATACCGTTAAAGGATATGCCCTTAAAGCCGCCCGCAAGTTCCATAGTGTCCACGGAACGCTTGTTTTCCGAAAGCAAGGATATAAGCGCGCGGCGCACGCCGAAAGAAGTAATAATTACGTCGGGGGAAGCGCCGCCCGCTTCTTCCGCCGCGTCGATAGCCGTCTGAATAGCCGATTCGCTCAATCTGCCGACGTTTTCTCTTACGTAAGGCATAAGCCAGATGTTTTCGCTCTTGCTTACGCCGTAAAGGTTGTCTATATCGGCGTCGAAAATAGCGGAAAGACCGGTTATTTCGTTATTGTACGAACCGTGAACGGTTATTATGCTGCCCGCGGGAACGGTCGAAGACGTGATAGCCGTGCCGCTTATCTGTACGGCGCAACTTTCCCTGTCCAAAAGCACGATTTCTCTTTCGGAAGCGGCGGAGATAAGCGTTCCTTGCGAAGTTCTGAAGTCGACGACCATACCTTCCATAAGACCGCTTACGTTGTTAAGTACCAAAATATTGTCTTCTTCCACGCTGACGACGGTGGCGAGTTTACCCGTGCCGTCGCCGAAAAGCATTCTGCCGAAGTTGAAGGCGGAAGCCTTTAACAGCCCGTCCATTTCCGAATTCAAAAGCGACACGAACGCGCCCGAGTTGTTTTCGGTGGCTTTTATCGCTTTGTCGGAAATTTCTATCGTGCCGTAAAGGTTTTTAAGCGCGGAAGTAAACTGTACGTAATGATTGCCGCGTGCAGTCGGCAAATTGCCGTCTTCCGTGCCCGCGCCGATACCGCCGTTAATGCCGTGAACGGCAAGTTGCTTTACTTCTTTGCCCCATACGCTGTCGCTCGTCTTTTTGATAAGCGATAAAAACGGGTTTACGTTTTCGTTAAGTTGTTCGGACACCGCGTCGAGATAATACGATTTTAACGCGTCGTCCGCGTTGGTTAAATTTACTGCCATTGTTTCTCCTTGAATTATAATTTATTTCGCAAGCATATCTTTAAAGAGGCTGCCCGCTTCCTCCACCGTTTTGGGCTTTTTTGCGGGGGTTTTTATGCCCGCGCCCAAACCGTCCATAACTATCGCCTTGCTTTTAGCGCCCATTATCTCCTTTAAGTAGCCTTTGATAAAATCCTGTTTTTCTTCTTCGGTTATACTTAAAGTCCGATTTTCGGCTTCCGCTTGCTCCGTCGGGGTATCCTTGTCGACGGGGGCGCTTTTCTCTAACTCCTTTATGCGCTGACAGCGTTTGGTAAATTCAGCCTGAAGCGAGTTATATGCGGAAAGCAACGCGTTTACGTCCTTAAACTTACCTAATGAGACGGCGCTCGCATTTGTCGGTTCTTCGGCACTCGCCGCGCCCGCTACGCTTTCCGCATCGGGCGCGGCGGTCGTCGTTTCCGGTTCCGGCATTGCCGCCGTTTGTTCATATTTAAGTTCGTTCATAGGTTTTTTCTCCTTTTAAATTGATTTGATTTATTCTGTCTTTGTGCGATTTCACGTGCGCGAAAAGCCTTTGCTTTTCTTCGCTTGAAAGTTCGTCGTATTCGCTCAAAACGTATCTTACGTGTTCGTCCACGTGTATTCTGTCGTCGTCTATTTCTTCGATAGCAAGCCCGCTACGGCGTATAACGTCGTTCTCCTGCTGCGCTTTCTGTTCCTGAAGCCGCGACATACCTTTCTGGTAGTCCAAATCTTTAAATCCGAATAGCGACAACAGTTTCTCTTTGGTTTCCGCACGCAGAACGCCGTTTTCGTCATACAAAAGCCCGCTCGAATATAGTTTCATTATAGTTTCCCTTTTCTGGCGGCGACTGTATAACAATTCGTTTTCGTTCTGAAGATACACGTTGTCCGAACACAGCGCCGTTTTGTCCAGATAATAGGTGCGGAACTTGCCGAGTTTATCGGTGAACATAAGCGCGCGGACGCCCGCTGTAAACTGCGCGTAAAGCCGCAAAATCTGCTTTGCCACGGATAGCAGACAGTTTCTGATTATCCCCGCGTGAACCGCCATACGCGCGCCGTCCTGTTCGATAAAAATTTCAAGCGCCGTGCCGCTGGTTATCATAGTCCGCGTGGTGGACGAAGTTATGTCCGATACCCCGCTTATTCTCACGAATTCGTTTATAAGGTTCTCTTCTTCTTCGGCAAAGTTCGCGGGCATGGTGAACTCGGTCATAAGTTCGGGCGCTTTTCCGCCCTGACGGTAAACGAGAATTTTCCCCGGCGATAAGCCTTCTTCGGCAAGCGCGTCCACGTCCACCGAACCGTCTTCCACCGTCATAACGCCCATACACAGCCTGTTCAAAAACTCCTGCTTGCGGTTTTTGACGGCGTTATACGCGCGCTGAACGGGGATAAGTCTTTCGATAACGGAAAGCCCGAAAAAACTGCCCGCTATCTTAATGCAATCCTGCTTGATAAACGGATACCCGCGCGCACCCGACTTGCCGTTTTTATAGGGCAATTCGCCGTAATATAACAGTTTACCGCCCGCTACGGTGATAAGTCTGCCGTTAGGGAACTCGTCGCTCGGCAGTTCGTACTTTTCCATAACGATAGCCGCGTCTTCCATCGCGCTTTTTATTTCCGCGTTTCCGTCCGCAAACCGATTAGCGCCCGCCTGCGCGCCCGCAAAATCGAACACACCGACCTTTTTGCCGTCCACTTCTACCCCATACTTTTTCTTTATCTCTGCGACGGGTAAGGCTTTGGCGTGAATAATGCTCGCGCAGCCGTCAATATCGTCGGCGTAAAGATTATCGGGGAATATCTCGAACGGCGAAACGGGCAAAACTTCCGCTTCCCCCTCGAACACTTCTTCGCCGTTCACCGCGCCGACCGCCGTGCCGCCCTCGTTGTTCCATACCACTTTATAAAAGCCCGTGCCGCACGTTTCGCTCCATACGCACACTTTCTGAACGGTCGACATTACGTCGCCTTCGTCGAAAACGTACGATAACAGTTTTTCCGAAAGCGCCGCACCCTTTACCGCGCTGTCGTCGTCGGTTTTAGGCTTTACCCCGAACAGCGGCGCAACGTCCGCAAACTTTGAAAGCCTTGTTTCTATAATGGGCGCGATATGGTTAAACACTTCTTTTTCCTGCCAGAAATACCCGCCGTCAACGGGCGCAATCTCGCCGCGGCGGCTAATGTCGCAATACTGATTGCCGATGAGAAAATTCATATTAAGTTCCCATTGCCGTTCGAGTTTAAGGCGTGCTTTTCTGCGGTTTTCAAAGTCGGTTTCCACGCTTTTAACAAGTTCTTCGTAAAACTTTTCCCTGTTCTTTTTTACGGTTCTTTTTTCTTTCTGCAATTTGTTTTCTCCTTTTTCTTTTTTTCGTTTTGGCAAATAACTTCAAGTAATCTTTGTTTCTCTTCTTCAAGTTCGTCGTCGGTGTACTCGGAAAGCGGCGTTTTAAGTTCCAAAAGCATCTTCAGCGCCGCAAAGTCAGGCGGTACGCTCTTTATCGTTATTTTCTTTTTGGAAAGCCTTATTTCGCCGTCGTCGTCCGACGCGTATTCTTCCACAATCTCTTTGGCGTCAAAGCCCAGCGCCTTTTTTAATAACGCCGAGTTTATATCTTCGCCGTTTCCCTTTTTATTTCCGTCTCTCATTTAAAATCTTCCTGAAAAGTCGCTCCTTGTCTTTCTCTATAAGCGTTTTTTCTCTTTTGGGGGAAGCACTTTCGGGCTTGGTCATTACGTAGTATCGGAGTTCGTCCAAAGCGTGGTCGTCGATTTTTTTAGGCGCGTCCGCGTCCCCCCAACGATAACTTTTAAGTTCCCGTATAAGGTTTACGCAGGTGGAAAATATATAAAGCCTCGGCTTGCCGCAAGCGGGGCGAAGATACTGCTTTACCCGCTGAATACCGCTGAATAAATCCTTGTTCACGTTGGGATTAACGTTTATACCCTGTTCGTAAAACAACTCGCTAACGCTCTTTACCGAAGATAACGTCTGCTGGTTCGCCGCAGAATCTATAAGCGCGCGGATTTTCCCGTTGCCGTCCTTCTGCCAGCCTAAACGCGCGCATATTTCCTTTATTTTTTGCGCGTGATAGTCGACCGTTCTTTCCGCTTCGAAATGCTCGGCTATAACGTAAACCGTGCCGTCGTAATCCACCGCGTAAAAGTGGCAGGAAAGCGGGGTTTTAAGCCCCGGGGCTATGGAAATATTATCGTACCACTCGTGCGGCACGTTAAACGGTTCTATTACGTGAATATTCTCGTCAAACTCGGAATATACAAGCCCGCCGTTTGCTTTAAAGCGCCCGTATCTTCGCGTTTCCAACTGCTCTTTTGAAAGGGTTAAGTTAAGCGCGTCGATTTCCGCTTGCGGAAGGTACGGGTTATCCGCCCACTCCATAAACTCGCACCAGATATCCGGCGAATTGTTGGGGTTTAAATAAATATCTTCGTATACGAACGTAAGCCCCTTTAGCGGCGTCATCGTGCCGAAAATATCGCCGTTTTTATCTAAAACGCGCATACGGCACTCTTCGTATACGTCTTTTGGCGGTTCTTCGTCAAACCATACGTAGTCCAAGGAACTCCCCTGAAACTTTTCCCTGCCCTGGTCGCAGGATTTAAAGCCTATAACGGAAATGCCGCCGAACACGTTTTTTACCATAATCTGGTCTATAACGCCGTATGCGGGGCTTTCCTTTTTGCCCGAAAGCATAGTTATATCCGCAATCCAGGACGGGTTAAGATAGTGCAGGATTTTGGCTTGCGCCACGTCCCTTTGCACCTGCGTAGATAGGGATACCACCCACCCGAACGTGTTTTTTCTGTTTTCGCGGTAGGGGTGAATACCCCGCGCCATATACACCGTTTCCACAGCCCCGCACTCGGTCTTGCCGCTCCTGTTTCCCCCGAACACCCAGCGGTTTTTCTTTCGGCACTTGTGAAAGGCAAGTTGTTTTAAATGTTTTTTCTCGCCCGCGTTATATATCGCGAGATAATTATTTGTCGTACGCCTTTTTTGCTCTTTCTCTATTTCAAGCACGCGCTCTATAATTTCCCGCATATCTCCCCCGAAATTCAACCGCATTATAACGCCGCGAAAACTATTTGCAATAGGTTTATGACGGAAAAAAATAAAAAACGCCGTAATAAAACTTTACGGCTCTTGACAAGTTTAAGAATATATGGTAATATATCCTTGCTCAACAAAACTGAATAGGAGAAGTACCTTTTTTTCTTTTTTAAGGGATAATGTACCCTTTTAAAAAATTCATATTAATTTCTAAGTATTTGCAAATACGCAAATTCTACGAAGTTAATATGAATAATAGGTACTTTGGTTTTGTTGAGCGACAAATCGGAATTTGCGTTTTGCGGTGCGGCGATTTCGGTTGCCGCACTTTTTATTTTGAAACCGCAAAGCACTCGGCTGTTATGATTAAAAACTGTAATAAAACACAAAGCATATCCGCAAAACTTTCGCCACAGGAAATCGAGAAGATAAAATCTTTTATTCTCGGCGCGGTTTACGGCTTTTGCAGTAATTGCAAAGAAGATAACGGAGAAAACGGTTGGTTTGCCTTATACGATTTATTCGGTAAAGGCACTTTTTACTGGTACAAGCCCTTAAAACCCTTATACGACTACTACGTAAAAAACGGGGATATTCAGATAGACGCTATAATTCACGCCGCAAAAGATATAAATCGGTTATTAAAAGAAGTTTTATCGGAAGATGACAGATTTTACGAAAAAAATTGTTGCAACAGCGACGCGATAATAGAAGAATACCGATTGATAGATATTTAGTTTTATAAATAGCAAGGACGCCTGCGCAGTTTGCGCAGGCGTCCTTGGCTTATTAAAATATTTTAAAACTCTTGTACGTCGGAATTTTTATACACGGTAAACCGTATGTTGTAGCCGTTAGTTTCTACAGGGGCGCTTTCCGAAACGCAAGTCCACTTTG
>ODAI014251509.1_pt1 | contig 10091 bp, 10 predicted proteins | sample 1539321 | NCBI WGS metagenome assembly ODAI01 (sample SAMN02144231, study PRJEB22623) | gut metagenome | biome: sheep rumen | host: Ovis aries | place: New Zealand | reverse complement strand
ATCTTGTCTTCACAATACTCTTCGAAGAAAAGGTTAAGGATATGTCCCTTGGTATGGAAATCTTCAAATTCGATGTGATGTTCCTTGGCTAACTTCTTTGCAGCCTCTGTATCGGGAACCTGAGCGGGATCATCGAAATCGATGCCTGCATACTTCTTAACTGCCTCTGTCATTGTAAGTCTTTCAAAAGGCTTGCCGAAGTCAAGTTCGATATCACCATACTTGAATGTGGTTGTACCGAGTACCTCCTTTGCAACATGACGGAACATGTTTTCTGTAAGGTCCATCATTCCGTGATAATCTGTGTATGCCTGATAAAGTTCCATCAATGTAAACTCAGGGTTGTGTCTTGTATCAAGACCTTCGTTACGGAATACTCTTCCAATCTCGTATACTCTCTCAAGTCCGCCGACTATGAGTCTCTTTAAATACAGTTCCAGAGAGATACGAAGCTTAAGGTCTTCATCGAGTGCGTTAAAGTGAGTCTCGAAGGGTCTGGCTGCTGCCCCGCCGGGATTTGCTACGAGCATGGGAGTCTCAACCTCCATGAATCCCTGATCGTCCAGATAGCGACGGATGGAGCTTATTATCTTCGATCTCTTTATAAATGTATCCTTGGCTTCCTCATTCATGATGAGGTCAACATATCTTTGGCGATATCTGATATCGGTGTTTGTAAGTCCATGATATTTCTCGGGAAGGATCTGGAGTGATTTGGTAAGCAAAGTGATCTTTTCCGCATGGATCGAGATCTCACCCATCATCGTACGGAAAACATAGCCTTCGATACCGACGATATCACCGACATCATATTTCTTAAAATCAGAGTATGCTTCTTCACCTATAGCATCGCGTGCAACATAAACCTGAATATTGCCGGGTTTGTCCTGAACATTGCAAAATGATGCTTTACCCATCACACGCTTGGACATCATACGTCCTGCGATGCTCACATGAATGGGATTTTCATCCATAATGGCGCGACGCTCGTTATAGTCGTTTTTCTTGGCTTCCTTAGCGGCTTCTTCATCAAGACCTTCAACATTGACCTGCGGTCTTCCTGCCAGCAGTTTTTCTTCGAGTGCCGTATATTCGTTTTTAGCATCGGTTGAATGATGCGTCTGGTTGTACTTTGTGATCACAAAGGGATCCTTGCCCGCATCCTGAAGGTTCTTTAACTTTTCGCGACGCACTTTAAGCAGCTGGTTTATATCCTGAACCTGCTCGCCTTTTCCGTTATTTTGATTGTTCTGATTATTATCTGCCATATATTAGTTTGCTTTCTCGATCTGTAAAACTTTATATTTAATGACACCTGCAGGAGTTTCTACCGAAACCGTATCTTTGACCTTCTTGCCGATGAGTGCCTTGCCGACGGGAGACTCATTTGAGATCTTGCCCTTTAATGAATTGGCTTCTGTCGATCCGACGATCTTGTACTCGAGATCTTCCTTCATCTCGATATCTCTTATCTTAACACGGCAGCCTACACTGACTACGTTGGTGTCGATCTCGTCCTCATCAACAACTTCGACATTCTTGAGAATCTTTTCGATCTGTTCGATCCTGGCCTCGATGTCGCGCTGTTCATCCATAGCTGCATCATATTCGGCATTTTCTGACAGGTCACCCTGTTCTCTTGCTTCCTTGATCTTCTGAGCTACTTCACGGCGTCTGATGACCTTAAGCTCATGAAGTTCGTCTTCATATTCCTGAAGACCTTTGTAGGTAATGATATTCTTCTGTTCCTGTACTTCCTGCATTGTAGTGTCCTTCCTTCGATTGATTGTGTTTTTACACGGCCTAGCGGCCGCTACTAGTGTACTTGTTTGTTCTGATATTGTCAAGGAATTTGATGAGTGAGTACATGTCCTCCAGATAATTGACATCACGCCTCATGGCTGCCGAATTTTTTAGACCCGCTGTATAGTATCCGACATGACGTCTCATTTCCCTGACGGCTATATATTCTCCCTTGACATCACAGAGCATGCGGGCATGTTCCGTGATCGTATCAACGAGCTCATCCATATCAGGACGTGGCATAACTTCTCCTGTTTCCAGATAGTACGGGATCTCCTTAAATATCCAGGGATTGCCCCTTGCTGCCCGTCCGATCATAAAGCCGTCAACTCCTGTTTCTTCAAGCATCTTTTTTGCTGACGGTCCGTCCGTTATATCTCCGTTTCCGATAACGGGGATCGATACTGCTTCCTTTACTCTGGCTATTATCTCCCAGTCAGCCCTGCCTTCATAGTACTGCTGCCTGGTCCTTCCATGGACTGTTATTGCTGCGGCACCTGCATCCTCTGCTATCTTTGCGATCTCAACGGCATTTACATGCTCATCGTCAAATCCCTTCCTTATCTTAACAGTCACGGGCTTTTTGATCGCCTTTGCAGTTTTGGTGATTATCTCACGTACAAGCTTCGGATCCTTCATAAGGGCTGAGCCCTCACCGTTATTTACTATCTTCGGAACCGGACAGCCCATGTTGATATCAAGGATATCAAAATTCCGCGGCTCGATCCTTTGAGCGATCGATGAAATGATATCCGGGTCGCTTCCGAACAGCTGAAGTGAAGCGGGTCTTTCTCCCTCATCAACCGACAGCATCTCCTCGGTATTTTTATTGTTATAAAGGATCGCCTTGGCACTTACCATCTCCATACATACGAGCCCTGCGCCCATCCGGCTGCAGAGTAAACGAAATGGCAGGTCTGTTACCCCTGCCATCGGTGCCAAAATGCAATTATTATTTAGTTCCAGATTTCCTATCTTTATTTTTTTCATATATAAGGCGAAGTCCCTCAAGTGTGAGTTCCTTATCATAGACATCGATCTTGTCGGTCTCTTTGTATATGATACCGCCAAGTCCTCCGGTAGCAATGACCTTCATATCATCATATCCGGATTCGCGTCTTACCTGCTCGATAATATACTCCGTCTGCCCTATCTGTCCGTATACGAGTCCGGCCTGCATGGATGATATCGTATCCTGGGCAAGTATCGACTTTGGCTTTAATATTTCTATCTCAGGCAGCTTGGCCGTGTCCTCCCACAGTGCCTTGGCAGACATCTTTATTCCGGGTGCAGTGATCCCCGCAACAAATTCGCCCTCGGCATTTATGAGATCATAGGTCGTGGCTGTTCCGAAGTCCATAACAAGGACCGGGCCTCCGTATTTTTCAAAGGCACCCACTGCGTCAACTATTCTGTCAGCACCTATCTCGCGTGGATTGGGTGTAGCGATCTTTATCCCGGTCTTAAGTCCGGGGCCTACTATCATCGGTTCACAATCAAGATACTTTATCACGGCACTTGTCAGCGAATACATTACAGCCGGAACTACCGATGCTATGATAGATCCGTTGATGCTCTTTCTGTCGATCCCGTTATCTTCAAGCAGGGTGCATATGCTCATCCCATATTCATCGGATGTTCTCTCAACCTTGGACATCATACGAAACGTTGCCTTGACCTGCGTTCCTTCGTATACGCCAAATGTTATATTGGTATTACCCACATCAATCGTTAAAAGCATGTTATTCTCCGGCCTCTCCGTCTTCATCAATCAGTTTTGATATGTCCTCATTAAGGAACATTGCCCTGTAATAAAGACTTAATGTTTCAAACAGTTCCTGCCTCTTGCGCCTCACTTCACCAACGAGCAGTCCCGATCCAACTTCATCGTACAGATAGTCTTCGGGAGCATATTCGGTCCGCATGGTGACAGTACCGTCGTCCTCAAACTCAATCGTAAAGATCCCGCCTATCTCTTCTGTAAAGAGCACGCATATCACGTGCAGTTCTTCCTTTATAGACTCCGGGATCTTATCGTATCTTGAATTAAAATAATACTTTTTGTCGTAGGCATTTGCACCGCAAATGACCCTGTCATCTTCCTTTTTTCCCACTTGTTTTATTCCGGTATAAAGCGTTTTTGTCAAAGTGTTGCAGCCATTACGGCCTTTATAGTGTGCATTCTGTTCTCGGCTTCATCAAATACCACTGACTGAGGTCCGTTGAATACTTCATCCGTCACCTCGAGTTCTGCCAGTCCGAACTTTTCATATACTTCACGCCCGACCTCGGTATTAAGATCATGGAAAGCCGGCAGGCAGTGCATGAAAATGCAGCTCTTCTTAGCATTGGCCATTGCCTTTGCGTTTACCTGATAAGGAAGAAGGGCATCTATCCTCTCCTTCCATACCTCATCGGGTTCACCCATGGAAACCCAGACATCGGTATAGATAACATCAGCATCCTTGGTTCCTTCCTCAACCGATTCGGTGAGTCTGATGGATGCCCCTGTTTCTCCGGCTATCTTAAGGCAGGTATCCACGAGTTCCTTATCCGGGAAATATTTGCTGCTGGTGCAGGCGGTAAAGTTCATACCGAGCTTTGCGCATACCACCATGAGTGAATTGCCCATGTTGTATCTGGCATCTCCCATATATGTCAGATTGATACCTTTTATCCTTCCGAGCTTTTCTCTGATAGTGAGGACATCCGCCAGCATCTGTGTTGGGTGGAATTCATTGGTCAGTCCGTTCCATACCGGAACTCCGGAATATTTGGCCAGATCCTCTACTATGGTCTGCTCGAATCCGCGATATTCTATACCCTCGAACATACTTCCGAGAACTCTGGCGGTATCGACTATAGATTCCTTTTTACCTATCTGGGATGCCTTGGGATCAAGATATGTGGTTCCCATTCCGAGATCATGAGCAGCCACCTCAAACGAACAGCGTGTACGTGTGCTCGTCTTTTCAAAAATGAGAGCAACGTTCTTGCCTGCGTGCATGTTGGTCGTAGGGATGCCCTTTTTCTTGTTCTCTTTGAGCTGGGCTGATAGATCGACCAGATATAATATCTCCTCGGGTGTAAAATCAAGGAGCTTTAAAAAACTTCTTCCTTTAAGATTAACCATATCATCCTCCGTTTACCAGAATACGTGGTCACCAAGTACGTAACCCTCGCGTCCGTTATTTCTTCTGAAGTGTGTAGCTGCTCCTACGGTCGTCTCACCGTTTATGGCGGCGGCTGCTGCCATCAGGCATGTATCAGGCACGCCGTTCATATAAACAGTTGCTACCTTGCCCGACATGGCGGGTGTGAACTGTCCCGATGCATATATTACGGAATAGATCGTATTAGGATATGCGGGAGACTTGACTCTGTTCATTACAACGGCTCCGACCGCTACCATTCCTTCATAGGTCTGGTTGCCGGCCTCACAATAGATGAGTGCTCCAAGCAATCTCAGTTCATCTGCATCTGCCGTGACAGCTCCGCGGTTTTCTTTGCGGGTTTTGTCAAATTCTGCGGCGAAACGTGCTTTTTCTTCCTCCGCGGCCTGTCGCTTCATCTCTTCTTCGATCATCTGGCGCATCTTGACGGCCTCTACCGTCTCGCCTTCGTCTATATGAAGAGAGATATTGATATATGCTGTATTGACATATCCCAGATCTCCGCCGTAATCGACACTGATCCAGTCATCATCTATTATCTCAACGAAGTCGGCATAATCGCCCTTGGCAAGCAGTGCCACCACCTCAGAATCCATGCTCGGCTCCATACGTACCCTGACAGCCTCGGAATTAAGAGTTACGAGCCATCTGCCTACGTCACGTGCCATATCGACCGCTTCGTCTCCGAATACCAGGAATTCATCCGAACACCATCCGGTCAGGGCGCCGGATCTGATCCTGGTCCATCCGTCCTTCTGCTCGAGTATGGTGCCGCCGCAGTCTCTGTACAGGTATCCGACCTTTTCGGATTCCTCGGATGCCTCTGCACGCACATTAAGCGTATTAGTGACATTGGCCATGGCCAATTCCGACATAATACGCTCTTCTTCCTGATTAAACTTCTCGGTAATATTCAGTTCCGCTTCCGGTTCCTCCGATGATTCTTCCTCATCATAGTCCCCGGTCAGGTTGAGCAATGCTGCTGCGCCGGCCGAAGGGAAATCATGATCCCCTCTCTCCATAGCCTGCGTAACAACGCTCCGGGCTGCTACCGTTATAACACTGATCGCTATAATGCACGATCCGGTCAGCAGCTGATTCCCCAGCTTGTTCATTGCATACCTCAATATGGAAACTTACGTAAACCAACATCCATGTTAACAAATTTGTAACATGTTGTCAAATTTGCCGAAATATCAATATTTTTATTTCAAAAAGTTCACGTAAAAGTTGATCTATATTGTCAGTTATTGTCAACTAACCAGCCCGGTCCCCTTTATTACAAACTGATCTGATCTTACCATTTACAGATTTTTGGATCTGTCTATACAGGCTTCGACCGCCTCTATAACGGCCGAACGGAATCCCATATTTTCAAGCACCCTGACGGCCTCTATAGTAGTGCCTCCGGGTGAACATACCATATCCTTTAACACTCCCGGATGCTTGCCTGTCTCTAACATAAGCTTGGCTGAGCCCATCGTCGAGGCGGCTGCAAACCTGTATGCCTTGTCTCTGGGTATGCCTGCCTTGACTGCGGCATCGGCCAGTGCCTCCATATACATGAACACGTAGGCCGGAGAGCTGCCTGCCACGGCGCAGAATGCATCCATGAGCTTTTCGTCTATGATCTCTGCCTGTCCGAAAGAGTTGCATATCTTCATTATCATATCTATGTCTTTGCTCTCAGCTCTGTCATTGGCGCATACAGCCGTACAGCCTGCGTTTACCATGGCAGGTGTATTTGGCATGAGACGTATGATCTTATGATCGTCTCCGAGCATGCCCTCTATGTCCGCTATAGTCTTGCCGGCCGCGATGCTGACTATGATGGCATCATCCTTGGTCACGCCCTTTATCCCCGGAACTACTTCGGGAAACATCTGCGGTTTGACAGCCAGAAACAGTATATCTGCCATATTGGCGACTTTGACATTATCCGTTGAAGCCTCTATCCCAAATTCCCTGCTGACACGGTCGCATGTATCCTGCGTCCTTGCAGAGCCTATTATCTGTTCCGGAGCAACTATACCCTCACTTAAGATTCCGCTGATCATGGCCTTTGCCATGTTTCCGAGTCCGATAAAGCCTATCACCATAACTGACTGCCTCCTTTTATCCTCAAATTACCTTCTCGCATTATATAACAGTATTGCCGCACTGACTGCAGCGTTTAATGACTCCAGCTGTCCCTCCATTGGGATCCTGATCCTTTCATCGGCTGCCTTGCACCCCTCATCAGAAAGGCCGTTTCCTTCATTACCTATCATAAAGGCACATCTGCCCTCATACGATACTTCATCGTACAACCTGCTGCCTTCAAGGCTCGCTGCATAAACCCTGACCCCGTCCTTTTGAAGGCGTCCTATCGCTGATAGCAGGTCATCCTCATAAATAAACGGAACCCGGAACAGTGATCCCATGGTCGAGCGTATGGTCTTGGGATTAAAGATATCCACCGTTCCCGTACTCATCAGTACACCACCGGCACCCGCACCCTCCGCGGTCCTTAACATGGTTCCGAGATTTCCGGGATCCCGGATGTTTTCAAGGATCAGCAGATTGCCGTCTTTAAGATCGTCATAGCCATAACGCGGCATACCGGCCACAAACGCCATGCCCTGCGGTGTCCTGGTATCGGATATCTTCTTTAATACATTATCGGTCACCTTTTCAACCGGGATGCCACGATCCCTTAGTGACCTGACCTTTGAAAAAGCTCTCCCCAGACGATTTGAAGGAGTCTTTAAAAAGGACTCCTCCATCTCATCGTATGTCTTATCTTCAATATATACTTCGGTTATCAATCTATCCGGCGCTTCCTCAAACATCCTGAAGCCCTCGCACACGAAGAGAGATTCTTCGTCTCTGGTCTTTCTTCTGGCCATGAGTTCCGTCAGATGCCTGATCCTTCCGTTTGAAGTACTGCTGATCATTATAGTGACAAATCCTTGCTAACCTGGTACTGGTATTCCGAGATACCCTTTTCCATTGACAGTGCTTCTTCGATATCAAAATCACAGAACTCACCGTGCATGTATCCGACAACCCTGTTGCTCTTGCCATCGCAGAGCAGATCAGCTGCGTACGCTCCCATCATCGAAGCATAGAATCTGTCCTTACAGGTGGGAGATCCACCGCGCTGCATGTATCCCAGAATCGTAGCTCTGGTCTCTATGCCTGTGGCTGCCTCTATACGTCTGGCCATAGAAGTTGAATGTCCTATGCCTTCGGCATTTATGATAATGTGATGAGTCTTGCCTCTTTTACGGTTATTAATGATGTTGTTTATGATGAGCTGCTCGTTAAAATCGTATTTCTCGGGAAGCAGGATATCCTCGGCACCGTTAGCCACACCGCACCACAAAGCGATATAACCGGCATTTCTGCCCATAACTTCGATAATCGAGCATCTCTCATGGGAGCTTGATGTGTCGCGAACCTTGTCAATAGCCTGCATTGCGGTATTTACTGCTGTATCAAAACCAATCGTGTAGTCGGTACATGCTATGTCGAGGTCTATGGTTCCGGGAATACCTATGGTATTGATCCCGTGTCTTGAGAGGGCCAAAGCTCCTCTGTATGGCCCGTCTCCTCCGATAACGACTATACCGTCGATACCGTAGTTACGGCATATATCTGCAGCCTTTTTCTGTACTTCTTCCTCTTTGAACTCAGGGCATCTGGCTGTTCCGAGTATGGTACCGCCCCTCTGGATGGTATCGGATACATCCTTCTTTTCCATGTCGACTATCTCTTCGTTAAGGAGACCGGCATAGCCCTTCTTTATTCCCTTGACCTTGACACCGTTTACAAGTCCCTTTCTGACTACGGCTCTTATCGCCGCATTCATTCCGGGTGCATCACCGCCCGATGTCATTACACCTATTGTTTTTATCTTGCTAGCAGCCATATTGTTAATCCTCTTTTTGAATTAATGGATTTTACCCATACATTTTAATTTATTCTTTACTAAGACGCAAGAATTATGTGTATAAGGCATATCGCCTACATTCTGGATGTATCATATGTGATCTTAACGGATTCATCCCCGTATATATCACGCAGTTCCTTAACGAACGTATCATCGGCGCTCACAGTCTGAGACGGGGGCAGCGGCCTGATACTCTTTGTATCGTTTATATATATCACCACAGTGTCTGTGCCGTCAGAGGTTGCGATCCTGCCAAAAAGATCGTCTTTGGCCGCTTCGTATGCGTCCGTGTTGTCAAAACGTATCCACAGCTTGCGCGGAACTTCGTTAAACGGGATCACGGCTTCTGCAATGAGCTTGGCGTCCTTGTCCTCCTCCAATGACACACGGCCCCTGATGAACACCTTGTCATCTTCATTAAGCTTATCAGAGTACCTTTCATAATCCCTCGGGAATACGATCACCTCGACGGTTCCCAGCAGATCCTCTACCTGAAGAAATGCCATTATCTTGTCATTTCTGGTGTATTTGATCTTTTTGTCGGTGATAATGCCGCCTATAACAGAGGTGGCATTATCCTTAACAACGGTTGCCCCCGACTCCTCATCGAGAGCAAAGTCAGCCGTTGTATTGGTCTTGGCCTTATCCCACAGATCCTGAACCTCCTCAAGCGGATGACCGCTGACATATATGCCCAGAACTTCCTTTTCAAAGCCAAGCAGCATTTCCTTGGGATATTCGCCGATATCCGGCAGCTGAACATCAAAGGCTTCCTTATCATCATCTCCCGCCAGATCAAAAAGGCTCATCTGACCGGACATATTGTTCTTTTTGTCGCGCGTTTCCTGATCGACCAGCCGGGCATATGATGCCATCAACTGCTTGCGGGTGCCGCCGAGGCTGTCGAGCGCTCCGGCCTTGATAAAGCTCTCTATGGCCTTTTTGTTAACATCCTTGTCGGCGATCCTGTTGATAAAATCCCGGATCCCGGTGAATTCGCCTCTTTGTTCTCTCTCCTCCACGATGGAATCTATGACCGGTCCCCCGACACCTTTTATGGCACTTAGCGCATATCGGATAGAGCCGTTATCAACCGAAAAGCTTCGCCGGCCTTTGTTGATATCGGGAGGCAGTATATTAATCCCCATGCTCTTGCAGACCATGATGTATGAAGCCACCTT
>ODAI014158183.1_pt1 | contig 10091 bp, 8 predicted proteins | sample 1539321 | NCBI WGS metagenome assembly ODAI01 (sample SAMN02144231, study PRJEB22623) | gut metagenome | biome: sheep rumen | host: Ovis aries | place: New Zealand | reverse complement strand
CGATCAGTGAGCGGCAGATCTGCTCGCCGCCGATGGTAGTCTCATGACGCAGGTATTCCCAGTTTTTCCCGTTGCGCAGCACAATCACCTGTGGATTGTCGTATTGGATCAGCTCCGCGGTCTGGTTGCGGATCAGGCGGATGATGGTGAAGGTGGAATAAGCCACGCCGCGTACAGAACACACCGGCAGCGTGGCGGCGATGGTTTCCACGCATTCCTCAATGGACAGCCCGGCGGCCAGCATGGTGGAAATGATTTTACTGGTCAGGGTGGACAGGATACTGGCTTTTACCCCGCTGCCCAGCCCGTCCGCCAGCACGATGACTGTGGAGCCGTCCTCCTGCTCCACGACTTCCACATGGTCTCCGCAAAGCTGTTCGCCTGCGTGATTGATGCTTTTATAGCCGATATCGCAAGTCAGATCATTCATTGGTAATGGACTCCTTCAGCTTGGACAGGGCAATTTTGGTTTCGGCAGCGGTTTCACCCAGCAGGCTGGCAATTTCCTGCACAATGCGCATTTGCTTATCCACCACCTTGTCAGCCACTTCAACCGTCTGGCGGCTGATTTCCTCCCGCTGCCGGCGGGATTCCTCTTCCTCGCTCACGTCACGCATGATGCCCAGCAGCATCCGTCCTTCTTCGGCAGGTACGATGGTCTGCTGGATCGTGCAGCCGTACTCTGCCAGATAACTCCTCTGGTGGAAAATACCGCGGCCTGTGTTCTGCACCTTGATAAACGGTGCGGGATCCAGAATACGAACCACCTGGTCGCCCAGCACGGCGTTCTCGGAACGCAGGTTCAGGATTTTTAGGGCGGCCGGGTTAATCTGCTGCACCTCCAGCTGATCGTTCAGCATGATGATGCCGTTGGGGCTGTTGCGGGCAATGGTATCATTGACGTTTTCCGCCTTTTCCATCAGGTAAGGCAGGCACATGGACACATCCGCCTTGCCCTGATAAATGGCAATGGCTTTTTCCCGGCAGGAATTATACCCGCAGGAGCCGCAGTTCAGTTCCTGGCTGGGTTTGAACTTGCCCATCTCCCGCAGGATATCCCGGATCTCATCTTCGCTGGGCATGGCGGCACGCTGGTCAATGGGTTCGAAGTGCTTGCGCAGCTGCCGGATTTCCGGCTGTTCAATATTGAAGTCCCTGGTCCCTGCGTACCCGGATATCGCCAGATAGTCCTTCAGCGGACTGTGTCCGTACTTCTCCATGACCGGGCCGCCGGCACAGCTGCCCGCGCAGGCGCTCATTTCGATGAAGCAATGATGGATATTCCCCTGCTCGATTTCCCTGAGCGCCGCAATACAGTTTTCCACACCGTCCAGCGCCAGATAGCTGAACCCCGGCGCGTCCTGTGCCATGGTTTTCAGGATGCCGCCCGTCGTAGGGAAAAACCTGGCCAGGCTGTTTTCATCTGAACGCTTTTCCTGCTTTATTTCCACGCCCTCTTTTTTCATCCAGCTGGTCAGTTCTTCATACGTCAGCACCGCATCCACAATGCCTTCATAGTATTCCGCTTCATCTTTTTTTGCCACGCAGGGACCGATGAACACCGTTTTCGCATTGGGGAGGCGACGTTTGATATCCTCACAGTGGGCCTGCATGGGCGACAGTACGTCCGCCAGGTACGGAAGCAGCTTGGGGAAATACTTCTGAATCAGCAGATTCACGGAATGGCAGCAGGAAGAAATGACTACATCCCGGTCCTCCTGCGACAGAATGCGATCGTATTCCCGTTTGACCAGGGTGGCTCCCAGAGCGGTTTCCTCCGCATCATAAAAGCCGAGCTTTTTCAGCGCTTCCCGCATGGCTTCGATACCCACGCCTTCATAGTTCGCTACAAAGGACGGAGCCAGAGAAACCACCACCGGGTCGCCGCTCTGGATCAGCACCTTCACCTTTTCGGTTTCATCCACAATCTCCTTGGCATTCTGCGGGCAGACCACAAAGCAGCGCCCGCACAGGATGCACTCGTTGCCGATGATATGGGCCTGGTTGCCGGAAAAGCGAATGGATTTCACAGGGCAGTTGCGGATGCACTTATAGCAGTTTTTGCAGTTGGATTTTTTCAGCGTCAGACAGTTCGGCATTGCTTACACCTTTGCTTTAATTTCTTTTTCAAAGAAAGAGGAAACGGTTTCAGGCGATACGGAAAAGAATTCTCCGTCCACTGTGACGCACACACCCTGCTGGCATTTACCCATGCAGAAAGTGCCGCCCAGTTCAATTTTGTCGTTCAGGTTTTCTTTGGCAATCAGGTCCTGAAGCTGTTCCACCACGGAACGGGAGCCTTTGATATGGCAGGAGGAACCGATACATACTGTAACTTTCATACGCTTTATCTCCTTTATTTATTGCAACCTGTCCGGAAAAAGGGGAGCAATGCTCCCCGCGCCGGAATGATTAATGATACTCCACTACATTAGCCCAGGAGAGCAGGAATTCCCGTTCCTTTGCATTTCCCTTCACGGATTGGCTGGCTGCCACGATGGGCATCCATTTCTGCACATACTGCATGGGAGTGCCGCTCTTTTCACAGAAAAGATTCAGGTATTCCTTTGCCCCGTCAATATCTCCGTTCAGCCAGAACAGCAGGTACGTCCTCGCCACGTCCGCGGAGGCGTTGCCCTGGGTCACATGGCTCCAGTCGATGATATAGGGGGTGCCGTCTTCGCTGATGATGATGTTGGAAGGCCAGAAATCGCCATGGCATACCTTGTTATGGGTCGGCATGCCTTCCAGGCGGGCCAGCAGGTCATACCGTGTGGTCGCGTCCAGATCGGCCTGGCTGATTTTCCGGGACATTTTGTCCTTGAGCCGGTTCAGCATAGGACAGGTTTTACTCTGCACTTCCATCTGCAGGTCCACGAATGTATTTAAATATTTCGACTTGCCGTCCGGATCTTCTTTCATGATCTGGGACAGTGTCTTCCCCTGGATGAACTCGGAAATGATGGCCCATTTGCCCTCGATCATGGTGACGCCCAAGATCTTCGGGACGTGCAGCCCGATCCCCTCGATCCGCGCCTGATTCAGCGCCTCATTGAGAATGTCTGCTTTGGAATAGTTTTCATTGAATACCTTTACGCACTGGTCCCCATCCCGATAGATGGTCTTGGCGTTGCGCACAGCAATGACGCGATCAAGATTCATGTTTTTTTCCTCCTTCTCAGTGCTTCCGGCCCGGACGGTACGCCTTCTTGACGGCGTCGTCCTCCAGGGAGGCAATATCATCTGCGGTAGGCTTGGGCGTTTCGGTAAAGTGTTTTTCTCCGTAGTATGCGTTCAGATACATCTGCCTGATTTCGCTCATCAGGGGATAACGGGGATTGGCGCCGGTGCACTGATCGTCAAAGGCCTGCTCCACCATAGCGTCCAGCCTGTCAAGGAAATCTTTCTCATCGGGTACATAATCCCGGATCGCAGGTTTGATACCCACATAGGCTTTCAGGTCGTTGATCATCTTGATCAGCCCTTCCAGCTTCTCCGCGTCATTGCTGCCCTTCACGCCCAGCGCTTCCGCCACCTCGGCGTAGCGGTGCAGTGTATGGGGATGGTCGTACTGCGGGAAGGTACCCATCTTGGCGGGCACTTCAGCGGCGTTGAAGCGCAGCACTTCTTCAATCATCAGCGCGTTGGCAACACCGTGCGCAATGTGATGGAACGCGCCCAGCTTATGCGCCATGGAATGGCATACCCCCAGGAAAGCGTTGGCAAAGGCCATGCCCGCCATGGTGGCCGCGTTGGCCATCTTTTCCCTTGCTTCCACATCGGTGAGACCGTTGTCGTAAGCCCGGGGCAGATACTCAAAAATGGTTTGCAGCGCTTTGACCGCCAGGCCGTCGGTATAATCCGTGGCCATCATGGAGGCGTAGGCTTCCAGCGCGTGGGTCACGGCATCGATGCCGCTGGCGGCGGTGAGGCCTTTCGGCGCGGTCATATGGAAATCAGTATCGATGATCGCCATGTCGGGCAGCAGCTCATAGTCAGCCAGCGGATACTTGACTCCGCTCTTTTCATCGGTAATGACGGCGAAGGGCGTCACCTCACTGCCGGTACCGGCGGAGGTGGGAATAGCAATGAAATAAGCTTTCTCGCCCATCCTCGGGAAGGTATATACCCGCTTGCGGATATCCATGAAGCGCATCGCCATATCCTGGAAATCCACTTCAGGATGCTCATACAGGACCCACATGATTTTGCCTGCATCCATGGCGCTTCCGCCGCCCAGGGCGATGATCACGTCGGGCTGGAACAGGCGCATCTGCTCCGCGCCAGCCTTGGCGCACGCCAGGGTGGGATCGGGGGCTACATCAAAGAAGGTGGCGTGCTGGATGCCCAGCTCGTCCAGCTTCTGCGTGATAGGCGCGGTGTTGCCGTTGTGATACAGGAAATTGTCGGTCACGATAAAGGCTTTCTTTTTGCCCATCACGTGTTTTAACTCATCCAGCGCCACCGGCAGGCAGCCCTTCTTGATATACAGCTTTTCCGGCGCACGGAACCACAGCATGTTCTCTCTCCTTTCAGCCACGGTCTTGATATTCAGCAAATGCTTTACGCCCACATTCTCCGATACGGAGTTTCCGCCCCAGCTGCCGCAGCCGAGAGTAAGGGAAGGAGCCATTTTGAAGTTGTACAGATCGCCGATGCCGCCCTGGGAAGAGGGGGTATTGATCACAATTCGGCAGGTTTTCATTCTGGCCGCAAAAGCATCCAGCACTTCCGGCTTCTTCTGTGTATCTGCATACAGGGAAGCCGTATGGCCGTAACCGCCGTCGGCAATCAGCCGCTCCGCTTTGCTGAATGCGTCTTCAATATCCTTTGCCCGGTACATTGCCAGCACGGGGCTCAGCTTCTCATGCGCGAATTCTTCCGACAGTTCCACAGATTCAACTTCTCCGATGAGCACCTTGGTTCCTTCCGGCACGGTGACACCGGCCAGTGCCGCGATTTTGCAGGCGCTCTGGCCGACGATCTTCGCGTTCAGCGCGCCGTTGGTCAGGATGGTATGGCGCACCTTGTCCAGGTCGGCGCCCCGCAGGAACCAGCAGCCCCGGGCGGCAAATTCGGCACGAACCGTTTCGTAGATACTGTCCAGCACGATTACGCTCTGTTCGGAAGCGCAGATCATACCGTTGTCGAAGGTTTTGGAGTGAATGACAGAATTGACCGCCAGGACCAGATTGGCGCTGTCGTCAATCACTGCCGGCACGTTTCCGGCGCCCACACCCAGGGCAGGTTTACCGCTGGAATACGCTGCTTTTACCATGCCGGGGCCGCCTGTGGCCAGGATGATATCGGCATCCCGCATCAGGGTGTTGGTCATCTCCAGGGAGGGAACATCGATCCAGCTGATGATGCCTTCAGGAGCGCCGGCCTTGACCGCTGCGTCCAACCCCACCTTCGCAGCGGCGATCGTGGATTTCTTCGCCCGGGGATGGGGACTGAAGATGATGCCGTTGCGGGTTTTCAAGCAGATCAGCGCCTTGAAAATGGCGGTGGAGGTGGGGTTGGTGGTCGGGATGACCGCCGCAACCACGCCGATGGGCTCGGCGATCTTCTTCATGCCGTAGGCCTTGTCTTCCTCGATCACGCCGCAGGTCTTGGTATCCCGGTAAGCGTTGTAAATATATTCGCTGGCGTAGTGGTTTTTGATCACCTTATCCTCCACCACACCCATGCCGGTTTCTTCCACTGCCATTCTGGCCAGCGGCACCCGGGCCTGATTGGCTGCCGTTGCTGCAGCCAGGAAGATCCGGTCCACCTGTTCCTGCGTGTAGGCGGCGAATACCCTCTGCGCTGCGCGCACCCGGGCGATAGCCGCCTCCAGCGTTTCCACACTGTCCACCATGTCAAATGCTTTGGTTTCCATACTGTTCCTCCTCTTCCTGTTTTAATGCCTCACTGGCTGCCATATGGAGATAAGCCAAAGATAATGCAATGTCTTCCTGGTGTATCGTCACACCGGACGGCACTTTAATCTGTACCGGGGCAAAATTGAGAATCGCTGTCAGCCCGGCGGCAACCATCTTGTCCGCAGATGACTGTGCGGATTCTGCCGGAACCGTCAGGATGCCTGTGTACACATGATGCGAAACACAAAGGCTTGGGAGCTTGTCCATTGGATACACCGGAATGCTTCCATGGCAGCCTGGCGAAGCGGATGTGTTCTGATCAAAGGCTGCGACGATCTTCATACCGTAATCCGCAAACCCGTCATACTCCATCAATGCGGACCCCAGTTTGCCCGCACCGACGATCACCGCGGATACGGGTACGTTCACTCCCAGTGCCATTTCCATATCCCTGCGGAGAGCTGATACGGGGTAACCCACCTTGGGAAGCCCTTCTGCGCATACGCTGGCCAGGTCCTTCCGCACCTGAACCTCGCCAAGTCCCAGACCTTTCGCGATCTGCGTGGCCGAAATTTTGTCCGTATTCGTCCTGCGGATATACCGCAGATACATAGGCAGCCGCCCCAGTGTCGCTCTGGAAAGTGTGCCTTGCAAAGGATCATCCTCCTTTCGATATGCATTATATCGAAATGCTTTTCCTTTGCGAATTACCAAAACCGTATAATCGATATATCAGAATTGATAACCGGTCATCGATATACGAAAAAAAACTTTGCAGCCAGCGGAGAGCAGCAAAGCTTTTTCAATGGTTATCTTACTTTTTCTCTGCCAGGCAGGCACGCCTGGAACGGGTCAGTTCCGTAATAAAACGCTTATCCAGCTCTGTCAGCGAATAATCCCTGCGACGGATGAGCACATCCCTGTATACCCGCTGATTATCCGCACACTTTCGCTGCACCAGATGCATCCGCTGCAGTATCCTCTCCGGCAAAGGAGACACCCACATATATGTTTCCGGGTTTTCTGTCAGCAGATCAAACTGGCTTCCGCGCTCAAAGACAAAGATACGCCGTGGCATTTTTGGCAGTTCCTCGTTTTTTACGGCAGAAAGGGGCAAAGAGGGCACATAAGGGTCAGCGTGCGCAATCTGGATATATTGATGAAGATCCGGGAAGCGGATGCTGTCCAATGCGGTCAGGGCGCTGTCCTCACGCATGACCAGGACATATTTGAATTCCGCAACGATTTCACCTGCCAGCCCTTTTTCCTCCAACATCTGCCTGAAGTATCTGTCGTAGCCCGCCGCATAGCGGATAATGCCCAGGTTGTATCCAACTTCCAGAATGTTTTTCACGGCCTGCAATGCGTTGGTTTCCTGATAAAAGATTTCCGCATCCTCCCTGCCCAGCGTTCGGGAAAAAGCAGTGAAAGCATCTGAAATATAGCTGGCTCTGGGAACAGAAATGGAAAAACGCTGCTTTGCGGTTCTTTTTTCTTTGTACAGGCTTTCTATTTCATCTACCTGTTCCAGGATCTTATGTGCCTGACTGACAAATAACTCGCCATCCGGCGTCAGCATCATGCCCCTGGAAGAGCGGCGGAAAAACTGTATACCCAGTTCGTTTTCCATCTCCCTGACCACTCTGCTCAGATTGGGCTGCGCTACGTGCAGCTCTTCAGCCGCTTTGTTGATGGAGCCGTTTTCTGCAATACAGACCACATATTTGAGATGGAGGATATTCATTCGTTTCTCTTCCCGAACCATTCAGCCGGTTCTGTTTATATTTCTCTGACAGGTGACTGCGGGGCTTCCGTGCTTCTTTCCCGACCGGATCGAAGCAAGCACATAAAGAACTATACCATCGCCATTTTACAGTAGTCCTTGTCATCCCGCAAGCCTCACTGTTGTCAGGGGTGGAAACAACAGCCATGGGAAACCCGGATGATAGGGTTTCATGGATGTCAAGGGCTGTATCGGCAGAGAAGAAGTCCTCTGCGGTGGCCCTGTGGAACTGAATATGGGCATTGGCACAGTCGGCAGTGCACTGAATGCATGGAGAGGGAAAGATTCCTGCGACCGCCAGTGGCGGAAATCTCGCAGGCGGCTTTCTCAACATACAGGAAGTGAGCTCCCCGGTGGGGAGTCGCGGCCATGTTTGTTACGGATCAGGGATTCGACTCCCTTACGCTCCACCACAATTTGTCCGAAAACGTAAAGTTTTCGGACATTTTTTACATCACAGAATCGCTTGTGTGGCTTCAGAAAGCGATTTTTGACAATAAAAAAGGGGCTTTCCCCTCAGATTTCCGCTAATTTGGGCAATTTGGGCAGACTGATCCCTTTGAATCTTTGGATCAGGCTTTTGACGCCCCCGCAAATTGTGATCGCCCGGCGGATATCATATCCCAGACAGCTGAGTGCGTATTCGGCTGTCACTTTTTCTTTGCCCTTGCACAGGAAGTACCCGGCGCCATCATAGTGTTTCATCGTTCCGAAGGGATGCTCGCTGGTCTGCTGGCGCTGTTTTTGTTTGGGAATATCCCTGCGGATAAAAATCATGACGCGTTTTTCGGCTCTGCCCATTTTGCCGAAGTTGTTCAGGTTTTTGCTGCTCACGCCATTAACAGGAATCTGCTGAAGAGGGTACTGGCTTGAACCATACATCCTGACCGGCACATATGTGCTGTTTCGCCCAATGTTGACGTGCTTGGCTGCCTTGGAATCTGTGCACCGGTTGGGGCAGGTTCGGCATGCTTCCTTGCTGGAATATTCTGTACCGTACTTTGTATCTTTCTGCTTGAACAGTTGCCTTCCCATTGGGCAGGTAACACTTCCGTCTTCGTGCCGCACAAAGCAGCTGACAGTACTCAGTTCCTGCACTTCGATCCGGATGTTTCCGCCTGACAGACAATCCGGCAAAACGCCGGCGTGCAGGCAGCGCTGAATATCTTCTGGTTTAGTGGACTGTTTTTCTGTATCCGTGATTTCGGCTGCTTCATATTCCATCGAAATGACCCGGTCATCCCGGTCCTGAATAAAGCCGACATCCGCCGCCGTCCCGTTCAGCAGGCATTCCTCGATATCCGCCAGGCTTTCATAGCCCTTGTCTGCAATCACTTTGACGCTGTCAAGGCCAATTTCCTGTTTGCATTTCTCTGCAGTCTGATTCAATGTCCCCCGGTCACTCGAATTGTTTGTTACATCGAAGTCGACGATCATATGACTTCCGGCGTCCACTGCCGTCTGCACGTTATAGCAGGCTTTGATTCCGCCTTCCTTGGCGGGCATCATGGCGGCCTCAGGATCGGTAAACAGCAGCGCTCCGCGGTCGCTTTCAGCAAGTTCCTTCAGACACTGCTCATGAAACGCGATCCGTTCCTTCAGCTTTTCCGGATCAGGCAGATGATCCTTGTCCAGATCCAGGGCCATCGGCTTATCCAGCCTTTTCTCGTGCAGGTCGTTTTCGTCCATTGTCTGCAAATATCTTTCTACCGCCTGCAGCTGCGCCTTCGCGTATTCCAGTTTCTTGCGGGCAATTTCTTCACTGACCGCTTTTTTCTTTCCATTTACCGCACGGATGGTTGTCCCATCCAGGCAAAGCGTTTTCGCGTCCATCAGCTTCATATCTTTGCAGGCGCGGACAAAAATCAGAAATACCTTCTTCAGCGCTTTTCTGTTGTCTTTTCGGAAATCGGAAATCGTGTTGTGGTCCGGTACTAACCGGTTCAGCAGGTAAAACAGCTCGATATTCCGGCCGCATTCCCTCTCCAGCTTCCGGGAAGAGCGGATTCCGTTCAGATAGCCATACAGATACAGCTTGAGCAGATCCTGCGGGGCATAGGGTGGTCTTCCGGTTTGTGCGGGCTTTTCCCGCTTTATCTCCAGAGCTGCCATATCGAGGCTGTCGACAAACACCTCAATAAACCGTGCCGGACTATTTGCCGCCACTTCTTCCTCGATGCTCCATATCCCCATTGTCATCTGACGACTGTCTGATCCTTTGATATACCTCATTCGGATCGCCCTCTTCTATTATACCAGATCTCCCTCTTCCGATAAAGTTTTTCCTTGAGTTTTCAGACAGTCTGACCATAAAACCTCGAAGCCAAAAGGCTTTCTAGGTTTTTTCTGTCTTTCGGACAAGTACCCTCCTCCCCCCTGACGAGGGTTTAGCCACCGTACTGTTAGCTTCTCTCAATTACGTTCTTTTCCGAACAATCATTTCT
>ODAI010579153.1_pt1 | contig 10091 bp, 3 predicted proteins | sample 1539321 | NCBI WGS metagenome assembly ODAI01 (sample SAMN02144231, study PRJEB22623) | gut metagenome | biome: sheep rumen | host: Ovis aries | place: New Zealand | reverse complement strand
TTTTATTCTTACGCTCACCTTGTCCATTTTTGATTAAAGCCACCGGGTTACCTAATGAATACTGATAACTTGACAGGGAAGAAACCAAATCATCAGCATCACTGACAAAAGAGATAAAGACTTTTACATTACTGTTGTACTGGTTTGGATGAAGCAATGGGCTTTTTATCAATGCTAACTGCGTCGGGGAGGTTATAGTACTCATACTCATATCCTCTGCAAATCCGTCATCAAAAAGATAGGTATTGGAGCGTGAGAAAGACATATCAAACTTCGTTGTCAGATTCTCCAACAAACTGATGTCTGTATTGAAACGTACATTAACGCGATCAAAAGAAGTCTCCTTAACGGATTTCTCGTTGCTGACATAACCTACTGACAAGTGATACATACCAACATCATCACCACCCTGCACATTGATACTATAGTTCTGAGTTACAGCAGTACGATACACTTTGTCTGCCCATTTTGTGTCATTATGATACATCTGATAGAAATAACCAGCCTTATCATCATTGAGAAAACGGAAATTCATAAGTTCACCTTTAATCGACTGATATGACTGTAAGGCAGGAACAGTACCCAATTGTTCAACGATATAGTTACGGTACTGATTAGCATTCATCACAGTAGGAAGTGATGGCATCGTCGTTATTCCTGCTGAAATCTTAGCATCAATGCGTGTTGCCATCGAATGTCCACGTTTTGTCTCAATCAATATCACGCCATTAGCACCACGAGCGCCATAGAGTGCCGTAGCGTTCTTCAGCACTTTCACACTTTCTATATCTTCTGAAGATATTGCAGAAAGTATGTTGAAATAGTCACCTAAGTGGAGTGACGAACGATTTCTCTGCATATCAAGTTCTACTCCATCAACGATAACCATAGGTTGTGAGTTTGCGTTGATTGAATTCAAACCACGTATAAACATCATGGCACCCTGCTCCTCATTTGCATTACGCATTATGGTACGGACATCTCCACCAAGTTTCTCACTGATTTCAGCATCTACAGCAAAATGTCCGCCAGTAGAAGTGAATCCACTTTGTGATGTATAGGTTGTGGTATTGTCATACATAGGAGTGTATGCGTCTGACAACATTACTATCCGAACATCCTGCTTTTCGTCACCAGCTATGATGGACACTTGCTGCGACATGTGGCGAGGAGCCTGTACATACAGTGCGCTGGTAAATGTCGGCACCTTAATAGTGAACTTTCCTTCTGCATCAGTCATAGCGACATAGCGATTATCACTCAATGCCTGCAGACGTACACCAGCCAAAGGTGCCTTAGTTGAAGCATCTATCACTGTACCGTGAATCTCACACGTTACGTTATTATCAGCAGCAACCTTACGTTTAGGCTGCTTTACAGCAGGAGCATCTTCCTCCTCCAATAACTCATCAAGTTCATCTTGCGCATAAGCAGTCACCGTCAAAGTCATCGCAAATAGGCAGAGCAAGAGTCTAAGACTATAGCGCTGCAAATTATCAAATATATTGCTTTTCATATACATAACTTCTTATTCTACTACATTGTGCAACTCTATTCCGTTATTATAGCTCTTGAAATAAGCATCTGCCTCTACGGGGAACATATAGACACCTGCTACACGCATATTCTGCTCATATTTATTACGCTTAGCTGCTGTACCAAATGACTGTGTATGACACATCATGAGGTTCGGATACGCTTCTGTATTCTCATAGCATATAGGGAATTCGAACTCTCCCAAATCTATCACATTGACATATCCTGGTTTTGTAACAATAGAAGTTACATTCTTACCTGAAATTTTCTCTGTAACTGCCCTTGGACCCCATGTAGGAATAGCCGTTTCACTGAGTTTCAGCTCTGTTTTCACTTGCTTATTGCTGGCATCAGTGTAATTCAACCAGAAACGAAGATAGTAAGGCCTAACAACCGATGTGCGTTCTTCATTATCATATATTTGATCTGGCATTGTCACAACATATATATGGTACTTTGTTGAACGTACTCCTCCTCTTAATGCAAAATCAAGCTCTGGCGCACTCGCAAGTGTTAACTCTGTCGTAGTCACAAAACGGAAATTTTCATCATCTGAATATTTATCCGTCAGCATACGATCATATATAAATTGTGGTACATAATTAAATAAAGTATCTGTAGCAGAATTACGAATTTCACTCTTCGACATAGTTTCATTCGTGAATAAACCAGCGCTACCTGCAGTCATTAAAACTCGACCTATTGAACGTGTCACAAGTACAGGTTCAAAAGTCTGCCATGGCTGGAATGGTATAGAATCTACAATTCTGACATAACCGTTCGACATCTTATAGTTTTCAACCGTATGTTCTTCCACATCCTCGGCACTTACAAGATAATGTTTGCTGCATGTATATAAAGTATCTTCTACAGTTCCATTTCCATCACGCAAAACCTCGTTGGTGTCATAACAATGAGAGAAAGCGAGATTACGCACCATACTATACTTTGTCAACGAATCTGCAAGATATTCCGGAGCAGATACAGTGATGTCACTCTTACCTATTGTAGCATCTATAGTGGCACCCGCTGTATTTGGAAAATTTAGTGTACTGAAATTCATATAGCTTATTTTGCCTATATAGTTATAGCCTTTACTTATTCTATCGTATGATTTCTGCCAGGCTTCATCATTTGGGAACAAGACTGTATATGAACTATCCTCATTCTCCAACTGTGCTTCCATCGTCTGATTAACTACATTATTACGATGTGCATATTCTATATAGTCATAGGTTTGCTCACCGTGTACAACAGAACCAAGCACAGAATTCGATTCATCTATATACTTTTCATCATATTGCTTGACATAGTCACGGAACAAATTGCATCCTTCAACCTTATCAAAGTATTCATAAATATTATTATAGAATCCCTCGCTATGTCCTACAATATGCATCACACCATTGCTTGAAGGCTGGTTGATGTTTTCTGTATAGAAAGCATCACCATAAGCCGTAGAACTGAAACTATGGCTCTTGGCATTTAATGACAAGAGTGTTGCATCTTCCTCTATCGCATTGTTAACAGGATGGTTATACTCCACGATATGCTGTTTTACAAATTCCTTCAGAATCTGCGCATCATCTAATTCTAATACAGAGTCTGCATTAAACGTGTCATTCTTCGGAGCGAACACTGTATAGAAACGTGGACTGTCAAGATTAGAGTCAAAACCCACCTTCTTTACTATCGTTGCAAACTGCGACAAATCTGGATTACTCTGAATATTCTGCCACAGTGTTTGACCAGCCGAGAGACTCGATTCGCCTGGAGCTGTATTGTAGTCAGAAAAATCGGTACATGACATCATGCCCAATAAGACTCCTGATACCGTCGCTATATTGATTTTATTAAAATATTTCATACGAACAATTTTTAATTATTCTTTCTTTTACTCTCTTTTTTCACTCTACGTGGTTGATAATCAATACCAGTCTTCCATCATTGTCTGGCTATTCACGATACCCGTAGGTACAAGCTCTATATAGTCAAATGACCAACCAAGGTCTGTACCGCTTTCTCCTACGTTCTTAATTCTCAACCAATAATCAGTACCTTGCTTGAACTGCTGCGTACAAACTATATGACGTAACATCATCGTTCCGTAACCAGATTCCGTACGACAACTTGTACCGCCTGTCATCTGCTTACAAGCAGCATAAGGATCAGCATCCGTTACTGTCAGTTTACTCGTAATGGTATTATAAGTTGCACGTGAGAATGATGCAGGTGCACGCATATATCCACGCTGATGCATAGTCTGATCACTTTCTATGCCATATTCCTCATTTTCCGGGTCAACATCAATATAACCCATAGTCTGATCCTCATAAGGATTAGAACGTGCATCAAACACAATACCCTGTGGTACCATATCTGCTTGATTACGGCTCTCACCAATATAGTACTGCATAAGGCCACCACGCTGCATAGGTGGATAAATTATGCGAACCTCATATTCACCTGTAGGTACATGTGGCAATTTGAAAGCAATGTCATACGAATCCCATCCTTGGAACTGATCAGAGTTATGAGCTCGCCAAGCACCAAGTACGTTGAAACGCAATACTGTATTGGGATTATAACATATTACGTTATCAAAGTAATTGACATCGAAGGCAACACGATTGCCATCACCACCACCATTCATCGTTGAAATCTGGCTAGCTGTTGCGTTACGTATGCCATTATTTATCAATTCGTATAAGAAAGTAGATGAATCCAGACGCATACGCTCATAGAATGAGTTTTTAGCCATCTGGTCATACTTCAATATACCATTAATCTTATGTATATAACCGTTCAATGTCTCTTTGTTATACGAGCGATCTATCTGTACTCCTTCAAATAATATAGGATGAGTTTCATCCTTACCGAATGTACCATACTCCTCTGTCAGTGTATTATTCTGACGATAACGGTTAATCCATAATTTAGGATTCATGTTTTGAGCGTTCGGGTCTGTAGCCCAAACTTTCAACAGGGTATTAGGAAGCATTGTCTCGAAATACTCCTGTGGTTCGTAACCGAAGCTAACATTCCATACACTTGCGTTAGTATTGGTCTTCTCATAAACGATGCCATTAACTGGCATACCAGCGCGAAGTATATGGTAAGCAACAAACATGTGCAGCACGTTCCATTCATTGGTGTAGTCATCGCCAGTGGATATCTGAACACCTTTCTCGTTCACATAATCATACCATGTAGGATTACCATACCATTCCTTACACTTCTCTACGAGTTCTTCAAAGTTTGTTATGCCTGCCTCTGCAAACACGTCATTGCTTTCAGCAAATATAGTAAACTTTATCTTACATTCTGTTGGACAATACAAGGTAACTCCGTCACGATCTGTTGGTTTTGTCTCAGCTAACGAATAGGTTGTATCTTTAGCCTCTACTGAAATATCCTTATCTAATCCAGTCCTCATAAGAGCTTCTGCAAACAGGCTAAATTGGGGATCGACCTGCAGTTGCTCAGCTATCAGACGATCTTCACGACGTATCATTTTGTCAAGCTTCTGTATAAGGCCATTAGAGCATGACACATCACCATTGATGATATACGCATCTGGACCTAACTGTGTCTCGCCTGCATGCTCACCTGACTCACAAATCTGAACATGGATATAACGTCCGAGCAACATCGTATTCCACGTTCCGTCTGAAGATATGTCAGATATACTACATTCATCACCCGACAAATGATACTTGGCCAAATCCAGACACAATGACTGTGGCAGAAGTGCCACCTTTTCCATGACATCAAGATCTGTAAACCCTGCAGTCTCAGGAATACCATTATGGTATGCCTTATAGACACCATCACAAGAAGTATCATTATATAGGGAATCAAGATACAATGACACGCCCTCATTTACAGGAGCGAAACAAGTGTAGTTTCCCCACGTTGACAACGTATTTGCATATATTGTCTTTTTCAATATTGCGTTGAATGCAGACAAGTCTTCATCATTCTCCAGCGTTTGCTCTATTGTAAGCTCAAGTGCTTGGTAGAGGCTGGAAGAGTCTGGCTCATCAACACACGATACAAACATCGGTGCAGAAAGCACAGCCGCTGTAAACAACGCAACAGTTTTATTCTTTATATTAATATTCATAATATTATCCGTTTAAATGAAAAACTATTCAACTATCTCTTTAATTCCTTGCAGTTGTAGCATTTCCCTTCCATACAGGGTTCTGTACCAGATTTTCATTTACATCAACTTGCGTAGTATTGATAGGCCAATACAGATAAGGTTCTGTCGGCATTTTGCTTGCTATGGCAGTACTGCTATATTTCTTACTCATAGCCATTGTCAACATCTCGCTATAGTTCTGTACGTAATTGCCTTCTTGTTCCGCAAATGTCTTATCATACTGCACGCCCTCTACATGACGATAGTTATAACGCATCAAATCGAACCAACGCTTACCCTCGAAACACAATTCACGTGCTCTTTCCTGAAGAACAAGTAGCTCCATCTTATCCTTATACAGATTGTAGCTGAGACCATTTGTAGTTTCTTCCAATAACGAACGACGATTTACGAAATCCACAAGAGCAAAAGCCTCTCTGTTGTATGTATCATCACTCTTATCTGTGAACTCATAAAGCTGAACCAATGCTTCTGCTTTCATCAGCATTACATCTGTAAGGCGATATATTATCCAATTCTGGTGAAAATCAGCAAGGTTTCTACCTGATGATGTTTCCGTATTGCCACCTATGTAACTTGAAGCTGCAACGAACTTACGTACACGGAAAGTCTCGTCAGCACCATTTGCTCCGTATATGAACTCATTCTGGCGGATATCTTCTGTATTCTTAAACAAAGCTGTTCCATTTGTACTACCATCGTATTTTCCGTAGTTTGTTGTAGTCATGAGATACGGAGTGGTTGAATTATTATTCAAGAACCTATGATACATCTGGAAGATACCAGTATTTGTTGTATAACTACGAGTATAACTTAAACCAGACGCCAATACCGAGTTGAACTGAGTTTCAAAAATACTTTCTTCCGAGTTCATACCAGTAGAAAAGGAATTATGTGACTTGGCATTGGATTCTGCAAAGACTTCGTCATAATATTTGTCACGACTTGCAAGATAGTAATCTTTTTCTTCCTCACCCATCGTCAAGACATGTGCAGCCTTTTTCGATGCTATCACCTTATCGCAATACTCGATACAAGCATTGTAATCAGCCTCACTGTGATTTATTGAAGCACGCCACAGATATATATCAGCGAGCAAAGCATCAATAGCATCACGTGTCATATAGCCTTTATCACGCCAATCTCCGTATGTACTTGATGAAATAGCTCCTACTTCAGCCTCTTTCAAATCGTTAATACACATTTCAAGGACATCAGCTGGTGCCCACTGACTTAAGAGGGTCTCTTGTTCACTTGAGGTGTAGGCCTTTGTGCTCACAGGCACATCACGGAACACACGAACAAGATAGAAATAACACAATGCACGCAGTGCCTTTACCTTTGAGCAATCCACCTCATAGTCTCCCTCGGTGTAGTTCGGATCCAAGTCCATAACACCTTCTGCACGCTCAAGTACGAGATTACAATAGTTTATTGCCGTGTACAGGGCATTCCAATCGGTAAATGAATTGCTCGGCAGTATATTCATTGAATAGATTTGGTTGAGATCTATCTTGTAAGCAGAACTATTGGTTAATGCTACAGAAGGAGTGACAACCAATTCATCTGAACGAAAGTCGCCCCATACTATCATACTACGCATCAGGTGATCGTTTTTGAGCTGATTGTAGGCACATGCCACAATGCCAGAGACATCCGACTTTGTTTGCCACATATTCTCATCGACAACCTTATCGTCAGGCAATATCACAGTATCAACGCATGATGCCATACAGAGAGCTGCTGCTATTATAGAAAATATCTTTTTCATATTAATTATATTGTCTTCTACTTATTTGTACTTTTTCACTACCACAGATTAGAAACCGAAGTTCAAGCTGGCAGTAATAGATTTTGCTCTTGGAGTATTAGCATTGTCAATGGCTGGTGCATAAGTCGATGCGCTAACCTCTGGGTCTATACCCGTATATTTAGTCCAGCAGAACAGATTGTTCATCGTGACATAAGCAGAGAGTGTATTAAGTCCCCATTTCCTAATCATCTTCTTCGGGAAACTGTAAGATATCTGCAGGTTCTGGAAACGCAGGAAAGAACCATCCTCTACGAAACGAGAACTTACTTCATAGTTGTAACCCAAATTATAAAGAGCACGTGGTATCTCTGTCACATCACCGTCTTTACGCCAACGATATGCTACTGATGCACACTGGTTCTCAGTACCATACATACTCTCCAATCCCATGCGTGCTGTATTCAATATCTTGTTGCCATAACGATATGTGAAGCGTGCTACCATCTTCCAGTTACCATACTGGGCTGTCAGTGAGAAACCACCTTGTAACTTTGGAAGCGAGTTGCCCAAATACACGATATCGAGCTCATTTATCTGTCCATCGTGATTGATGTCCTCATAGTATGCATCACCACCCTTAAACTGGTATTCATACGCACCATTAGTATAAGCATATACCAAATGTTGTGGTTCACCATTGTTAGTCATGATAACCTTCCCACTTGCATCTGTCGCAACAGGGAATGTCTTACCTTCTGCCAACCAAGCATTGATTTGATTTTCATAATCTGTTGATGTCCAGTTAGGATTCTGCTGGCGCATCTTTGTGTTGAAGTTAGTCAGATATTCATAAGAATACTGGAATACTCCCTTTGACTGGTAGCCATAGATAGAACACAGTGGAGCACCTATCTCTACCTTATTCATACGTGCTGATGCACCATGTTTTGTATATACATCCTCAAACTTTGTATTGTATCCAGCCAATACATCCTTATTCATCTCAAGCAGCTCATTGTTATTCTGTGCCATATTGATGTTGGCAGAGAGTGAGAATTTCCTAACTTTCAGGAATTTATTACCTGTAACAGACAATTCCCAACCCTTATTCTCCATCTTACCAATATTAGCGAAAGCCAATGAAGTGAAACCTACGGTTGAAGGTATAGGCGCATTCTTCACAATAAGATCAGAAGTTGTTTCCTTATACAGGTTTAAGTCCATTTCAATAATGTCATTGAGGAAACCGAGGTTGAAACCGAGATTCAGACCATTTTTCTTCTCTGGCTTCAGATTTGAAAGTTTCAGACCTGACAAAGTTATAAAAGTGTCTGTACCATAAGAACCCGCATTTGGAGTATAAGTATTATAGAAAGAAGCGGTTGATGCTATAGAGCGTCCTGTGATACCCCACGATGCACGAATACCAAACATTGAAATGACTTTACGCAGTGGTTCAAAGAATTTCTCATCACTGATATTGTAGCGCAATGATACTGACGGAGCATAGAACCACGGGTTGTCTGGGCCGAAAGAAGAGTTTCCATCACCACGCAGTGAGAAACTGACGTTATAACGCTCCTTATATGAGAAGTGAGCATTATATACCCAGTTCTGTGATGCTGTTTTTGTAGTTGACGGACTATTACCCATTCCTATGTTCTTTGCCAATGGTTCTATTGTCTCTAAACCATTAGGCAGGTGACTCTTTGCACCATACTGCTGAGAGTAACGACCTGTATTACACTCATAACGTGCGAGCATTGTCAGAGTCAAATCCTGATTTTTGAAATATGGAGTAAAGATGAGTTCTGCACGAGCACCGAGCTTAAACTGGTTTTTCTCTGTGTTTGTAGCATAGTTGTAATTATCCTCAGTGAACGAATTATTTGACAGGCTTGCTGGCATATATGTAGGCAGTGAGTAAGCAAAGATATCAAAATACACACGTCCGTTGAATGTCAGTCGGCTCTGATTGCTCTCCGTACCGAGTAACTCGTACTTGAGGTTGAAGTCTGGTACAATGCTGTATGTCTGCTCCTTCTGCCATGAAGAGTTTGCATAAGCTATAGGGTTACCAATCTTATATACAGCATCCATTTCCTGCGAACTATAGTTACCATCATAAGGTGTCATGTTGTCAGCAGTCTTATTCATCAGGTAATACTCGCCATTGTCACGGGTTATTGCCATATTCGGTGCCATTGACAGAGCCATGGCGAGAATATTGTTGTTGGATTTATCATTCTTTGATGAACCATAGGTATAGTTCTTCAGGTTCTGCGTATATGTCAAAGCAAAGTTTGTAGAGAACCTAATACGGTCACTCACGTTGTAGTCGAGCACCAGACGTGTAGTCAGACGGTCGAGTTTCTGCTTGATGATAGTACCTGTCTGGTGGTTGTAGCCGGCAGAGATACGGAACGTAGCCTTCTGACCACCACCAGAGACGTTGATGTTTGCCTCATGCTGCTCACCAAACTGCTTTACTTCGTTAACCCAATCGGTATTTCTATTCCAATACCTATACTCTGACCATGTCGGGTCATAGTTGATTTCAGCAATATTCTGTGTTGCTGCAGCGTTCATTTCCCTATTATAGAACTCTTCCTTAAGCATCATGGTGTACTGGTC
>ODAI010198537.1_pt1 | contig 10091 bp, 5 predicted proteins | sample 1539321 | NCBI WGS metagenome assembly ODAI01 (sample SAMN02144231, study PRJEB22623) | gut metagenome | biome: sheep rumen | host: Ovis aries | place: New Zealand | reverse complement strand
TAAGGCGGCATTGCACTTCCAACCACGGACCCTCACGGAGCTGGTACGTCCGTTCTGCGAGCTGGCAGGCGAACCAGAACGTGCAGACCTCTACCTCAACCTCGCGGCGCGCATGCCCGAGGGCTGGCCACTCTCCTTCTTTGGGATGTTCCGAGGGCGCCCGAACTCACCCCTGCGCGTTTGTGGTTACCTCCCCACCAACGAATGCGATGCTTGCGTTGCGGACCCAAGGCACCTCGCAGAGGTTTTTGATGTCATAGGATTCACCGCCTACGACGACGCGATGCTCATTCAGGTCAGCCAGCTCATGGGAGTCGCACCTTCAGGAGTGGACTTCCAGTTCGACATGTATCCGGACGGACACCTCGGCGACGTCTTTGCCATCGACACCCAGTACGGCATCGAACGACCCGAAGCGGTGCGCAGCAGCTTCGCCCAAGGCCCCGCAGAGAAGGTCATGTCCCTTCTGCAACTGATGGGCGCAGCCGACGAGCGCTGGAAGCTTGCACCGGGAGCGGCGTTCGCACGCGCGATACCCGTCACGCTCGACGATGGCACGCCCAACAAGCTCGCCTTCACGCTCATGCCACAGTGGTCGAAGGCGCGTTGGCGTGCGGGAGAGTTGCAGCCCGCCAAACTGTATTATCTGGGCAAGGCAAGTTTCACGAGCATTGCATCGTAGCCCACGCACTCGCGCGCAGTCCTCCGTGCTACTATCATTAATGTACTCGAATCAACAGAGGGGAATCCATGCGCATTTCGACACTTCTCACGCATCTGCCCGAGGGAGCAACTGAGAAACTCTTGCTCGCCGACCCCGAAGCGGACGTGTACACGATAGGCTTCCTCACCGAGAACAAGTGCCTGCGCAACGACGTGCTGTACTTCGGCGATAGCACGCTCCTGGCAACGGCAACGCTGCCCGAGTCACCCAACCTCCTGCTGTATGGCTCGAATCCAGACGATGAGACCGTCAAGCAACTCGTCGATGCCAACGTGGCCTTCTTGGTCGAGGATGCCAACCCGTTCGAGTGCTACAACGCTTTGCAGGCCTGCTTCTTGGAGAACCAAGAGCAACAATCGGTCATACGCCGCATGATGGAGGCACACTTCTCGAACGGCGGTCTGCAGTACCTCGTCGAGGAGGCCGCCATGGCATTGGGCAATCCCATCGTGGTGGTCGACACGACCTATCACTACATCGCGCACCACCTTGGCCAACTCGAAGGTTCCACGAGCACGCTCGCGCAAACCATCACTGACGAGGTGCGCCTGCAGACGCTCCCCGACCATGTCGTCACGTACATCCGCGACGAGCGCATCGATTCGACCCTCGCGGCGCAAGGTGGGCCGCTCATCCACCATAACGCCATTCTCGATTGCACCACCATGACCGGCGCCGTCATGGTACACGGCGTCTGCATCGCCCACGTCATGATGATGGAGCACCAGCATCGCTTCCGCGATATTGATCGCGGATGCTTCGTGCGTCTCCTCGAGTTCGTGGGCCAAGAGATGCAGAAGAGCGAAGTGTGGGGACCCACCAGTGGTGAATTGGGATCTTACTTCCTCACAAATCTCCTCGGGAACCAACGCCCCAGTGAGGCGGTCACGTTGCGACGGCTCAGGTCGCTCAACTTCCATCCCAAGCCCGTCTTGCGCGTCATATGCCTCCATGCACCTCAGGAGGGATTACGGCAGGATCAGGTTGAGCTTATCGCTGGACAGCTTCGTCCGATGCTGCATCACGCGCTTTACACGCGCTACCACTGCCAGCTCGTCATACTCGTGAGCAGGGATGAGGACGATGACCTCATGCAGAGCTCCGGTTCACTCTTGCATGAGGTGGCCAGTCTCAACGGGCTCATGGTGGGACTCTCCAACGCCTTCACGCGCATGACCGAGACGCGCCGGGCGTATGACCAGGCTCGGCTCGCCCTGCGCATGGGAAAGCTTGCGACGCCCCTCTTTGATCAGGAGGGAGTCTATGAGTATAGCGACTACGCCTACTTCGGCCTGTTCGAGATTGCGAACCGACGCACCAACCTCTTGTCGCTGTGTCACCCCTCGCTCCTGCGCCTCCAAGCCTACGACGAGCGCCACGGAAGCGAACTCATGGAGACGCTCTATGTCTTCCTACAGGTCACCGGCACCACCAAGCGAGCGGCAGAGATACTTAACCTGCACAAGAACACGTTGCTGTATCGCATCAACCGCATCAAGGAGCTTATCGACCTCGACCTTGCGTCGGGTGAGGACCAATACATCCTGCAAACCGGATTCCGCGTTCTCGCATACTTGGGCATCTTCGCCCCCAGAACGTCCGCTAGCCGCGAAGAACTTCGCGGCTAGCTGAGTGTCGGACAATGGTTGCGGGCGGTCTTCAAGTTGGCGAGACTTTAGGGATGAGTTTCTTTATGTATTGCAAAAGATGCTAGTGTCATGCATGGTCGTGCAGAGGCGGTTATCGTAGCAACCATTGCACAAAGGAGAAGTCTGTTGACTCATCCGTTATCATTGTCATACGCATAATCGCAACCTTACTTGGTGCCTAACAATCTCCCTCCTGCCGATACATCCTAGGAACAAAGGTAGCGCATGCTTTTTTGCTATGGCGGCTGTCCACGGTGACGAAGAGCCTGAGCCCGACTGCTTTCCCACAGTGGGATCGTTGTCACGAGGCATATTGGTTCTGCGAATTGCGTTCTTGTCTCCAGTCGCTGCTATGATTGTCGATATTGACAGAGAGACGAGCAAAGGAACGGTCAAGGCTATATGACTGAGGCATTCGAGCAGGCAATACGGACACGCATTAAAGCGATATCGGATACACCAGAGGCAAGACGACAAGCGCTCGCCCAACACCTTACGCCACCTGAGGTGGCAGAACTCGCTGCGAGTTTATTCAGCGATGCTGACCGGGCTCTAGATTGTCTTGACCTCGGTGGGGGGACGGGCATCCTATCCGTTGCCCTGCTCGAGCGGTATGGGGAGCAAGTCGAACGGATCGACACCGTAGAACTGGACCCAACGCTTGCCCGGGTGTACGACGAGGAGTTAAGGGAGCGAGTGGGGGGTAAGACCATCCTCGGTGATGCACTGATTGCCGGTGTGAATGGTGGAACAAGGTATGATCGCATTATCCTGAATCCGCCATACAAGAAGATGGCATCCAACGACCCGAGACAGTCGTGCTTGCCTGCCCACTCTGCGAATCTATACTCGGCGTTCATAATGCGAGGCGTAGAGCAGCTGAGGGATGGCGGGGAACTGGTGGCAATCGTCCCGAGGTCCTGGACAAATGGCGACTACTTCACCCCGTTCCGTCGTTTCGTCCTATCGCAGTGCTCGCTCGATATGCTCCACATCTACGGTTCCCGCGACGAGGTCTTCTCCGACACGAACGTGCTGCAGGAGACGATGATTGTGCGTTTCTCCAAGAGGCGGCAGGTAGGTAAGATTCGAGTCAGTGAGTCGGTCGTAAAGGGCGCCACACTCGTCGTCAGGGAGTATGAGGCGAGGGACTTGATAGTCGGGGACAAGCTCGTGGTGCGCATATCACCCGAGGAGAGCACGAGTCTCGGCGAAACCGTTGAGAGTGTGGGCCTGTGTCCCTCAACGGGCAAGGTGGTTGACTTCCGCAGCAGAGGTTACATCACGCAGGAAAAGCCAAAGGAACGTCCATCGGTGCCTCTTATATATGTAGGGAACTTCCCTAAGGGGCAACTCCAACATCCACTGTCATTCGGCAAAGGCCAGTGGTTTTGCTTGGATGACGAATGGGCAACTAAACAGGTGTGCGATCCGGGTGCCTACGTTCTCGTCAAGCGGTTTTCGGCCAAGGAGGAGCGTCGTCGGGTGGTTGCATATCCGCTTGTGGTGGACGCTCCCGTGGCGCTGGAGAACCATTCGTCGTTTCTGCACCAGGGACGACCGCAACGAACGAAATGTACACAACAAGGCAGATAATGGACTGGATACGGGACCAGATGGGTATCGACTACGCCCCTAATACGAGGGAGACCATCAGGCGCTTCACTCTTCATCAGTTCATTGCGGGCGGGCTTGTGCAATTCAATGCGGACGACCCCAACCGTCCTGTCAACTCGCCAAAGAACAACTACCGGATTGTGCCTCCGCTCCTGCCGGTAATACGAGGAATAGACACTCCCGAATACCCAAACTTGCTTGACACGTTCTTGTCTGGCATCAAGACTTGGAACCAGCAGGTAGCCGAGGAGAGGAAGATGAACAGGGTGCCAGTTCGGATGCCGGACGGAACTGACATGACGCTCTCGGCAGGTGGCCAGAATGTGCTCATCAAGAAGATGGTCGAGGAGTTCTGCCCAAGGTACGTGCCGGGTGGAGTGGTTCTTTACATAGATGATACTGACAAGGCACTCGGCGGTGTCGTGGACGATGTCTTGCAGCTGCTCGGAATTGAGATACCCGGGCACGGCAAAGCGCCCGACCTCATCGTATGGGACAAGCAAAACAACTGGGTCTTCATGATGGAGGCTTGTTCCACCCACGGGCCCGTTGATGTGATGCGCAAGCAAGAGCTGAGGACGCTATTCGATGGCATCAAGGCTCCGATGGTGTTCGTGTCCTGCTTCCCCGACCGCACTGTCATGAGGAGGTACTTCGCAGATTTGGCTTGGGAAACTGAGGCATGGTGTGCCGATGCGCCAGACCATATGGTTCACCTCGATGGAGCGAAGTTCCTCGGCCCATATGAGGAATGAGCAAATGTTTTCGTGCGTACATAGCAACGCACCTCGAAAGGTGTGACAAATCCGGGGTGAAGGTCATGGGTGGGCAGATCTTGCAGGGCATAGACCTGTCCGGAGTCCGAAACAGTTAGTGTGAGCCATGTGCGTGGCTGGTGAAGCCCGTAAAGCAGCGTAAGATGACGTAATGCGCAGAGCGCGGCTTCTGGCTCGACGAGGAAGTACGGGTGTGCGGACGAGGAGCCTCTTTACCTCGCAGCGTGCACTTGCAAGTTTGGGGGCTTACACGCTTGGTGCCGAACGCTACAATTAGTTTGTTAACCGCCGAGAGGAGCATGTATGGGAATAACGATCGCCACGACAACGAACGACGCTATTGTGACCATCGCGCTTGATGGATGGCTTGATACTACTGGGGCGCCGCAACTTGCCGAAGCACTCAACAACCTCGATGAGTCGTGCACCGAGCTTGTTCTCGACTTTGAGAACCTCGAGTATATTTCTTCGGCTGGCTTGCGCCAGATCGTATCTGCGCACAAGAAGATGAAGGGCAATGTAGTGGTGCGAAACGTCAAGCCAGAGGTAATGCAGGTCTTCCACATGGCGGGATTCGATAAGCGTCTCAACATCTCATAGCATGGCAAGGGACAAAGCGCACCATTCGATTCTCACTGGCTTTGCCATTGGAACGATGCTTGCCTTCGTTGTGGTGGGCACATTGTCTGTGCTGTTCGCGTATGTACGCAGCGTCATGTCATTCAATGAATACTGGTCAATGACAACCGGCCAGATAGGGGTGTTGTTGGATGATCTGCTTCAGGCTGGCTCATACGACGAGCTCTTCTCGTCTGCAGACAGTGCAACCTACAAGAAACTTCGACAGGCTCTGAAGGACTGTGTGATCTTTTACGACGTTGACTGCGGTTACCTATACACCATTAACCCGGAACGAACTCAGCGTACGTTCCTGCTCTCCGCTTCCGGCGACGAGCACGAAGACGCGTTGCTCCGCAGTGAGCGGAGCTTAGGCGCCGTCTCTACGGCCCCCATCAATGCAGCTGAGCTGCGGGCACTCAATGGGGAAGAATCCAACTGGCCCGATGTGTCCGACAACGAATTTGGTAGACACTTTTGTTGGTATCGGCGAATTGAGCTGCCCGACAACAAAGGTCACGCGATTATCGGCATCGATCAGGACATGTCGGTGTACTACGACTTCATCGATAGGGATATTTGGAATTTTGCCACGCTGATGTTTCTGCTCTTGGTTTGCATAGCCGCAGCAGAGATAATTCTGCTGAAACGTAACGTGGTAACGCCAATCCAAGAAGTGACGTCGCACATGCGAGCCTTTGCGGTGGACGGCTTTGCCAAAGACAGACTGCAGATCAAAAGAAAAGATGAAATCGGCGAAATCGCACTTACGTTCAACCAGATGACGATGGACATTGAGCAAAGCGTGCGAAAAATCGAAGAGATGACTGAAGAGCGCGTTGCCACGTTGACGGAGCTGCAGGTTGCCAAAAGAATCCAGCAAGGACAGGTGCCGGCTTCAAAGTCTGTTGCAGGCGCGGGATACGAGGTATACGCATCGGCTCGTACCGCCCGCATCGTGGGAGGAGACTTCTACGACGTGATGGAGCTTGATGACGGACGGGTCGCACTCGTCAACGCTGACGTCTCGGGCAAAGGGATAAGCGCGGCATTGTTTATGTCTATGTTCATGACGCTGCTGCGTGAGAAGCTGGAGAAGAAGAAGGACCCTGCGCAAGCACTCAAGGAGGCTAACGACGTTGTTGTCAACAACAATCCAGAGAACATGTTCGCGACGGTCATTGCTGCGATATACGATCCCGTAACCGGTATACTCACTTTTGCGAATGCCGGGCATATGCCGCCCCTTGTGGTGGGAAGTGGTTTTTTGCAACCCGATCCCGGCATTGCGCTTGGTCTCTTTGAGGATGCGGGAATCGTGAACGAGACCCTGGTACTCAACCCCGGTGACGGTATCGTCTTCTATACCGACGGCACCACTGAGGCAAACAACCCGCAGCATCAGTTCTTTGGGGAGGAGCGTCTTCTCCAGGCGGTTGAAGACGTCCATGGTGCACAGGATGCAGTCGAGACAATCGTGAGGGCGGTGGATGCCTTTACTGGTGAGGCTGAGCAGTTTGACGACCTGACGTTGGTGTCGCTCTTTGCGTTGGAACGCGATGCGTGCGTATGGAAGGCGACGGTTGAACCACAGCTCGCGGCCCTTGCAGAGGTGCGCCAGCACCTGGAGGAGTTCTGTGATAGCGATAACGGTCTCTTCAAGCGTGTGATGCTCGCCTGTGACGAGGGGTTTACCAACGTAACGAGCTATTCTGGTGCCACCTTTGTCGAGTTTGAGATCACGCGCATAGACGGACAGCTCGTTGTGTGCATGACAGATGACGGCATGCCCTTCGACCCGCTCACCTACGAGAGCGCCGACCTCGAGTTTGAGGACTTGGAGTTTGGCGGGATGGGAATCTCGTTCATAAAGCAGTCGTGTGACGAGGTGGCTTACGCGTATGAGGATGGCAAGAACGTCTTGAGGATGACGTTCTTCCTGTAGTCATGTAGCCAGCATCGCGCGTGGAGGGTACTTACCGTGCGACAAATCGCCGTGGCGGCTTCCGACTGGAAGCCGCCACGGCGATTTGTCGCAAGAATAACCCCTGCGGACTATCCCTGATGAGCTTTTACTCCTCTAGATCGAAGAAGCCCAGAGTTTGCATCATCTCGATGGCCTGCCTGAGGTAGCGAAGCTCGGTAATAGACCACTGGAACCCAAGGCGATAGAGTGCCTTTACCGTGAACCGGTTGGTGCAGGGGTTCTCGTAGCGTATTTCGTCGTCATCGAGGCTGTAGTTGACGAGAGGCGACACGTACGCATTGATGCGGTCATCGGCGAGTGCCTCGCGAAGACGTTTGCTGAACGTCTGGTCATCAACCACGTCGACGTCAAGACCACTCTCCTGCATGGCGCGAATGATGTTGCCCATTTCCACGGTGTGGGAGTTGTAGACGTGGAACACGGTGAACTTCGCGTCAGTTCCGGCGAGCAGCACGATGCCGCGTGCGACTTCGTCAATAGGCGAGAACTCATCGGTCTCGTCCATCTCGGAGACAGGGAAGCATCCCAATGCCACATAGGACTTGAGCGTGCTCATGAAGTTGTTGGTGCTAAAGTTCACTTGGAACTCGCCATCTTGTTGGCGGCTCATGAGGTTGCCCACGCGCATGATCTTTGCGTCGAGGCCACGTGACCCAACCATGTCCAAGATGGCCTGTTCGGCAAGGAACTTCGTGTGGACATAGCCGTTGGATATCGTGTCCTGCCCCATCTCCAGTCGGCCCTCGGTCAACGTCTGCTCCACGGCGTCGGAGCCGATGACGTCACCGCCCACCGAAACGGTTGAAACGTGAATGAGACGTGCGCCCTTCCTGAGACAGAGCTCGGCAAGGTTGCATACTCCATCCACGTTGATGCTCTTGAGGAAGGAGAAGTTGGCAAAGTGCTTGACGCTTGCCGCGCAGTTGAAGACCGTGGCGAAGTCGATGCCCTCGAATGCTTCGAGGCTCTGGGTGCTTGTGATGTCACCATCGAGGACCGTAATGCGCTTACCGATAAAGGGACGAATGTCCATCTCGAAGTAGTAGAACATGCTTGCTCGCAGGCGGTCCTCCGCAGGCACGTCGCTTTGGCCGCGCACGAGACAGTAGATCATGCCCTCAGTGCTGTTGAGTAGCTCGTTGAGTATGTGGGCGCCAAGGAACCCCGTGCCACCCGTGAGAAGTACGTCACCCAATTGTCCGGGTTTGATGTCGTCGACGAACGCGGGGATGTTGTGCTGGAGCGCCTTTTGAATGGCGTCCTTGGGCTCATTTTTCTCGGCCGGTTCAGTTGGCTGGTCGGTGCCCCGTCTTTCGTCCGTTCCTGCGCTCTTGCCCAAAATGACCTGTTCGAGGCCTTCGACGGTGGGTGCGTCGAAGATGTCTTGGTAGGTGAGTGGCAGGTTGTCCACCATGGCGGCCATCATGATCTTGGCCGCTGTCAGCGACGTTCCACCAACCTCAAAGAAGTTATCGTCCACGCCGACGTTCTCGTTGTTCAAGGTCTTATGGAAGATACTCAGCAGCTTGGTTTGGAGCTCCGTGGTGGGCTGCTTTGCCTCCTTTTGGGAGAGGGTGGCTTCGATGGCGGGAAGCGCCTTCTTGTCTACCTTGCCGTTGGCGGTGAGCGGAATCTCGTCAAGCTGCATGAACGCCTGCGGGACCATGTAGGCAGCGAGATAGGACCCAAGATGTGTCTTAAGCGCCTCGATGTCTACCTGATCCTCTGCGGTAAAGTAGGCCGCCAGGTAGTCCGTTTGGCCATGTATGACGATGACCGTGCTCGTGCGTACGCCGGGATACGAGTTCATAACGCCCTCGATCTCGCCGAGCTCCACGCGCAGGCCACGCAGCTTAACCTGGTCGTCCATGCGGCCGCGGTACTCAATCTGGCCGTCCTCGCGCAGGCGCGCGAGGTCTCCGGATCGATACGCAGGCATGCCCAGCAGCCGCACGAAGCTGCGCGCGTTGAGATCTTCGCGCCCCACGTAGCCGCGGCCCACGCCGGCGCCCAGAATCGCCAGCTCACCTGTGGCGCCCAACGGCTGCAGGCGGCCGGCACGGTCGACGGTGGCCACGTGCACGTTTACGTTGGGGATACCGATGGTGATGTCGCCGGTACCGTCCACCACCTGCATGGTGCAGCTGATGGTTGCCTCGGTGGGACCGTAGCCGTTCATAACGTAGAGGTTGGGGTTGATCTCGCGCAGTCTGTCGAACAGTGCGGGCGGGAACGCCTCGGCGCCAAAGTCCACGGAGGCGAGGCCGGCCACGGCGCGCGCGAAGTCGGGGGCGTCCAGCATGTTGGACATGTAGCTGGGGGTGCAGCTCATCACGTCCACGTGGTTGTCCATCATGAGCTTTGCGATGCCCATGGGGTCAAGGATCTGCTCGCCGGTGGCCAGCACCACGGTGAGGCCGTTGGCCAGGGGCACGAACTCCTCCATGATGGCGAAGTCGAAGGTGAGCGCGGCGATGGCCAGGCTCGCGTGCCCGCGGCGGGTGTAGCCCAGAATCTCGTGGTTCTTGTCATCGTCGTCCACGAAGTTAACCAGGTTATGGTTCTCGATCATCACGCCCTTGGGACGACCGGTTGAGCCAGAGGTGTAGATTACGTAGGCCAAGTCGTGCGGATCGACCGCAACGTCCAAATTCGATCGGTCGTAGCGCTCGGCGGCAAGGGAGGCCTCCAGAATCGTTACCTCCAAGTCGGCAATGCCC
>ODAI014625246.1_pt1 | contig 10092 bp, 7 predicted proteins | sample 1539321 | NCBI WGS metagenome assembly ODAI01 (sample SAMN02144231, study PRJEB22623) | gut metagenome | biome: sheep rumen | host: Ovis aries | place: New Zealand | reverse complement strand
GTGTGTTTTATGGGGACACACCCCCCGCTGGCGGTGACGCGGATGCTCTCGGTGAACTTGCTTATGGACCCCTTTGCAGCCATGGCATTGGCATCGTTGCCCCCGTCACCATCAGTCATGCACGACCGTCCCCGCGACCGTGAGGCATTCATCATCAGCCGTCCTATGGCGAAGTCCATTATTGTGGTGGGGGGTCTTTTCTCCATTTTGTTGCTGACCCTGTTGTTCCTGTACGGTCACCACCCGACGGAGTTTTTCACCGTCTTCGTGATGCTTCAGTTCTGGAACATGTTTAATGCGCGTGCCTTTGCCACGGGACGTTCGGCACTCCACTTAAAGGGTTGTAAGGGCTTCTTGTCAGTAGCCGCCCTTATCTTCGTCGGTCAGTTGCTGATAGTCAGTTTTGGCGGTGAGTTTTTCAACGTGAAGCCCCTGCCGCTGGCGACGTGGCTTGTCATCATCGCTGCCACATCGTTCGTGTTGTGGGCTGGCGAGGTGCTTCGCCTGCTGTCTGGCCGGAAAGGTTCGTGACCGGCAGCTTCTACTTCAGTAGTGTTTTCTTTCCGTTAATGATATACAGTCCCTTGGCGGGCTTTTTGACGCGTCGCCCTTGCAGGTCGAAAATCTGTTCGTTGGCGGGCATGCTGTCCGCATCGACGGTTGTAATGCCGTCGGCAACGTCCGTCTCGGTCACGGTGAGCTCAAGGCTATAGATGTTTGACCATTCCGTGTAGAGGTAGTAATACTGGTTGGAGGTAAGTTCCTTCCTGTATATCAGTGTCAGCAGGTGCTTTCCTGTGGTGTTGGGGGTGTAGGAGAGCGTCACTTCCTTTTCTTCGAATGCGTCCAACTGAACGTTCTGGGCTTTCTCTCCCTTGCCGGTGTTTTGTTCATACAGTACAATACTTCCATTGAACGTCTGGCTACTCAGGTTCTTGATGGTTGCCGTGGCATAGACGGGCGTATTCACCTTCACGGTGTTCCTGTCGAGTGTCATGCTTTTCAGTACCAGTTTGATTTCGCTGGTGCTGACGTTCAGGATAGAGCCTTCCGTCCCGGGTGTCTTGATGCCGATGATGGCATCCTGCTTGTTGCTGAAGCTCCTGCTGTTGGGCGTGGTGGCATTCTTGTCGTAGGCATCTAAGACTGACAGTCTGAAGACCCCGTCGTTAGTTCCGTTCCATCCCCAGTTGATGTGGAAGAGGTCGTCACCTTCATAGCCGTCGCAGACAAACTGGTGACCGTTGCTGCTGGACATTCCGGAGTAAAGCACGGGCCGCCCCTCAGAGAGTTCGTGGTAGATGAGCTCAATCCAGTTGTCGTACGTGTAGTTGTCACGCTTCACCATCGTCACCATATCGTCGTAGCCAAAGTAGTGTACGAGCGCGTAGGGTATGGCTGTCGAGTAGGCTCCCGATGCCACTGGGGAGTAATCCATGTTGATGGATGCGCCGCAAAACATCATGAGGTCGGCTACGGCCGCGGCCTCGTCGTCGTTAAACCGGGTGTTCAGCTCGTGTTGTCCGGTATTCGGGTTGAATACCTGTTCGTAGATGTAGTCGTCCAGCATGTTTTGCCAGTCAATGGGTGTGCCGGCAGGAATGGCCGGTACTGATATGCCAGTACTTCCGGTGGTGTAGGCAGGAATGGTGTTCTGTATAGCCCTCGGCCACTTGTGGAAATTCACGATTTGTGCCATTGCCGTCGCCACGCATCCTGCCAGCGTCTGCGTATTCTGATAGGTGGGGCATGAGTTGTAGTAGGGGTAATCCTGGTTCCAGTGGGAGGTCAGGAGCGGTCGGATGGGTGTCTTTTGCGTGTCATCGCGCCTTGCGACGTTAGATGGAGAAATCTTCTGCAGGTTGTTTGCACGAATCCACTCAATCTGTTCGGCATATCCTTTCAGCCATTGCCGCATGTTGTCGGGAATGTGGTCGGGGTCTATGTACCCATGGTCCGAATAGCCCAGCACAGCTTCCGTACGGTCGTCGGGACTGACGATGACGAACCCCTGCCTGTCTCCGATGTTGAAGGCGTAGAGTCCTTCTATGGGCTGTGTCATTTCCAGTTCCGGCAGGTTGCCTGCTGCGCGGTGTGAGTAAAATCTTTGGTGTAGGAATGCCGTTGCCTGCTGTCGCGCCTCTTCGGGAGTCACGTCAGCAGCACTTGTGCCGATGGCCATGAGTGCTGAGAGCATGCACAGTAAGAATCTTCTCATCCTCCTTAACGTTGTTGTTGGTTTATTTCTTCCTCTTCGTCTTCTTCATTCTCCGGCTCGTAGTCGTGGCTGTTCAGTTCTACCTCTAACTGGTCGGTACGTCGCTGAATGTCCTGATAGGCATGCGACAGGTCTTCCTGTTTGATGTCTATCTCCTTATCGACGGGTCGCCAAGGGTCGTCTAACGTGTGTCTGAAGAGCCACTGGTAGGTCTTGCTGGTGTAGAAGAAGCGTGCCAGCGCACCGTGCGAGGCACCCTTCAGCCAGTCGTAGCGCAGTCGGCTGGTGACACCTAAGCGTTGCATGCCCTCAACCACCTTTTGCGACTCCTTTACCGACACGGCACGGTCGGCCGTGCCGTGGGCTATCCACAGCGGCAGTTCGCCCAGCTTGCGGTAGTCCTTCAGGGTGCTGCCGCCGCAGAGGGCAATGGCAGCGGCAATCTTCTCAGGGTAGGTGCCTGCAAAGTCCAGCGTGCCGTAGCCACCCAGGCTCATGCCGAGCACATAGACGCGGCTTTTGTTGTAGGCGTAGTGCTTCTCCATCCACGTCAGTATGTCGTTCAGCTTATGTGGGTTCCACGGTCCGCCCGGGTTTTGCGGTGCCACGATGAGGGCAGGAATGTCGCGCCCCATCTTCACGGCATCAATGGGTCCGTAGCGCAGCACACGGTTCAGGTTGCGCCCGCACAGGCTGGCACCGTGCAGAAACACGATGAGCGCTGTAGATTCCTGACTGAAGTAGTAGTCTTCGGGCGTATAGACCCAGAAGTCGTAGCCCCCTTTGATGACGCCTTTCTTGGCTGAGAGCAGGTCATACTGTGCCTGCATGGGGGTGGCGCAGGTCAGCAGTATGAGTAGTGATATGATTATTTGCTTCATTATATGTTGGTCGTGTCGGGTTCTGTCTTCTTGGTTTCCTGCGGGCGTACTCCTTCCTCCTTCGTTCTTCCTCTTTCGTCCTTCTTCTTTCCATCTTCCTCCTTCGTCCTTCCTCCGTCATCCTTCTTCCACTGCTGGTGCAGGAATCGCAGATACGAGCTGTAGGTGTGGCTGGAGTAAGCCTTGAAGATGTTGTTGGCAAAGAGAATGTCCGTAATCTTGTTGTCGGCCACGTAGGCAATGATGTCCTTGGTGAAGTATCGTGAGTCGATGACGTGTATCTCCTCAAACGAGTAGAACAGGAAGGCTGGCAGCATGTTGCCGAAGCTGTCTTTCAGGATGATGAGGCGTCGGCCGTTCTTCGTGCCGGTACGCACCTGTGTCAGTTTGTTGTCGCCACCCATCACCGAGCAGTAGGCTCCGCCGTTGCCGTCCTTGAACTTAAAGAAGAACGGTGCCTTGTAGGGCTTGCCCACGCCCGTCACCTTGTAGTCCTTGTTGATGGTGTAGTTGGTGTAGGTTGTCTCGTAGCTGATGCCCTTGGGCACGTAGAACACGAAGTCCTCGGGGGCGTTCTTCACCGAGATGTCCTTCGAGTATCCGTACATGCTGCCCACGTATCCGTGAACCACGCGTCGCTCGTAGTTCGTCAGGTCCTTGAACGGCACTCCGGCCACTTTGGCGAAAGCCTCTGCCGCATAATATCCGCCCAAGGGTGCCCAGTGGTGGTCTGTTCTCAGGTAGATGTTCTCGTCGGCATGCAGTCCTAAGGTGGTGTAGATATCTACGGGTTTCACGCCCGGGTCCAAGTGTGCAAAGACGTTCCGTATGGTGGGCAGCTGTGGCCGCGTGCGTTTCTTTGCCTTGTCGGGACAGTAGAACTCGATGGCAGTTGGTATGACCATGCAATAGACGTTCACCTTGTCGCCGAACACCTCTTTATATTTATTGGCGGCCTGTGCATAGCCCACGCAGCCCTTTTCCGTGCCGCCGTAGGCCATCAGGGCTCGCACCTTGTCGCCTTTTCCCACAATGATGATGCCCGCATTGGCAATCTTGGCGTTCTCGTTGGCGTTGACATGGTTTTCGTATTCGTCAATGGACAGGCTGTCACGTTCCCCGTCGCTCAGGTCGTCCGGTGAGCTTCCTACGTCCTCCTTCGTCCATCCTCCTTCCTCGCTGGTCGTTTCTCCTTCGTCCTCCGATGCGTGGAACGTGATGTTGTCCTCGTCGGGTGCGATGCCCTCCAGGTCTTTGATGTACATGCTCAGCATCATGAACTTGTCGCGGAAGGGTTCGCTGTCGCTGAACCATGTGGAGATGTCGCTGGTGTAGGAGCCGTCAGCCAGCCTCTCCCACGAGAAGTCGGGGAAGGTGGCCAGCTCGCGTTTCTCCAGTTCCGACACCGTACTTCTTGGGGACAGGTTGAAGACGATGACGAATGCCGCGAATATCAGCGCAACGATGCTTATGTACAAGTAGTGCTTCATGCTGGTTGTGTGCTGTTGCTTGTCTTTTTACTGCTCCAGATAGCGGTGGTAGGCTTTATAGGTGGCCTCGGTGTGAGCATGTCCGGCATTGTTGGCGAACAGGATGTCAGAGATGGCATGCTCGTTGACGTAGCGTGCGATGTTCCGCAGGAAGTAGCGGCAATCGACGACGTGTATCTCCTCGAACGAGTGGAACAGGAAGCTGGGCAGTGCGTTGCCATAGCTGTCTTTCAGAATCAGCAGTCGTCGCCCGTTCCTGGTCGATGTCTTTACCGTGGTAGTGTTCAGGTCGCCGTGCATGAAGGTCATGTATGCCGCGCTGTTGCCGTCCTCGTATTCGTAGAAGAAGTTTCCGTCGGTCGGTTCACTCTCGCTTACCACCTGTTTGTTTCTCCCTAACTTATATTTGATATAGGACGTGGTGTAGGTCACGTTCTGCGGAACGAACCACACGAAGTCTTCGGGAGCATTCTTGACCGCCACGTCCTTCGAGAAGCGGTACATGGTTCCCACGTAGTTGTGGATGGCATGCCGCTGGTAGGTGGAGAGGTCGGCAAATGGCACGTCGGCAATTTCAGCAAACTGCTGTGCGGCGTAGTAGGCCCCGAGGGCTGCCCAGTGGTGGTCTGTGCGTGCATAGATATCTTCTTCGGCATGTGCCTTCAGCGTCTCGGCCAGGTCGATGGCCTTCACGCCGTTCCTCAGGTGTGAATAGACGTTGTCGATGGCTGCCCACTCGTCCTTGGTCCACTCCTGTGCCTCTTCGGGACAGTAGAGAGCGACGGCCGTAGGAATGACCATGCAATAGACGTTCACCCTGTTGCCGAATGTCTTTTTGTATCGGTTGGCGGCTTCCGCATAGTTAATGCCGCGTTCCTCCAGTCCTCTGAAGGGTTCGACGGCCCTGACGGAGTCTCCCTTGCCGATGATGATGATGCCCGACTTGGTGCGGCGCACATCAGCGGCGTGAATGCTTAACACACACAGTGTCAAAAGTACAAATACAAACTTTATTTTCATTTTGTTCATGATTCTCTTTTCACTTTAAGTAAGCGTTTAAAAGATACTTGGTGGGGTCAGTGACTTTCTCCATTTGTACCAAGTTATTATTAAAACCTTGTATATATAAATGCATTGTTGGTAGCCCCTACCAACAGGGCGGTACTGAGCACAAGAATGACCGCTGACACCACAACCCTCAACAGCAAAGTTGCTGTGGATGCCAGTCCGTGTTTTTTAGGTGTGATGTAGCGGTCAGTAATTTTATCCATCCATTCCCTGAGGGGCATGCAGAACAGCACAGCCACCACCCAGAGCCAGAAGTTGTTGAGCAGGGCGCTCTCTACCACGAAGTCGGCCTCGGTAGCCGTCAAGCCGAAGTAGGCGTGGAAGAACACCAGCATCTGCTGGAAGTCGTCGAAGTAGAAGATGCCCCAGCCTGTTATCACTAACAGCATGCTGTACAGGTGGAGCAGGGGAGCCGGAATATGGTCTTTTACGCGTAGCAGCGTGTATTTCTCTGCCATGACGATGATGCCGAAATAGACACCCCAGATGATGAAGTTCCAGCTGGCACCATGCCACATGCCCGTCAGGAACCACACCACGAGGATGTTCACGGCCTGGTGCTGGCGGTTGCCGCCCAAGGGAATATAGACGTAGTCGCGGAAGAAGCTGCCCAGCGAGATGTGCCAGCGCCGCCAGAAGTCGGTGATGGAGTCGCAGCAGTAAGGGTGTCGGAAGTTCTCGTTGAAGTGGAACCCTAAGCAGCGGCCCAGTCCGATGGCCATGTCCGAATAGCCCGAGAAGTCAAAATATATCTGCAGCGTGAAGGCCACGATGCCCACCCAGGCACCAGCCATGGAGAGCTCCTGCAGTCCGCTGCCCGTCAGGAACTGGTCGCTCAGCTCCGACAGCTGGTTGGCAATGATCACCTTCTTGCCCAGTCCGATGAGGAAGCGGAACAGTCCGTCAGCCATATCCTTCGCCTCCACCTTGCGGTTGTGAATCTCGCGGGCAATGGTTCCGTAGCGAACGATGGGGCCGGCAATGAGCTGCGGAAACATGGAGATGTAGAGCAGCAGTCCGCCGAACCTGCGCTGCACGGGCGACTCGCGCCGATAGACATCGATGAGGTACGAGATACTTTGGAACGTATAGAAGCTGATGCCGATGGGCAGGGCAATGTTCGGCACGGGCACCGCCAGTCCCACGTCGCACAGGCACTGAGCCAGGAAACCTAAGTATTTGAACGAAGCCAGAATCAGAATATTCACCGTCAGGCCACCCACTAACGCTGCCTTGCGGTGCCGTCGCGTCCGGTCAATGACCAGGCCCGCCACGTAGTTCATCAGCACGCAGAACAGCAGCAGGAACACATAGACCGGTTCGCCCCAAGCATAGAAAATCAGCGAGAAAACCACAATCGCCCAGTTTCGTGCCGTAAAAGTCTTTTCCTCGCCTTGCTCCCTGCCCTTCGTGCCCCGTATGCGGTCTATCCCTGTTGCCAACAAATAGCACAACAGGAATGCCGGTAGAAACACAAACAGAAAATACAAGTCAGAAAAAACCATTCTTTAATTCTTCAATTCTTCAATTCATTAATTCTCCTTCCTATCAGCTGCCCAATGCAGCGGGCGCCAGCCTCGTTCGTGTGAACCCCGTCGGTGGTGTACGTCAGCTTTCTGAGCTCCTGCTTCCGCTTGATGCAGCCCTCGCGGTCCAGTCGGATGACTGCTGCCCCCAACGCCTTGCCGCACCGTTCTATCGTGTCGCCCGCCCGGTGAATATTGCTGAGGCTTGTCTTCGTGGTCTGCATCGGGGTCACCAACACCAGCCTGCAGTCGGGGAACAGTTCCCGGAGCATCGTGCAGTCGTGCCTCACGGCTCCCGCAAGCGTCAGGCAGCCATCTTGTTTCCCGTCCATCCCCCTGCCAAACCACGCGTCGTTGGTCCCCGCCATCATGATGATGAGGTCGGGCCGTGGCTGTTCGCCAGCCTCGTAGGCTTTCTTCAGTCGGTTCACCTGGTTGAAGATGACGTTGTTGTCGCTGAGCACCTCGCTATATTCCTCCATGTCGCAGACCGTCTTCTCCGTGTGAGTCCAGGTAGCCCCGCTGCGGGCATAGCTGCGGCACGTTGCAGGGTTCGCCGTCAGCCGGAACCAGTAGTTCCAGCCACGTGGCTGCGAGCAGTCGTCGCCGCCTATCCACGTGTTGCTGTCACCCAGAATCACCACATGCCCCACACCGCCGGCACAAGCAGTCCCGGCGAGTATCAGCAGCGTGAAGATGATGGCTCCTATGCGTTTCACTTTCAGCAACATTTCGAAAAACGCCGCAAAGGTACGTAAAAATTCAGAAATTCAAAAATTTACAAATTATAATTTTGTTTTTTTAAACCCCTTAGCGTATGTCAAACCTGTAGATGTTACGCCCCCGGCAACCCACCACGGCAGAGTTGCCCACCACCACCGGCGACGACTCGAAGTTAAAGCCCACCGTCTTCCGGCAGACCACCTCGCCCGTCCTGCCCCTGATGAGTCGCAGCACGCCCGAGGCATCGCCCGTCAGTACGAAGAGCTCGCCACGCTCGTTCAGGAACGGCACCGGCGACGACCAGGCAAACTGTCCGTAGGGCACCGTGTAGAGCACGCTGCCGTCCTTTGTGCTCAGGGCAGTCAGTTCGCCCACCGTCTTCGAGGCCCCGTTGCGGCACACCTGGGCAAACAGCATGTCACTACAGTCGCCACGCCCTATGAGCGGACTGGCGTACATGCCGCCGTCCAGCGTCTTGCCCGGCAGGTTCAGTCGCTGGCAGCTTATCTGCCGCTCCCATACGCGCTGGCCGTTCAGGGCGTTCAGCTTAATGAAGTGGCTCATGCCCTTGTCGCCCTGCTTGTCCACCTCGCAGGCCGTGTAGAGGTACGGTGTGCCCCCCTCCTCGCGGCACACCATGGTGCCGTCCGAGTCGTCGTGGTTGTCGTAGTGCCACACGGGGCGCATGGTGTTCAGGTTCACACACATCACGTTGCCGCGGTTGTCCGAGAAGAACCCGTAGTTGCGATACACGCACAGGCTCGACTCAATGCCCGGAGCGGCCCCCTTCACGCGGTAGCGCATCACGCTGACGCGCTTCAGCGTGCCCTGCTGCCGCTCATATTTGTAGAGGCTGCCGTTCTGGCCCGGCCAGAACAGGTAGCCCCCCGCCACAATGGGCGACGAGTCGAAGGCGTTCCAGCCGCGCCATGCCTTCGGGTCGGGTCCGTAGAAGAAAGTCCGTTCGTGCTTCAGCAGGTCAAACACCTGACAGCCGAAGGGCCCCGGCTTTCGCGGCACGCCCTGTCCCACGTAGAGGTTCATCAGCTCCGGGTCCATCGACACCGTTCCCTTCACCACGTTGCCTAAGTCAAGCGGCCGTCGCGACGCCTTGCCCGTCTGGAAATTGATGAAGTAACCCTTGCCGCAGAGCGAGCCCACGATGACCTCCTCCTGTCCGAAGTCCTGCGTCAGTCCCGGCGACGCCTGTCTGAAGGCAGCCATCTGCTTGTCGGTCCATTTCATGTAGAGTGGCTGTCCCGTCCATCCCGAGCCGCCTCCCCACGTGCCGAACTTCGTATGCGTCGTGTCGTAGTCGGTGGTAAACACCCATGCCGTCTCAATGCTCGTGGGTGTTCCCTTCACCGTGCCGCCGAAGTCAGCATTGCGCATCAGGTTCTTGCGGAAAGCCATCACGTTCGTGCTCCCCTCATATCGGTCGTCAAGGTCCTTGAGCGGGTGGGGCAGGGAGTCCGTATTCTCCACCACAAACTGCACCGCCTCCACGCTGGCGTAGCACGTGTCGGGCAGCATGGCGGGAGCTGCCAGCGTGCTGTCCGCGTCGCCGTCGGCCGGTGTCTGGGTCGTCGCCGTCCTGCCACATGCCGTGAGCAGCATTGCCAAGGCGAGCCATGCGTAGGGTCTTTGTTTTTTCATGCCTTTGTTCTTTTTGTTGTTCCGTTGTTCCGTAATCAGCAGGCAAAGATAATAAAACTCTGAAAAACAGCCAAATATACAACCCATTTTTTACTCTCTGCGAGACAGTTAAAGTTGAAAAATTACATTATTAACATATTTATACACTTCGTTTCATAGCAAAATGAAATTTGTTATTTGATATTTTCGCTTATACAACAGCAGGCTGACCATTGCGGCCAGCCTGCTTCTATTTCGTCTTTGTAAGAATTGAGGGAACATTTTGGGAACAACAAAACACTCTCAATCGATAATGCAGCTGAAATACAGTGAGTTTTAGCATGAGTTGTCAATCTTGATAAGCCTTTGACCTTAGACCTTTGACTTTTGGCCTTTGATGATTGACCATTGAAAATTATGAATTATACATTGTGCATTATGCGCTACTTATTCTTATACCATTCTTGCAGCACCTTGAATGCCATTTTCTTCTCGCCCTTGTCTGACACGAGTCCCTTCCTGTTGTAATAGTCCTGTATGCCATTGAGCCC
>ODAI014327438.1_pt1 | contig 10092 bp, 8 predicted proteins | sample 1539321 | NCBI WGS metagenome assembly ODAI01 (sample SAMN02144231, study PRJEB22623) | gut metagenome | biome: sheep rumen | host: Ovis aries | place: New Zealand | reverse complement strand
GTGAAGGAGAAGATTCGCACCAAGCGCAAGGCCATTGCGCGTGCGGTGGAGCTCATGGGCGAGCTCGCGCAGGGCGGCTCCGTGTATCAGGGGAAGGTGTTCGTGAACCACGCCGAATGCCTGCCCGACGCCATGGCGACGGCCTCGGCCATTCGCGGTGCGTTTTCCAGCATCGACGGCGACGTGGAAATCTTCCCGATCGGCGCCACCATCGGCTGCCATACCGGCCCGGGTACCGTGGTCGTGTCGTTCTGGGGCAAGCCGCGCGGCTAGCGCCTCGCGCCGAACGGGCCCATCGGCATACGTAAAAACGCGCCCCGCGGGGCGCGTTTTCATGTGTGGATGAACAGCGTGAAGCCTTACAGGTACAGCACCGGGTTCACGGCGGCGCCGTTCACTTCCACCTGGAAGTGCAGGTGCGCGCCGAACGAGTTGCCGGTGTTGCCGACGAGCCCGATGTTCTGACCGCGTTCGACGTGCTGGCCGACGGTCACGAACGTCACGAGCGAGTGCATGTACTTGGTCACGAGGCCGTTGCCATGGTCGATGACCACCCAGTTGCCGGCGCCCCCGTTGTATCCTCCGCCGTTCGTCGCGGCGGTCACCGTGCCGCTGTCGGCGGCGTAATAGGGCGTGCCCTCGGCGATGGCCATGTCGAGGCCCTTGTGGAACGAATGGTCGAACGAGCGGTAACCGAACCCGCTCGAGTACGTGGCGTCGGGGCAGGGATGCGTGAAGTAGCCGGTGCCCGAAAGCAGGCTGTCGCCGGCGACGCCTTGCTTTATGACATCTTCCATCTCGGAGGTGAGGCGCTCCGATTCGGCGGCTGCCTTCGCAGCGGCTTCGGAATCGCCCATGATATCAGCCGCCTCGGCGTTCAGCGACGCCGCCTGCGCGAGGAACGCCAAACGCGACACGTTGGCTTGGCGCTTCTGCGCCTCGGCGAGCTTCATGCTGTGCTCGATGTCTTCGATTTGCTTGTCGTAGGAGTCGATGGTTGCCTGCAGCTCGTTGATGACCTGGTTCTTTTGCTTCATGGCCACCTTGCCGTAGCTGCCAACCTCGTTTGCCATGTACCACGACGTGAGGAACTCATGATACGAAGTGGAGCGCAACATAACGTCGAGGTACGGTGCCGAGCCGCCTTGCTTGTACATGTCCACGACATAATCCGACACGTCTTCGCGCAGGCTCTCGAGCGCTTCGTTTTCCTGCTCGAGCTCAGCCTTCGTTTCGTCGCGTAGCGCTGCAGCCTCGTCGCGCTCGCCCGCCGCGCGGTCGTAGTCGCCTTGGAACTTGTCCATCTGCGCTTGCATTTCGGCAGCTTGGGCGCTTGCCACCCCTGCTTGAGAGCGCTTCTCGGCGGCTTTTTCCTTCTTCTCTTCCTTCTCTTTCTTTTCCTTTTCCTCTTCTTCTTTCTTCTTGTCGTCCTTTGCCTTGTCGTCATCGTCTTTCTTCGACGAGGTGGGGTCCGACGTGCCGGGGGTCATGCTCTTGCCGTTCGACGAAGAGCTCGACGATGCGTTCTCGGAAGAGGATTTAGACGTTTGCTTCGCCGTTTGGGCGGAAGAGCTGCTCGTCGATTTCTCGGCGTAGGCATTTCCCGATGTGGCGAACAGGCAGCAGACCGAAAGCAGTGCGGCCACGACGATGCACATGATTGCCCTGCCCGTGTGTATAGCTAGTGCGCGGCGCTCTTCCACGAATCCCTCATGCTTTCTACGGCCTTCGCCTGTTACCAGGCGATTTTTTATCACCGTAATCCTAGCAGGTCGTCAACGTGCGTGCGCGGGTTTGTCGTTATTGCGCAAAATTTGCCACAAAACGCTCTGTTTGCCGAGCGTGAGGCGCAACGCGGAGCAATTCACCGTGCGATGCTGGGTATTCGCTATAATCGGACACCGTATAGCAACGGGAATCAAGGAGGTTTCGTTATGTCCGAAGCAGCGGGCGGCCAGCCGGTCGTGGGCATCATCATGGGTTCGAAGTCCGACATGCCGGCCATGGAGCCGTGCATGCAACAACTCGACGAGTTTGGCATTCCTTACGAGGTGAAGGTGGCCAGCGCGCATCGCACGCCGGCCGTCGTGCACGAGTGGGCCGAAACGGCGCGTGACCGTGGTATCCGCGTTATCATCGCGGCTGCGGGCAAGGCCGCGCATCTCGGCGGCGTCGTGGCCGCGTTCACGCCGTGCCCGGTTATCGCCGTTCCCATGAAGACGAGCGACCTGGGCGGTTTGGATTCGCTGCTCTCGATGGTGCAAATGCCCAGCGGCGTGCCCGTAGCCTGCGTGGCCATTAACGGCGCGAAGAACGCGGCTATCTTAGCCGTGCAGATGCTCGGCTGCGGCGACGATGCCGCTCTGCAGAAGATCGTCGACTTCAAGCGCGCGATGGCCGAGGCGTAACTGACCGAAGGGGAGACTCCCCAATGGTCAGTGACCATTGGGGATACACCTTCCCGATTTGCAGGCGAGGGCGGGCGCATGCTCGCCAGTGGGGTGGGAGATGACTAAGAAACTGCTGATGGGCAACGAGGCCATGGCCCACGCGGCGCTCGAGGCGGGCGTGCGCGTGGTGGCCGGCTACCCGGGCACGCCGTCGTCGGAAATCGTCGAGACGGTGGCGAAGCTGCATGCTTCCGGTGCGGCGCATGGCGTGCATGTGGAATGGTCGACGAACGAGAAGGTGGCTCTCGAGCTGCTGTACGGCGCGTCGCTGGCTGGCGCTCGCGGCCTGTTCACCTGCAAGCAAATGGGCTTGAACGTGGCAAGCGATGCGCTCATGTCGCTGAACTACGTGAGCGTGCGCGGCGGGCTCGTGCTCGTCGTGGCAGACGATCCGGGACCCATATCGTCGCAAACCGAGCAAGATACGCGTCGTTTCGCGGCGTTCGCGAAGTTGCCGGTGCTCGACCCCGCCACGCCCGAGCAGGCGTTCGCCATGATCGGCGCCGCGTTCGAGCTGTCGGAACGCTTCTACACGCCGGTCATCGTGCGGCCGACGACGCGCGTCGACCATGCGTCGGCGTTCTTCGAAGTGCAAGACGAAACGCATGCCAAGCCCGTGCCGGACGCCGGTTTCGAGCGCGACGTGTCGAAATGGGTGATATTCCCGCGGCGCGCGTTCGAGGCCCATGGCGAGATAAACGAGCGCTTGCCGCAAATTGCGCGCGCGTTTTCCGAAGAGCCTGCGTTCACCGCGTTCAACGAGGTGAGCGAGCACGGCGGGGAAGCGGCGGGCGCACCCACGCGGCTCGGCATCGTGGCGGGTGGCATAAGCGCGGCCTACACGCGCGAGGCGCTGCGCATGGTGCACGCGCGTGCACGCAAGGCGGGCGTGGACGTGCCACCGTACCGTTTCATGCAGGTAGGCACGCCTTACCCGCTGCCGGAACAGGCTGTGGCGTCGTTCGCCGAGGGTCTTTCCGACGTGCTCGTCATCGAGGAGCTCGACTACGTGCTCGAAGATGCGTTGGCGCTGTGGGCGGGTCGCGCGCATGCGCCGTTGAACGTGCACGGCAAGCTCACGGGCGAGGCGCGCAATCGCGGCGAAAACGACGTCGATGATATCGCAGGGCGCATCGAGCGCTTCCTGGGCTTGTCTGAGCGCCTGAATGGCGACGGCGCGCATGGCGAATCGGCGGACGCGCCTGCCGTGGATCCGGGCGAGCTGCCCGTACGCCCGCCGGTGCTCTGCCCGGGGTGCCCCCATCGCGGGGCGTTCTATGCCGTGAAGCAAGCTTTGGGCAAGACGCCCGCGGTGCTATGCGGCGACATCGGTTGCTACACGCTCGGCAACGCCAAGCCGCTCGATGCAGTCGATACCTGCTTGTGCATGGGCGCAGGCATCACGATGGCGCAAGGGTTCGCCGTGGCCGACCCCGGCAAGAAGGCCATCGCGTACGTGGGGGATTCCACGTTTTTCGCCAGCGGCATGACCGGCTTGGCCAACGCCGCTTACAACGGCCACGACATTACGGTCATGGTGCTCGACAACGCGACCACCGCCATGACGGGCAGCCAGCCGCACCCGGGCACGGGCGTCACGCTCATGGGCGCACGCAACACGCCGCTCGACATAGAAGCCGTGCTCGTCGCGAACGGGTTCACGCACGTGAGCCACGTCGATCCGCTCGACAAGGCGGCGTCCATCGAGACGATTCGGGAAGCCATAGCGTACGAGGGGCCGTCGGCTGTCATATTCGAATCGCCGTGCGTGCAGCTCGTGAAGCCGCAGGCGCCCGTCGAGGTGAACGTCGACGCATGCACCGGCTGCAAGAAATGCAGCACCGAAATAGGTTGCCCGGCGCTGAGCTTCGAACCGCAGGCCCAGGGCTCGCGCAGCAAGCAACGAGGTCAGGCGATCGTCGACGTGTCGCTCTGCAACGGCTGCGGCCTTTGCGTGCAGGTATGCCCGTTCGGGGCAATCGAGCAACCGCTGCGTTCCAGTGCGCAGGCGGCACCGGCGGCTAACGAGAAGGAGAACGCCCATGCTTAACGTCATGCTCACCGGCGTTGGCGGCCAGGGCACGGTGCTCGCCGCGAAAGTGCTTGCCCAGGCCGCGCAGGAAAAGGGCTGGCACGTGCGCACGGCCGAGACCATCGGCATGGCGCAGCGGGGCGGCTCGGTCGTTTCGCACGTGCGCATGGGCAACGAGGGCGAAGAGGTACACGCGCCCCTCATCGCACGGGGCGCGGCCGACATGGTCATCGCGTTCGAGCCGGGCGAGGGTGCGCGCGTGTTGCCGTACCTGGCGCCCGAAGGCGTGCTCGTGACGGCGACGACGGCTGTTCCCGCCGTGACGGCGGCTTTGAGCCCGAAGCCATACGAGTCGGCGCATGTCATCGAATTGCTCACGCAGGCGTTTGGCGACGATCCCAGCCGGCTCGTCGTGGTGCCCGATGCCGAACTGCTCGAGCGCGTGGGCAACCGAAAGGCGCTCAACACCGTGCTGCTCGCGAGCGCCGTGGCCACGGGATGCCTGCCGCTTAACGTCGACGATTTGCGTGCAGCCATTCGCGCATGCGTGAAGCCGGCGTTCGTCGACTTGAACCTGCATGCGGTCGACATCGCCTTGGGATAGCGAGCGGCCGGCAGGCATGCGCTTAAACATGAGCTAGAATGGCACCATTAAACAGAGGGACGAAAAGGAGATAGTCAATGCAGATGCAACCTGCGCAACTTGAAGCGATTACGAAGCAGCTCGCCACCCTGAAGGACCATTCGCCATTCTATGCGAACAAGTTCGAGGGCATCGACTTGGGCGATATTCGCACGCAGGCCGATTTCGAGAAACTGCCCTTCACCGAGAAGGCCGACCTGCGCGAAGCGTATCCGCTGGGATTGGCTGCCGTGCCGCAAGAGAAGATCGTGCGTATCCACAGCTCGTCGGGAACGACGGGTACGCCGGTCATCATCCCGTACACCGCGAAAGACGTTCAAGACTGGGCTATCCAGTTCGCGCGCTGCTACGAATACGCGGGCGTCACGCCCGAAGACCGCGTGCAGATAACGCCGGGCTATGGCCTGTGGACCGCCGGCATCGGCTTTCAGGCGGGTTGCGAGCTTTTGGGTGCCATGGCCGTTCCCATGGGCCCGGGCAACACCGAAAAGCAGCTGCAGTTCATGGTCGACATGGAAACCACGGTTTTCACCGCCACCGCCAGCTATGCGCTGCTCATTGCCGAGGAGGTCGAGAAGCGCGGCATAAAGGACAAGATCAAGCTTCGCAAGCTCATCACCGGTTCAGAGCGCGCTGGCGAGAAGATTCGCAAGCGTATTTGCGACGCGCTCGGCGTCGAATACTACGACATTTACGGCCTGACCGAGGTGTACGGTCCTGGCATCGGCATCAACTGCCAGTACGGTCATGGCATGCACGTGTGGAGCGATTACGTGTACCTCGAGATCATCGACCCGAAAACGGGTGAGGTGCTGCCCGATGGAGAATGGGGCGAGATCGTGCTCACCACGCTGCAGAAGGAGGGCGCGCCGCTCATCCGATTCCGCACACACGACTTGTCGCGCATCATCCCGGGTGAGTGCGCATGCGGGCACAACGAGCACCCGCGTCTCGACACGCTCACCGGGCGGTCGGACGACATGATGAAGATCCACGGCGTAAACGTGTTCCCCGCGCAGATCGAGGAGGTGCTGCGCGACTTCCCCGAGCTTTCCAGCGAGTACCAGATTCGCATGTCGCACCTCGACGGGCGCGACACCATGCGCGTGTACGTGGAGGCGAGCGGTTCGGTCGACTGGTCAACGGCTTCCAAGAGCGTGGCTTCCGCCATCAAGAGCAAGATCGGTTTCACCCCGCTTGTGAAGATCGTCGAGCTGGGCTTTTTGCCCCGCAGCGAAAAGAAGACCAAGCGCGTTTTCGACGAGCGCGAGTAGGCGAAACAGGCGCCGGCATCTCCCATATGATTGCCATGAGATGACATTGGGGACTGTCCCCAATGTCATCTTTCTTTCGGCCAGGGTGTTAGGGTGTTGCGGGCGATGTCGACCAGGTAGGCTTCGGTGGCGAGGGCTGCCAGGGGATCGTCGTTGCGCGAATCGCTGTAGAAGGCTTCGATCGGCGTATTGCCGAAACGCTCGCGATACCGCGTTACCTTCTGGTCGTTCGAGCAGTTCGGGCCGAGCACGCGCCCGGTGTGGGGGTCGACGGGGGAGGCGATGAGCTGAAGGCCGCGCCGTGCGCATACGTCGCGCAGCAGGAATTCCGGCGACGCTGAAATCACCAGGTCGCCCGCTTGCGTGTGGCAAGGGCCGCTTATACGCGCTTCGTGTACCGCCCAGAAGCGCTGCAGCTCGCGTTCGATATCGGGCACATAGGGCAAGAAGCGGTACAACGCGCCCTTGAAGCGGGTCTTGTCGATGACATGCAAGCCCAGCCATGCCCCCGCTGCTGCGGCTGTGCGGGGAAGCGTGGCCACAACGCGGGGGTAGCGCCGCATGCACCAAAGCAGGAAGTCGGCAGTCGAATCTCCGCGGTACAGCGTCTTATCGAAATCGTATACGTTCATGGCTGCAGTATACCCGACGCTGTTCAAGACGCGCGATTCACGCGTTAAGATGCTTCCCGGCGTGGCGGGCGGGTATGATGCGGTGGGCAAGCCTGTTCGGGGGTTCATGCGGCTTGCGGTTTCCGCGGGGAATGGAACCGCGGTGGACGAATGAATGACTACCAATCGCTATTTGTTAGGAATGGCAATCATCGGAGAGCCATGACGCGGCTGTACCCTGCAAGGTACTGTAAAAAAGACGCGAATCTGTGAAGTGTTCGATTGCGGGGCTTGCAATCGTTGGCGTGTGGATGCACAATGTCTGTGCGGAAATTGCCTGATGAAATAGCGTTTAATTGGGCGGGTATCCAAACCTTGAGCGGTTGAGGAAGGGTTGGTATCTGCAAAAATACAACCGAGGGCCGCCCCTAGGCTTTCTTTTGTGCTGCTTGCAGATGGAAAGGAATTTGCAATGAAATTGAAGGCGTCGGTCGATTATGGCGTTCGTGCGGTTATCTACCTAGCCGTCAAAGGAGATACGTGTTCGTCTCGCGAGATTTCCGAAGAGATGTCGGTTCCTCGCGATTACCTGATTCAATTGGCGCTGCGCCTGCGCAATGCCGGCATTATCAAGGCGCGTCCCGGCAAGAACGGCGGTTACGTTTTGGCGAAAGACCCCAGCGATATTGCCATTGGCGATATCCTGGATGCGTTCGACAGCGATCTCAAGCACGCCCGTCAGGAAATGAAGAAGGGCCGCCGCATCAGCAAGCAGGCTGCCGAAGTGCGCGAAGTGCACGGTCGCATCATGGACAGCCTGAACGTGTATCTGGGCTCCATCACCGTACAAGACCTGCTTGACTCGCTCGATTCCAACGAGCCGTCCGAGAAGCTCATTGCCTCGGCTCTGCGCGGCGAGGCGGATAGGCTCGATCCGCTCGGCTAGCACTCGAAGGGTGCGCACCCGTTTTCCCGTGTGCATTCTGTGATGAAAGAAAACGTCGCAGTTGACATACAAGCGTGAACGTGGTTTTATAGTCGGGCTGTTTGAACGCGCCCTTACCTCAGCTGGATAGAGGACCTGACTACGAATCAGGGCGTCGTAGGTTCGAATCCTACAGGGCGCGCCACGAAACTCGAAAACGCCGTTCCAAGAACGGCGTTTTTTGTTAGGGAGGAGTTCCGTATGGCAGATCCGGAGAAGTTCGAGCTTTACGACCGGTTTGCGAGCGTCAACACGATTGATTCGTCCGTGTACCAGCGCTTCGACATAAAGCGCGGCTTGCGCAACGCCGACGGGTCGGGCGTCATCGCGGGTGCCACGAACATTTCGAACGTGCATGGCTACGTGATGAGCGATAGCGTGAAAGTGGCCGATGAGGGCTCGCTGCTTTACCGCGGCTACGAGCTGCGCGATTTGGTGCAGGGCGGTTCCGAGCGTCGGTTCAACTACGAAGAGGTCGCCTACCTGCTGTTGCTTGGCGAGCTTCCCACGCAAAGCGAGCTCGAGGGCTTCATCCGCGTCATCGACGCCGAGCGCGAGCTTCCCGATGGCTTCATCGCGTCCATCAACATGCTCGATGTGCCGCCCGACCTTATGAACATGCTCGCGCGCTCGGTGTTGCAACTGTACTCGTACGACCCGCACGACGAGGACCGCACGCCCGAACACGAGATTCACACGGCGATGAGCCTCATCAGCCGCCTGCCGCGCATCATGGTGCTTTCCTACTATGCGAAAAACGCGCGATTCGCCCACGGCTCCATGATCATGCACCAGTTCATCCCCGGCCAGTCGACCGCCGAGACCATCTTGTCGATGCTGCGCCCCGATCGTCAGTACACGCCCGAAGAGGCGCGCATGCTCGACATCATGCTGTGCCTGCACGCTGAACACGGCGGCGGTAACAACTCGACGTTCACCACGCGCGTGCTTTCGTCTGCCGATACGGACGCTTATTCCACGTACGCGGCGGCCATTGGCTCGCTGAAGGGCTTCCGCCATGGCGGAGCAAACCACAAGGTGCGCGCCATGCAGGCCGAGGCCAAGGCAGAAATCGCCAACTGGGAAAACGATGACGAGGTGGCTGCCTACCTCACGCGCGTCGTGAAGAAGGAAGCCTACGACAAGTCGGGGCTGGTGTACGGCATGGGGCACGCCGTGTACACGATATCCGACCCGCGTGCGGTCATTTGCAAGCGATTCGCCGAAGAGCTTGCTCGCGGCACCGAGTTCGAGCGCGAGTTGAACCTGCTGAAAGCCATCGAGCGAATCTCGCCCGAAGTGTTGCGCGACGTGAAGGGCACGACCAAGGATATGTGCGCGAACGTCGACATGTACTCGGGCTTCGTGTACTCGATGCTCGGCATCCCCGAGGAGCTGTTCACCCCGCTGTTCGCCTGTGCGCGCATGGCTGGCTGGGCTGCGCATCGCTTCGAGGAGATTGGCGCCGGCAAGCGCATCATTCGCCCGGCGTACAAGGCGACGTTCCGCAAGGCGCGCGAATACGCGCCCATCGAAGAGCGCTAAGCGTTACTAGTGAGACGAATTCGTGCTCGGTTGCATTTTTCGAGACTTTCGGCCAAAAAATCGCTTTAGTTGGCGATTTTTATGCGGGGCTGGTTTATGTTTTCGAAACCGAGATCGCATCGTACCAGCTCACTGAGAAGACGGTGTTTAGGTGATGGCCTTAGAAGCTGCGAAAATCGCCAACTAAAGCGATTTTTTGGCCGAAAGTCTCGAAAAATGCAACCGAGCACGATAAGTGGTGGGCTACGACGGTGCAAAAGTGTGTCAAGCATTGGCCTGCGCCGTATTCGGGCAGCAATAATCTCGCTCGTTGACTGCCGCCCTTTGCACCTGCAATCAAAGGGGCCGGTCGCTGTCCGCGTGCGACCGGCCCCTTGTTTGAACGCTGTTGCCATCAGGTGGCATCGTTCGTTGTTAGGTCGTTGACATGTTTTTCCGGCAACCTTTGACTTGCGCGTATCCTACTTCGTATTGCGCGGGATGGCGATTTCGTCGGCTGCAGCGCCCTCGATGCCCTTGCCCTGCGTTTGCTCCGAAATCTCCTGGCCAGCT
>ODAI010398487.1_pt1 | contig 10092 bp, 4 predicted proteins | sample 1539321 | NCBI WGS metagenome assembly ODAI01 (sample SAMN02144231, study PRJEB22623) | gut metagenome | biome: sheep rumen | host: Ovis aries | place: New Zealand | reverse complement strand
TATGGTGTTCAGGGTCCTGGACAGGCTTGTAACCTTCGTGATAATGGCTTCAACGTAATCGTTGGTCAGCGTCAGGGGAAGACATTCGAGAAGGCTATCGCTGACGGATGGAAGCCAGGCGAGACTCTCTTCTCTATCGAGGAGGCTGCAGAGAAGGCTTCTATCGTAATGTGTCTTCTTTCAGATGCTGCCGTAATGTCAGTATGGCCAACACTCAAGAAGTATCTTACTCCAGGTAAGGCTCTCTACTTCTCACACGGATTCGCAATCACATGGAGCGACCGCACAGGTTGCGTTCCTGCTAAGGATATTGACGTAATCATGGTTGCACCTAAGGGTTCAGGTACATCTCTCCGTACTATGTTCCTCGAGGGTCGTGGTCTTAACTCTTCATACGCAGTATATCAGGATGCTACAGGTAAGGCACTAGACCGTACACTTGCTCTCGGTATCGGTATCGGTTCAGGTTACCTCTTCGAGACTACTTTCCAGCGTGAGGCAACATCTGACCTCACAGGTGAGCGTGGTTCACTCATGGGTGCTATCCAGGGTCTTCTCCTTGCACAGTATGAGGTTCTCCGTGAGAACGGTCACACACCATCTGAGGCATTCAACGAGACAGTTGAGGAGCTTACTCAGTCACTCATGCCACTATTCGCTCAGAAGGGTATGGACTGGATGTATGCTAACTGCTCTACAACTGCACAGCGTGGTGCCCTCGACTGGATGGGTCCTTTCCACGATGCCATCAAGCCAGTTGTTGAGAAGCTCTACGCATCTGTTAAGTCAGGTAACGAGGCACAGATTTCAATCGATGCTAACTCTAAGCCAGACTACCGTGTAGGTCTTGAGAAGGAGCTTGCTGCTCTCCACGACTCAGAGATGTGGCGTACTGCTGAGGTTGTTCGTCAGCTCCGTCCAGAGAACAACTAATCGCTTGATATATATATAAAGAAGCATCACAAATAACATAAATTGGAATAGCGAGTAGCTCATAAGAGTTGCTCGCTATTTGTTTTGATTACGATTATCCAACGGAAAACAGCAAAGAACAAGCTCTTCGGACTGAGAGCACATAAAAAAGAGCCAATGGTAATGACGATGCAATTACCATTGGCTCATGAAAACACATATTGTTTTGTTATCTCACTATCTTACGTGTTGTGCCGTCTGACATACGGATGATGTTCAGACCACGTTGCATAGCGTTGAGCTTAACGCCATCGGCTGTATAGATGCCCACTACGGTAGGTTCTGCGACATCAACGGCATCTACTTCAGTTGTCTGCATGTCATCACGCACACGGACATTAGACGTGGTATTGCCGAGGTATTCGAGACGGAAGTTGTCGGCAGCAAACCAGTCGCCTGAGCATGTAGCGAAACGCTTGACGCCAAGGTTGACGAATGAGTTTGCATTTACGTAGAATGTGAGAGAGTAGTTGTGCAACTGACCGTCAAAGTTGGTTGCTGGCTGGTGTACTTCTCCGTTAGGATTTGATACGTATGCATAGAGGCCAACCTGATTTGAACCGCCTCCGCGATAAAGCATGTCGCATGAGAGACGGTAAGTGCCAGCTGGCAGATTTCTTACCTGCTGATAGTAGTCGAAAGCCATGCGTGATGGTGTGTAGTGCCATACCTCAAGCATTGTGTTGCCTGTAGATGTGGTGTACTGGCCATTGCCTGAACCAAATGAACCGTATAGATTCCAGCCTGATGGCATAGTGTGAGTATTGGCGTTGTTGACAATCTCAGGATTGGCAAGATAGCTTGTCACATCAATAGGATTGTCTGGTGATGCTGAAGAACCTGTACTACCTGTTCCAGCCACGCTCTGAACCTCGCTCTGTGAGAGAGCATAGTTGTAGATGCGTACATCGTCGATAAGTCCACGGAACATAGGGTCAACTACGAACTGGCTACGTCCGAGATAGTTGCACACGCCTGCCACGTCGCTTGGACGGAGAGTGATGTTTGAACTGCTTACGACAGCTTGTCCGTCAACATATACTACTACTCTGCCGCTTCTGATGGTTACAGCTACGTGCTTCCATGTATTTGTTGCAAGAGCAGATGAAGCATTGAATGTCTGAACCGTTCCATTTGCTTTAATCTCGAATGTGATTTTGCCGTTCACGTTACTTGGAGTGAGGAAGAAGTAAGCATCCTCGCCATTACCGAAGTCGAAGATACGTTGCCAAGCGTTACCTCCGTCCCATCTTACCCAACTGCAGAATGTCATTTCCTGCATATTGCCAATCTGGTAAGGAAGTATGGCGTATGTGCTGCCGTTGAATGACAGAGCCTTGCCGTTATGTCCGTTGGCATAGCCTGCATTGGTAGCTGCACCCATCATGTTGGCTGTTGCATCTGATGTGTTGTTGTCGAATGAATAGCTTGCCACGAGTCCCTGGCTGCCGTTTGTAATGGCGTTGACTGTAGATGAGGCGGAACTGATGTTGCTGCTCTTGTCTATTGCCTTAATCTTGTATGAGTAGCGCACGCCCTGAACTGCTGTGTTATCCACGTATGTAGTACCTTTCACAGCACGTGCTATTGTGTTCCAGTCATTTTGTCCGTATGTGGCACGGAGTATTGTGTAGCCGTTGAGGTCAGAATTGTTGTTTGCATTCCAAGTAAGCTTGATGGCAGCAAGGAGTCCTGTTGCTGATAATCCCGTAGGAGTTGATGGAGCAGTACGGTCAGCCACAATGCTTGGGTCTGCTAACTTCCACTTCTGTGAGTTGGCACGTGTGAGAGTGCGTTGTACAACAGTTGAGCCGTTAGCACCATCAAGTACGAGGTTGCTGTAACGGTTGTGGATATAATAGCTTCCGTTGCCCGCATACTCAAACCACCATTGTTCACAGCCGCTTCCGCCACCAGGGTAGATGATTACCTGCTTACCTTCGTCAAAGCTCCAGTCGAGGTCGTCAAGGTAGAATGTGGCAGGTTGGTTCTGATTGGCAAGAGTGATATACTCGTAGCTGAAATCGCCACCATTGTTATGAGGCAGATGTTGTACCTTCCATGCCTGACGCACATCGTTTGCCACACTTGTGGAGAGCGTGACATTATACGCTCCGATTGATGTGTTACTGCCCACGCCTGTGAGTACCTTACCGTTAGCCACATTGACTATCTGCCATGTTCCTGCAACAGGTGATGGCTGGACGTCTTCCCCACTCTGAATCTTGATTACGCCCTCAGCATTACGCTGCAGTGCTGTTCCGTAGCTGCCGTTAGGGTCGGCAGGCATATCAACGAAGTAGGCACGTGTAGGTCCGTAGCCGTCATAATATACATCACGGTCACGGCTCACGAAACCGAAGCTGCTCTGCTTTGCCTGACGTTCGCTTGCTCCGACGAAGGCTTCTGTCACTCCGTCCTGAGTGTTGCGATAGACGCTGGCTGCCATGAAGGCATCATCATTCTCGGCGTATGCAAGACGATAGCCGTTACCATCGCTTGCACGGCAGAACTGTGAACGTGTGTGCTCCGCTGTTCCCCACCATATACCATTGTTGAGACCATAGTTTGCACCTACCATTGCTTCCATGGTGTTGTGGAGTTCGTCTTCTGTCACAACCTTGCCAGCAGCCTTGACACGCTGGAAGAAAGACTTGAAGTCGGCAAACGTACCAGCCAACTGATGGGTGTTTCCCTCGTCGGCATACGTCTGTGTTGCGCTGAACCATCCCCATGCCTCGCTACAGTTGAGCGTACTTCCTGTCATCAGTCGCTTGCCATTGAACCATGAGTCGTTCCTTGCAGCACGACATATATTATTAAGGTCATTCTTGCTTCCGTGTCCCCAACCGTAGTCAGGCTCGTTGAATGGTGCAACGCTTACGACAGGATAGCCATGGCTCTCCACATACTTGCCTGTAGCCTTCATGAGGTTTACCCAGTTGGTTGCGTTTGCACCATTGGAGTACATAGGTGCAACCGTATATCCGCCTCCGTTGATAGGCTTAGGGTCGCTGTTGAGACATACCCCAGGTGTAGTACCTAATAAGTCCACGATGCGCAGACGCTCGTTGAGGTCAACGAGGTGGTCGTTGCTGAGTGACGTGCCGTTGAGCGCATACGTTGGCTGGAAAGACACACGCACGAGACTGATGTTGTTGTTGAACAGATTCATGTAGTTACGTCCCTGCAGCATGTTAGCCTCGCTAATCCATGCACAGTCGATGCCCCAGTTGATCTTAGGCATACGTTCGCCTGTACCGTTGTAGTCGAAGAACAATGTACGTGCAGGAATACTGCGTGCTTCAAGATAATCACTTGAATTCGCAACCGTCTGTGCTGATACACCGACCGCTGAACACATAGCAACAGCCATTGCCATGGTTCTCATAGTAAATTCTCTCATAGGTCTGGTTAATTGGTTAGATGATTAAAAAAATTAGGTTAGTTGTAGATGCACTACAGCTTTAGGTTTCTTCTTCGCGCCAAAGGTAAACATTATTTAGCATAACTGCCAAATATATTGAGGATTATTTTACACTGACGACGGACAAACAACAAAAACTGACGGGCTTTGGAAAAATAAAGGCATGTCCTAAGTGTCTTAGAGCATGCCTCATTTTTTTATGTTGATGATTGTTCCCTTATTTTTCCAATCATCATGGTGATAAATAATTAGTGATACTCTCTTTTGAAAGGCTATTATGAAAATACTGCCTGTGGCAGTTTTTTATGTTCTTTTCCCGTTTTTGATGTTATCCATTATTGGACTTTCGTTTTCGATCCACGCATAGCGTGCCGTATATCTTTTAATTCCTATGAAGGTGTCGTTGTATTTAACATCATGTTGTGATTCTTCTTTAATTCCTGTATTGTCAGCCTCAACCTCTTGATATCATCTGTCGTAATCACCCTTCCGTGTGTTTAATCTGAGCGACTACCCTCGCATTCGTATCGTGGTCGCCTCTGTGGCGAGATTTCCAACTGAATCCAATTCTGAATGACTCAAAAACAGGCTATGTCCTTTCGTCTGTTCTTTGTCTGTTGAATTTACTGAATGCAAAGTTGTTTTAATTTGTTAATTGATTTGATATTCTGTTCCTTGCAATGTGTCTATCTTAACCATGGATGACGTTTAATTGCAAACAACGGTTTTACATTTGGTTTCGGCAGCCACCTTTGTGACTGTTTTTAAGGTTTGACATAATCTCTATTTTTCTCGCAGGTCTTATTGTTCGACCGTCATATCTTTATTATTGTCGGTGAAACCTTATGTATTCTTTTTATAATATTAAGAATACTGTCTTTGTTCACCTTTGTCAAATCTTTTTTGTTGACATTGCAAATATAATTATTTTTTGGAGACCGCCAAAGAATTTGCGTAGAAAAATATTCTTTTATTCAAAAAAGCGGGAACTAAAGATGAAATCATATTATATTTCGTACTTATTTCGCAAATACGAGTTGACAAAAAGAGGAGAGAAGCGGAATCCGCTTCTCTCTTTCACGTGTATTGCAATCTGTTTTTGTATGCTATTGCTAACTATTTTTGATATTAATATCTGCTTTGATATTGCGAATAGCTTCGCTAACGATTTAGCTATATGTTTGGCAAAACAGTAATGGAAGAAGTCATTGTGTTTTTATTATTCCACCTTTTCTTTCATAGCCTTAAAGGTGTTGTCGAAATCATACATGTGGACACTGATGTCGCTGTCAACAACACGGCCGTCGGGAGTAATCACTTCCTTGTGCGGGATACCGCTGAAGCGGAAGAGTTCCTGTAGCTGGTAGAACATGTTGTCAGTAACACAGATGGCTTCTTCGCCGTTGAGCCATTCATTGACGTAGTTGCGATAGGCTGGGCTTCCTTCAGTAGTACGCTCACCTGCTATGAAGATAAGCTTCACATCGCCTCGCCTTGCTATCTCTGCACGCTTTTCCTTATACTTCTGTATCTCACCGCGACATGGACCGCAATTCATTCCCCAGAAGTCGATGTACAGATAGCGTCCCGGGAAACGAGCCGCAATTGAACGTATCACATCGGCTGCTGCATTATTCTGAGGGAGTTCCCAAGTCAGGTTCCTTGCCGTCGTCTTATCAGTATAGAACTGCTCACCCCTTGAACGGATGTATGGATGTGTGAAAGTAGAGAGATACAATGGATGCGCTACGCTGAGACAGCTGTTACGATTGTGGTCTTTCTTTACATCCTCAGGTAATGACTTCATGGCATTCTCGTTGCCTTGCCAGAACTTGAACTGGTTTTTATAGCTTTCAAATGCACATATCTGTGCTGTCAATGTATTATCGTCTCCACATCTTCCAAGTAACTCGCCAAGTGCTGCGTAGGTTGTTTCCATACGCCTCTTTGCATCATTGTATGTTTCACCATCATATCTGCTCCAGAGATAACGGCAATGACATAAACGATTGACAAGGAAATAGTATGTAGAGCCAGTACTCAGGAGTAATGGATTGTTGAAGTCCACAAGTCTAAGCAATGAGTATGATTCAGGGTCTGTCAATTTTGCATACTCTACGCTATCCGTAATGGTTATAGTATATCTGCCATCACCTCCTTCACGTTTCTGCAAATCGTCTTCGTGCATCATGGCATAGTCCATGACAGCTCCCGCAAGATTGGTCTGGACAATAGCCAATGCAAGCTGCGTTTCGAGTGGAGTGTAATTGTAACGAAGTATATTCTTATTCAAGTAGTAAAGTACACCATCAAGCTTTTGCATGGCATAAGGTGTGAACTCTGCAAACTTTCCCCTGAAGTCTGAAACAGTACGCGCTCCATCATAATTGTCGTATGATTCCAGCAAGCGGCTTACTTCCTTGCTACTGCCATTGTTATATATACATTCATATCCTCCGCTATTATTCTTACGGACGGTTATATCTATCGTTTCGCCCGGACGAGCAAAGAAAGGAATCTTGTTGAAGCCGTTCTTCGACTCATGTGTATAAAATGCAGAAAGGACTGGTGAGCTATAGCAGAACTTCTTCTCAAACGTTCCGTCTTCATTGATGTTCATAGTCATAACAGCATCCTTTGCCTGTAGGACATCATAGTTGAAGAACTGCATATAGCTGAAGCCGAATGTATTCTCATCATATCCCTCGATACGTCCCTTCACAGTTATGGTGTCAGTTCTGAGCCAGTCGGCAGGAACAGTGTAAGGATTGGCATCCGACAGTTCCTTCATGGTTGGGACTTTAATTTTCATCTTGCTGCCATGAATACCAAGGAGCTTGAACATATCGTCGCCATCACCCTCGATGAAGTCAAATATCTTCACGTTCTTCGGCATAGGGGCAAAGTGGAGTGTGAAGTCCTTCACTCCAGAGTCAGGGACAGTAATCCATTCGCCGAACTTCATACCCTCGATGGAATGAACAGGATAGCGGTTGCCGTCCTCATCGACAAGTGCCGCCCACTGAGCTATGCAGAAATAACGGTCCTTAGGATATGCCAGGGAAAACCTTATGGTAGTAGCTGTGTCTGTCATCACTACCTCATTAGCCTTCAACTCACCTCCATATACATTGAGGCACAGCAATGCCTCTGGTGATTTGATATGCTTGATAATCTTTGCTTGTGCTGTCATGGCGAGACAAGCAATCATGGTAAAAATTAGTTTCTTCATATTATAAAAAGATAGAAAGTTTGGATTATACTTATATATACGCACAGGGCTGTAAATACATTGCAAATATACGGAATTATTTTCGACAAAAGATGTTTTTATTGTTAAAAAAGCCTTTATGCTATAAGAAATAAACGGAAGGGCAAATAAAAAGCGATGCCGTACCACTACTGGTGATACAACATCGCTGATATTATCCACACATTATTTAATACGCCTGGTGTGCCTTGTCAGTACAGTAATCCTGTCGAGGGAAAGGAGCATATCGTCAGGTGCAGCGTCAAGTACCTTGCGCTGTGATGACTGAAGGTATATCGGGTAGTCCTTTCCGAGAGGAAGTATCTTGAGGACAGCATGTCTGTTGACTATGTCTGAAAGACGGACAAGCATCGGCTTGCCGTTCCAGAAATTGTCCTCAACAAGCTGACCGTCGGCATACACACGGGCTACGTCGCCCTTGTACTCTATCTTCAGGAACTTGTCGGTAGCATCCTCATCAATGATATTCAGAGGAAGTTCAGCTGCACTGGCAAAGTCAGCCTCATCAGGCATGGCTGCCACCGCCTGCTGTCCCATCTTCACGTCACGAAGACGTACATTGGCGGTATTGAGACCTACCTTTATCGGCATCTTTCTTTCCGTCCAGTATTCTTCCACGATGTCCTTACCATCCTTATAGAGCACACCACCGTGTTTTGCATACATAAGTCTGCCGTCAATCTTGAATGCGGTATATGCTTTGTTACGTGAGAGCACGCAGAATCGTTGTCCATCAACAGCGAACGGTTTGTTGAGCTTCGGAGCATAGTGCTTGCCATTGATACAGAACTCAGGTTTGCGTCCGCTTATCTCCACGAAATAGATGATGTCGGCAGTCTTGCAGAACGGCTCTGCCACAGCCCATTCGACCATTACGTCATTTATCCTAAGGCAACGAGGAGTGACATACGATTGTCCTTCCTCATTGAAGATGCGCACATAATCGTTATAGAACTCAAACGAGCCACGGCGTGCAAAGTGTTCAGAGAGAGTATCAACACGCATAGTACACAGTTCCCCACCCCAGTCCTGAAGCATCTGGTGGAGCAGTCGGCTCTCGTGGAATGCAATGGCATTAACCTGCCCCATTTCGCCAAGAGGACACTGGAAATCGTATGACATGAGTGGCATATCATTGTAGTTGGTCACAGGCGATGCCTGTGTCTCTGCCATGGTATGCTCCTTGCAATAAGGATTGGTACCGCCATGATACATATAATAACCTGGGAGGTTACTGCCAGAACCAAGTTTGCAGATGGCAAGCGGCTTAATCTCCTTGCCCGACATATTGATACGACGATGATAGGCAGGCATCATTCCTCCACCCAACTCACACGTGAGATAAGGATATGAAAGGTCGGAAGTCTCCATCTTCGTATCCTGATTAGTACCAAGAGCCTCCGTGGCAATGACTCCACTAAGACGTGTATCCTTCATGATGAATGCAGAACGGTAGTCGCCTGGCATATCCGTCAGTTTCCGGTCCCAAAAGCCGTCAGCATAGTCACCATAGAGAGGAAGCATCTCGCCAAACACCTCCCTGCCGTTCAGCTTAGGCCAACCAGTACGTGTATAGAAAGGAAGGTCGAAACCAGCCTTCAGGGCTATTTCCTTCAAGGCAGAATAGTAACCCCATGGGCCTCGACACTCATTCTCAATCTGCATACCGATGATTGCACCTCCATCCTTCCACTGCAGCCCCTTGACCTGCGCAAAGATATTATTATAAAGGTTTTCCGTAGCCTTCATAAACCCAGGAGCAGTGGTGCGCAACTTATAGTTCTTGGCATCAGCCTGTGCTTTCTGCACAAGCCACACAGGGAATCCGCCCTGATACACCTCACCATGGCAGAAAGGACCGACACGAAGTACCACAGGCATGCGTTCCTCGCCACATACCTCGATGAAATGACGAAGGTCATTGTTGCCCGACCAGTTCCATACGCCCTGTTCTGCCTCATGATGATTCCAGAACACGTATGTGGAAAGCACGGTGATACCACCAGCCTTCATCTTGCGTATCTCACGTCGCCAGTCCTTACGAGGCACACGCGAATAATGCATCTCACCCATCACAGGTATCACGTGCTTACCATTGATGATGAAGCCATCCTTGTCAACCATGATGGATTGTCCATCAGGATTGACAGACGTGCCAAACTTGAACGTACCTTGAGCGTATGCCGTATTGCAGAAAACAGCGGTTGCAAAAACCAATGTGGTAAATAATTTATTCATTTGCTTAAGTAGGTGTGCAAAATTATTTTTATAATGATTGTATTGATTAATGATGTAACATCAGCGCATAAAATAAATGAGTGTAGTGACTCCTACTCGATTGTTTTTAGGCGTTGAAGATGCGCAGTAGGCGGTGCAAGGATTGTAAAAATAATTATGCACACCTACTTAATGGTTGGTTAAG
>ODAI013340619.1_pt1 | contig 10093 bp, 1 predicted proteins | sample 1539321 | NCBI WGS metagenome assembly ODAI01 (sample SAMN02144231, study PRJEB22623) | gut metagenome | biome: sheep rumen | host: Ovis aries | place: New Zealand | reverse complement strand
TGGTGCCAAGAGGCAGAATCGAACTGCCGACACAAGGCTTTTCAGGCCTCTGCTCTACCACTGAGCTACCTTGGCATAAAAAGATAGCAAAGGCCTTTATATAAAATTGGAAATAAATTTCAAGTGAATTTAATAAAAAAAGCTCATTTTTACAAAAAAACACCAGAAACAGCACTTAGACATATTAGACAGAAACTGAAATCTTCATTCAAAAAATATTTTATTCCACCTTCTTACTAAAAAGAAAGATTTAACGAAAAGTTAAAATAAACAACAAAAGCCAATCCAAAAATCGACACTTATTTTTTAAATACAAAAACAATGATATATCAAAAAAACAATAAAACACCCCCATTTACCAATTTCAAGATTTTTCCGTTTTTGGTAAATAATTTATCATTTTTATTTACCAATTTTGAGTAACAAAAAAACACACAGAAGTAAAAAAACAATTTCCAAAAACAACAAATACTATTCTCAAAAAAAAAGGATATCAGTTTTTTAGACCGATATCCTTATATTAAGCGTCACCTATCGCTTATTCTATTTTTCTTCACCCGCTCTCATTAGCATTAACCATACCCATTGTCTCAATTCTACTCTACCTTCTGGATTTTGAATTTGAGTCATAATGTTATGTAATTTTAATGCATTAAGATGCTTTCTATAATATGGTGTTCCTCATGCATATTTCTTTCACCATAAGAGTCTAGACATTATTGTTCCAAATTGCGCTCTTGTTACTCTTAGATTTGGAGAGAATTTCTTCATATCTAATCACATCAAACCTAAAGCACAAGCCTTCACAGCATAATCTTTAATTTCATCAGACTCCCAATCTTTCTTTCCGTCACTCCATCTACATTCACTTGGAATCTTTTCAGGAATTTGTTGTCCAAGAACATTTGTTGCATAATTAACAACCATCTTTGCTAAGTGTCCTCTTGTTACAATACCTTCTGGATTTGCATCTCTTAATGATACCATTGTTGTTACATTATGTTCATATGCCCATTGATATGCATCAAGAATTTCATTTTCTTCTTTTGTTAATTTTGTTCTATCAACTTTATTTAATTGATCTGCCTTAACATCTTTCAATTCTTCAAAATTCATATCTTTTATAGATTTTTCATTTTCAACTGTTGTTTCATCTTTTGAAGTAAAATCAACATTCTTATTATCTCATGTTAATTCAGCAGAACCATGAGTTTTTTCATTAGCTCAAGTTGTATTATAGAATGTTTTCTTTTCGCTTGAACTGCTATAACTACTTCATCCACCTCATCCTCCACCTCATCAATTTGATTTATATGTCCACTTAGCTTCTATAACAAGATCTTTAGCAGGCATTAAATCATTTGTTGGTCTATTAGTCCATCCATTGAATGTATAACCATTCTTTGTTGGTTGAACAAGATATTGGGCAATATTAGTCTTATAAACAACATCTCATGAGAAGATAATAGCTCCATCATTTTTAACAGTTAAATGGTAACTATTAATTGTTGTTAATGGTGTAAATACCAAATCTCATGTTCAAAGGACTTTTATAACCCCAGTATCTGTTGTAAAGATAGGTTCATCCGTTCCTGTTGATACATTCCATCCACTCCATGTGTATCATTCTTTAACCTTACCTTCAACATTAATAGTTGATCCATAATAATATTCTCAAGATTTTGTTCATGAAAGAGTTACTCCATCATTTTCATTAACAGTTACATTATGTTTATCTCTCTCATAATAATAATTAATTACAGATGATCCATCCGGATTAATATGAATCGTTTGAACTTCATCTCAACTTAATGTAAATCCTGTATATGTTTTCTTATTTAATTTAGTATCTATTGTTCATGTTAAATCGGCATCAATCTTTGTTTCAATAGTTTCAGTCACTTTCAAATCATCAGAATATTCTCAACTAAGATTCATTCTATAATGATTAATATTTAACGTGAAATCATTTGCTTGCCAATGAGCTGTTAATACAAGATTTGCATCTGGCATTCTTAAATTCGCTTCATCATATCTATGATCATACTCATCATACCATCCTAAGAAAGTATATCACATTCTTGTTACTACAGGATAAGAAATAGCATCATCATAATATACTGGATATGATTCCGCTAAGGCATCAGCATCTCAAGTTCCTCCATTAACATCAAATCTTAATGTCCATTTATTATGATCTACTACTGGAGTTACAACAACATCATCTAATGGCATGTCAAACGTATATGTTTGATTGTTAATTCTAGTTGTTACTCAACCAATAGTAACATCCCAACCACTCCATGTATAACCGATATTAGCTTCTCATGTTAAGATAATAGGTGTTTCATAGAAGATTTCTTCTGTTGTTTCTTCAGATGACCAACCAACTAATGGAGTCTTCCATTTTGTTGTTGCTCATACAGCTGTATTATATGTATAATTATTCTTAGCTCTCACATAGTTATAAATAATGTACATTTTCCCATCTGGAGCAATATCCTTGGTAGTTTGTTGTGGTGAAGTAAATCCAACATAAGTTCTTACTTCAGGTGTTACTGGAGAATCTGTCGTACCTTCTCCGGTAAATATTTCAGTTGTTTCAGCTCCTGTATTATAACTTCCATCAATCCATTGTTTTACATGATATACAGTATACTTAGTATCAGTTCTTGGTTCATAGAATGCTTTAAGATATAATGTATATGGAGCCTCTAAAGATCCTAATAATTCTTTTGTGATATCTTCAACAACTACTCATTTATTAGTCTTCCAAGCAACAAAATTATATCCTGTCTTTACTGGAGCTTTTAATTCAAAACTAACATCAGTTATCAAACGTTCTGATGGATTAGCAGAATCATTAACTCAACCATCAACATCGTACACTATTGCATAAGTAATTGGTTTTCTAACAGCATATAATGATACCATTCAATTTGCATTAGAATCAGAATAAGTAATATAAGACTCTAACTCAGAAACTAATTTTGACTCTCCGTTTCTAAAAACAATTTCTCATCCAGCTGTTGTAGACCAACCAGTTGTTTGATATCAAACAATATCTCAAGTATAGATATTGATAATTCCTCAATAATTATATTCTTTTGTTGTTAAATTTTGTGTTGTTTGATTATTTGTAAAATAATTCGCAGTTGTAACATTAATCTTTACATGTTCCCAATTGGCAGTTAATTTTACATTTTGTCATTTATTGAACACAACTTTAATTGGTGTAGTTGAATTATTTGACTTACATACCTCTAATTCTTGACCACCATTTGTAGTACATGTATAATCAGCAATATTTGTAGTCCATCCTTCAAAAGTAAATCCTGTCTTTACTGGATTATATACTGTAATAGTATATGTAGAACCATTCTTTGAAACTTTTTCTGGATTATTTTCATTATTATCTCCACCATTTAATTTATATGTTACATCATATTCAATCAAATCACAAGATGTACCATCATTATTTAATTGGTAACCATCTTCACAGCTAAATTTAGCTGTATATGTTCTATCTCCAATACTTCCATTATAAATATAAACATCATTAACAGCTACAGTTACTGGATCCAACATCCATCCTTCAAATACACTATTTACTCTTGTTGGATTAACTAAATGAATATCATCCGATTCAACTGTATATGTTGTTGGATTAGAAGGAGTTACTACTCAATTTTTTGTATTATAAGTAATTGTATACTCTCTAACATTCCAATGAGCTACAAACTCAATATCTCATTCTTGCATAGCTGAAATAACAGCACCTGTAGTTGGATTATTTTGTCACTCCCAAGTCCATCAAGCAAAAACATATCATCTTCTTGCTGAATCAGGAAGATCAGGAACAGATGTTTCTGAACCATAAGCATAACTCTTTGGTAAACTTGTTAAATCATAACCAACATTATCATAAGTAATTTTAAATGAATCCTTTCTCCAAGTAGCGATAAATGTTTTAGCTCATTCATCTTCATCAGAGATAGCTGTTACCACTTCTTGTGTTTGTGCATTTTTCCAATTTAAGAAAGTATATCCATCTTTAACAGGGGTTGGTAAAGTAAATCCTGTTCACTTTTGATAACTTCATGTATCAACTACTCCTTCAGGGAATTCTCATCAATCAAGAACATAACTTACAACATAATAAATACCTTCTGAATGAGCTACTACTGGAGTATTATCAGCATAGATAACAATTTCATCTTGATATTTTATTAGCTTTCAATTTGTATCATATCACCAATTTCCTGTTCTATCATAATTAGTAGAGATAGATGGTGCAGCAATTGTACAACTCAATGCTTGAGCTATACCATTATAAGTTGCAGGAATTAGACAAGAAGGTTCTCCATCTCAAATACCAACAACTCAAGAATCTCATTTAACATAAGTTACATGATAAATTTTAGGTGCAGCATAAGTTACTGCATATAAATTAGTATCTGAACTAATATTAATTTTTAAATTATTATTTGAAATTGCCGTTGAATTCAACTCTACTCATCCAATTACAGCTGGCACATTTCATGTTCATGGATGAGAAATATATCAAACAACTGTTGGTGTATTTGGTAAATTAGATTGAATACTTGGTACTGAAACTTCACAAGTTGCTTCATTATTATATCTATAACAAGATTCAACCTTCTCTGTAGCATCTCAGAACAAAGTATTTCCATTTCCATGATATGTTACTGTATATGGATTACTACTTTTTGTTTGTGCATAATAAACAGCATCATCTGTAAATGGTGTTGAAGTCCATTGATTTGAATGATTTCCAGTGATTGTACTCCATCCAATTACATCAAATCCTTCTGGAGCAATAATACTTGGAGCTGTTACTGAACAATTAGATACTGTATTTCTAATATAACAGATTTGATCATCATATGTTCAATTACCATTTCAACTAAAGACAACTGTTACTTTCTTTTCTGTTATTGCATAATATGTTGCTCCATCATTAGTTTCTGATAATGTAATAGTTTCATTTGTTCCGATATCAGCAATTGTTGCGTTTTGATTTGTAGACCATCACTTAATAGTAAATCAATCTCTTGTTATTGTTGGTAAAGATGATACATTACATGTTGATCAATCAGTTACAGTACAAGTTTCTGAATTATCATTAATTTCAGCGCCATTAGCACCAAAGTTTACTGTAAATGTTTTACCTGTCCATTTAGCATAGAAAGTTTTATCACCTGTAGATCGAACTGGAATACTTTCAACAGGAGTTCATGTAAATCAGCTATTATCATACCATCCATCAAAAATCCATCCACTCTTACTAACAGTTGGTAATTCAACCACGTCTTCTACAGTATAATTTGAATTTGTAACTAAACCATCAGCACCTACATATGTAATAGTATAAGTAATAGGTGTAGCAGTTGCCGTAAATGTAGCATTAGATGTAAGAGTTATTGTACCTGATGGATTAATTGTATTATTCCACTTTGGATTGTCATATCCTTGTTTTGTTGTAATACTTGGAGCTATAATTGAACAGCTATTATTAATTTCAGCACCATTATACGCAGGAACTGGAGAACATGATAATGAAATATTTCATATTTCATCAATACCTTGTCCTTTTTCAAATGTTCCAGTAAATGTAATTGAATCAGATTCAGTAATTGCAAACCATTCTGTATTACCAGAAATACCTGTTGCCGTATCTTGTTCTAAAATAGAAGCTGTTGCTGTAGCTAATGTATTATATCATAAAACATGGAAACCATCTTTTGCTGTAATTACAGGAGCTGTAATTGAACATTCAGTTTCATTATTATATAAATCACAACTTCTTGTTACATTTTGTTCAACATCTGTTCATTCTTCATTTGTTTGGTTTAATGCTCCATTTAAATTAAATGTTCAAACTAATGGTGATTCCTTTTTAAATATAGCATACAATATTGTATCTTCAGAAATAGAATAATTATCATAATTTTCTGATAATTTTTCATGTGCTCAAGAATTTGTATTCCATCATACAAAAGTATATCAAGCCTTTGTTCCTGTATAATTACCAAGATTAATTGTTTCATCTTCTTGTAATTCAACGTTACCAGTTGTAGCATCTGTTCAACCATTTGTTGTTGCATCAAATGTTAAGGTATAGGTTTGAGGAACAGGGGAATTCATTAAACAACGAACTGGGTACCCGGACGAGCGGTCGTAGTTGTTCTGAGGACCGATGAGACCATCGCTGAAGAAGAGGCTATAGGCTTTATCTGTACCATTAGGAGAAGAAGACCAATAGTACCCGTAGTTACCCGCATTGTCGAGATATAAATCAACGTAGAAACGGTTACCAGCAGGAGAAAGTTTTAAATCTTTAGCGAAATTCTTTGATGTTGATGCTTCACTAGTTGATTTATTTGTACTACTATTCCATGTATCATAAATTTCTTGCCATTCTATATTAGATGGTACATGCCATCAGTCTGGACATGGTCCTTGTCTTGCCTCATCTGTATTAGCATCATCTCACCAAAGATTAGTTTGTTCACTCCATGGTGAAGCTGAATTCCAATTACTATTTTGATATTTTGATGGAATATATTCATTAGGAACTGTAATAGTTGTTGTAGCTCACGCTGAAGTTGTTTTATCTGAGAATCACCAATTATTTCACCATTGATAATAATAACCATAGTAATCATAATTTTGAGAATTATCTTCCCATGTTATTCCATCCCAAGCTTTTTTAGCTCAAAGATTTCTATCCATTAATACATAATCTCAAATTTGTATTGTTCAATACTTAAATGAATTTCTTGAATCATCATCTCAAACAATTGTTGCTGTTCTAAAATATTTAGCAGTTAATGTAATATCTCAAGTAATTGAAGTATTTTCAAAATCAAAAGCTACTACATTATCTCATGAATACCATCCATCAAATACATACCCTTCTTTTACAGGTTCTGATGGTTCAATAGCTCTTTCTCAACTAACCACATTAATAGCAGCTGTTGATCAACTTCAACCATTAAAATCAAAAGTTATTGTATGAAGATTATCTGATGGTGTATAAGTATTCTTGAAACAACGAACCGATAAACCCGCATCTAAATTATATGCTCCCATATAAATATCCGAAGATTCCATAAAAAAGTATAATGATCATGGCCGTGTATTTGTATTTGTTATTGACCAAAGGTATGCATAATCACCCTGTTTAAATAATTCATTCCTATTATTACGAATCCCTGCAAAAGGTATTTTAAAATAACTTTGAAATCAAGAAACAACATCGGAATTTCAAATACCTTTCGTTTGAAAACCATAAGAAGACGAAGTTCAAAGGTTTGAAATATGGTCTGGATAATTTACTCATACATAGTATTCTAACATCAAGCTTAATTCACTATAATCTGGGACATGCCATCATATTGGACACGGTCATTGAGTATTAGATCAGGTCCAAATATTACTATTATTCCATCAAGTCATCCATCAATAATATCTAGACTCATTATTAATATTTACAACAAACTGATTTCAAGAATATTCCGATTTTCAACTAACATCTACCAAATTTCCCGTAATATTCCCCGCATCTAATATTCATAAAGATGAAAATCAATAGTTATTTCACCATTGATAATAATATCCATAAGATCATGTTGAGGTAACATCATTTGTTGTAGCTCATAAGTTTCTATCCATTATTGTAAATCATTCTATTGGATATTCTGTTGAATCTAAAGCATTTGGTCTAGCAATAGATATTTCACCATACTCAAAATTAGCTAACTGATCTTCTAATGCATCAGGTCCTTCTTCTGCTACTTGTGTAACAATAGTATAAATAGAAAAACTTTCTGCTTCAACTACTAATTCTCATTCTTCATTTTTAATTGTTTCAACTGCTTCTACTTTAACTTCACTAATATCTTCTACTTTATTACCACTACCATCTTTATCATTTAAGTGGTATACTTTTAATTCTTGTTCTTCATCTTCATTAGCTTCACTCAATATTTCATGATTACCATAATTAAATGTTACTTGTACAGTTTGTCCTGAAACAGGCTGTACTTCTTCTCATGAATATAAGAAAGAAATATCAAATGCAACAACATTAGATTCTTCTGTTACTTCATCTTGTTGTTCTACTAATTGTTCTTTAATTTCATTTAAATCTTTTTTAGTTTTAATTGGAACAATACTTAATATAGTTCCTTCAGGAAATGTATTAACTGGTGCAAGTACAATAGCTGTAACACCATTATAATATTTTCTTCAAGAAATTTCTTCTTTATTTAATTCAACAACCTCAGGCTCTTCTATAACATCTTCATTAACAACTTCATTACTTTCTTGAGCTCAAAGAATTTCTCTCGCATGTTGAATAAAATATTCTCTAATAATATTATTTTGTTCTTTTGTTCATAAATATTTTCATTCAATTCATGCCTTAATAGCCCATTCAGAACTATCAGTATACCAATTAATTCATAATTTCTCAGCAATCTTTGCTACACTACCTTCTTTAGATAATTTAGTAATAAATTCATCATCAACTGTTACAGAAGATTCAGAAGATCAAGCAGAACTAGAAGTTCCAGAAACATCCACACCACCTTCAACAACAGCTTCTGATCCTGTTGCAGCAACAGCTCAAGATTCGCTATCAATTACTACAACGTCTCAACTTTCACTTTCTGCATCAGGAATAACATCTCATGACATCTCTAATGAATCCTCATCAACAACATCACCAGAAAAACTATCATCCTCTTCAGAAAGAGAATCTTCATCTTCCTCCTCATCTAAATCAGCATCATCTGTCTCATCATCAACATCATCAGATACTTCTTCTACATCTTCAGGTGTTTCTTCCTGGACAATACTTTCTTCCACAAATTCTTCATCACCTACTGCATAAGTTACAGGTGTTAGAATCTGCACAGCTAAAAGCATTACGAGCGTAAATACGCTAAACGATTTCTTCATTTTCTACAAAAAAAGATTTAAAATTTCCTCTTTCAAATTATAGCAACTAAAAAAAATTAATAAAATTTTAGACCAATTTAGGAAAAGAAAATACTTGTCATTTTAAAATAATATGACAAAAGAATAGATACACAAAAACTTTAGACGAAAAATCAAAAAACACTAGTTTCTAACTAGATATAAAAATATCAAGATACAAAAGTAGGACATTTATTCCATCGAAAATGTGCAAAATTATAATAATTGACTTACTATAAATAGTAACAAAAAAACTCCTACTTATTAACAACATCAAACCTTGAATCACCCATACTAGAATAACTTGATCCCATATCTCAAAGATAATTAATATGAGTAAATAATGTAACTAAATTAATATCTCAAGAATAAATTCAATAACAAACATATATTAATCCAAGGATAAGTGCCCACTTTAAAAAAGTTTTCATATAAAGATATAATAAAGTAAAATTAAAAAAAATATACAAATTCTATTTTAAAAATCGATAGCAAATTAAGAATAAAATTGAGATTTACAAACAAAAAATATACTATAAAAAACAAGGTAAACATTTTTATATTTTCTCAAAAAAAATCATGAAGGCCATTCCAACAATTATCCACATTATAATAGAGGAATTTAATGAAGATTGAGAAATCTACTTTTTATGAAATTGTATATTCAAAAAAACTGATTCAAATATCAAATCTGAATCAGTTTTTCATATATAAAGAATAATTATTATTTATCTTCTTTAATAGCAGCTTGAGCAGCAGCCAATCTAGCAACTGGAACTCTATATGGAGAACAAGATACATAATCAAGTCCAACCTTATGACAGAATTCAATTGTTGTAGGATCTCCACCATGTTCACCACAAATTCCTAAGTGAATATCAGGTCTTGTAGCTCTACCCATCTCAGCAGCCATCTTAACTAATTTTCCAACTCCAACTTGATCAAGTTTTTGGAATGGATCGTTCTCATAGATTTTCTTATCATAGTAAGCTCCTAAGAATTTACCAGCATCATCTCTTGAGAATCCGAATGTCATTTGAGTCAAATCGTTAGTACCAAATGAGAAGAATTCAGCTTCTTTAGCAAT
>ODAI011472919.1_pt1 | contig 10093 bp, 2 predicted proteins | sample 1539321 | NCBI WGS metagenome assembly ODAI01 (sample SAMN02144231, study PRJEB22623) | gut metagenome | biome: sheep rumen | host: Ovis aries | place: New Zealand | reverse complement strand
TATCATGGCGCACGAGAAGCAAAAGGCGTGGCAGCTGATTTCCACGCTCGCCGCGCGCAAGGAGGAGATGGACATGGCACGGGCACTCTTGGACACGATGAGCCGAGACAGGCAGGAATGGGAGAACCAGTTCGGCTACGAGCGCTTCGTCCACGACTGCATCTCCAGAGAGCAGTACGCCTACACCAGGGGCGAGCGTCAGGGCGTACAACAAGGTCTTGAACAGGGCGAGCACAGGCGGGCACTGAAAGACGCGCGGCGGATGCTGCAGGACAAGCTGTCGGTGGAACTTGCTGCAAAGTATACGGGCCTCTCCGCCGAAGAAGTTCAGGAACTGCAGCAGGACATGACACAATCAAGGACAAGGAGCTAAGGGCGTTTATGGAATACGTAAGCACAGGACGGGCCGCGTCCGACTACACCGCGACAATCAATGACCTCGTGACGAAGGCAAGGGAGAACCCCACGTGGAAGCACGATTTCCTAATTACGTCCTGTAATTAGGAAATCTGCGAGAAACGCAGTTTCTCGACCGCTTTTCAAGGCGCATCCATGCGCCTGCTCAATTCATTCATACACGTCCAGCAGCGCGAGATGCGTGAGGCCGAGGAACAGGGCATGGCACAGGGCGAGCACAATGCACGGCTGGAAGCGGCACGGCGAATGCTGGCATATGGTGACCCTGTCGACAAGATTGCTGACATCACACAGCTCTCCACAGAGGAAGTCAAGCAATTACAGCAGGACATGGCTCAATAATGGACAAGGAGCTAAGGGCGTTTATGGAATACGTAAGCACAGGACAGGCCGCGTCCGACTACACCGCGACAATCAATGACCTCGTGACGAAGGAAAGGGAGAACCCCACCTGGAAGCGGGAGTACATGGACGCCATGATGGACACCGTCCGCCAGCAGCGCGAGATGCGCGAGGCCGAGGAACAGGGCGAGCACAATGCACGGCTGGAAGCGGCGCGGCGGATGCTGGCATATGGTGACCCTATCGACAAGATTGCTGACATCACGCAGCTCCCCATTGAGGAAGTCCGGCAGCTGCAATAATTTTTACGTGTACAGACAAAGCAAGGGAGCTTCCGACTAAGGAAGCCCCCTTGTAGCCAGTCTTATCTCATAGGTTCAATTTCAAGTTTTGGCAACCAGTCATGCTGAGGAATGAAGTTCCGAAGCATCCCGTCATTTTAGGGTATGCAAGATAGATTCTTCACGCTTTCAGCGTTCAGAATGACTTTGACGCTTTCGGCGTTCAGAATGACCTTGCTTAAAAACTTGACATTTGACCTCATAGATACTTTTATTTCTCGCGCTTTAAGAATACAACATCCATACCAGAAGAAAGATAGCCGACCGTTGAGTAACAGTCTGCAACACTGACACCGTCATTGCTTACGCCAGTCCATGCGGAACTCTTACCACCCAGATAAATTCGGCTTCCACCAACTGCATATCGCTCTGTTGCTGGCATAATAATTGCATCCCACTTGTAAGAATCATTACCGTCATCAATCTTTCGGCGCACAGCATACTTAAGGGCATTTTCGGTTTCTTCAGAATTAAGATATGTTACACAAGGGGTATAAGAGCCATCTGAAGTTTCAAAATTGTAAATTGTAGAAATTGAACCGTATGTACCTGTCGTGCTGTCACTGTCGATTGTCTCAATATCGCCAAATGAAATACCTGAGATTGCACTGTTTACGCCACCAGAAATTGTACCCTTTACATATTCCATTTTTCCCTCAGAATTGCGGTACATAATATGCATTACATTATTCGGGTCAATTTTCATGGAAACATGTGTACCACCATTTACTCCAGTGATTCCAACACGATTCCAGTTAGAAGCTGCTGTTGGAGCAGTTGAAGTAGCATAAGCAACACGAACAGTTTCATTCTTTGAATCAAAATATGCAATTACAGGATAACCACCTGTTGTTACATCAATATCCGAATACTTTCCTGCAGCATTACTGCGTTCATTAATAGACGCACGGGTATCTTCAGTAGCGGCAGTTGCAGCAGTAAGACCAACTACATTGAATGCTCCTGTGTAAATAGTAGCATATGTTGCACCGGCTGCAGCAGGACAATTGTTATAGGTAAGAGTGAATGTAGTTCCATTATTTGTTACATTTGTAATTTCTGTAAGGTCAATTGTATATGTCTGACCATTTGTGAGGAATGCAATTGTAGCCCCCTTTACAAGCCTTGTTGACCAGTAAGCAGCATTATTTACAGTTACCGTACAAGAGGTAGCTGCTTTCTCATTATCTTCAAAACTTGGTGTAAGCCGAATCAAATCATTTGAGTAAGCAGCCCCCTGTCCACCATTTTTTGCACCAGTTGTATTAGTGTTATTGTTCGTGCTGGTAAACAGGGTATTATTATTATTTTCGCGTTTTGAAAGACCATACTGACCTGTCGTATAGGCGGATGTAGACCATGTATGCAGGCGGTCCTGGCCGTTATAGCCTCCGTCAATTACAACCCAGCCTGCCATTGAGCCTTCCATATAATCACCGCTGCTTGTTGTATTAACATACGAATACTTTAAGCCTTTAGTCTGTGAATCATAGAAGACATTATGCATGGCAGTTCCATACTTTGCTGTTCTTGGAGAAGTCAAAAGATCCGGAGTAATTTCGCGCTTCATTGAGTAACTTGCAAGAGGATAGAATGAAGTCTGAACGTTTGAGTCAAGCCTCATACGAGGATTACCTGCAATCGTTACAGTTTTTCCAGTACCAAAACTTGTTGCACTGTTTGTAAGCTGAGCACTGGTCAGCGCAATAGCTGCAACACTACCAGTATTTGCAACATCTGTCATAGCCCAGCTGTCAACAGTACCTGAGTTACCGACGTTAGCCATAAAGAACATGGAAGATGCACCTCCTCCATTTGTTGTCGCCTTTGTATCAACAGCAAGAGCCGTTGAATTTAAAGGCTGGTCATAGCAGCGGAAAATCTGACGTCCGCTTCCATCAAGACCGTTAATCAAAATAACCTGGGCATCTGTACCGCGAACATACTGCCCATATAATGAACCATCATTTCCAATTGCCATAGCAGGAGTTGTTGCAGTTGTCGGTATATTTGTAAACTGGTGGTTAATATCCCATGTACGCAGATATCGGTTATCATAATATGATTCTGTTGCATTGCGTGTTTCAAGGTTTGTATCAACCGTATTACTGTTCTTATGGTTTAAGCTAAGAATACCGCTTACAGAAACTGTTAATTCGCCAGAGTTCTCAGGAACTGCTATTACAAATTCTTTTGTAGAAGTAATATTTGTCGAAGCAAGGCCTATTCCACCTACATGTACATAAGTATCAGTTGCATTTGCTGTAACATTTGCACTAGGCAAGTTGTAGCCATCGACTTTAAGATATTCGCCTTTTACAACCGCATAATCACCATAGCGAGACCGGTTTGTAGTTCCATCAACATATTTTGTTTCGCTAATTGTGACATAGTCAGAGGTTGCGGATGTATCTTTTACAAGACGCCAAATTCCCGTAATATAGGGCACGATGTCCACCTGATAGGCTGCCTGTGCGCTGTTCGGGCCGTCGCTTGCGGTGAGCGTGAACTTGACATCGCTTGCGGCAATGGCCTCCACATAGCTTGAATCAAGTGTGAGCATCCAATGGACTTTGTGACCGTCTGCAAGCGAGAACTGTTCTTCCGCAGTCGTTTCGGTAATTGCGAATGTCCAGCCGGCTGTTTCGCTTGCGGCGGATTTCACTTGGAGAATTCCCTTTTCGTAAGAGGCGACTTCCACAGCAGAAGTAAGCGTATTGTTTATTGCCTTTCCGCTCGTGAGTGTTATAGAAGAAATACGCTTTTCGTCGCTTACGGTTCCAGTAAAGACGACCTTGCCCGAAATCTTCGTATCTCTGTCGTCTTCACCGCTCACTGCGGAGAAACTTGATGGCAGGGTATCCTTCAGCTCAACGTGTCCGCCGTCTTCGTGCGCTGTCGGGGCTTCAATGCTGGGTTCTGGCTCCTTGTCATCCACAAAGTCATAGTAAACCGGAATATTCAGAACCTGATACTGGCTTCCAAATTTGGTAATTTTTCCGTCTACAAGGGTATCTGTACTGCCTACCATCGTTCCCTTTGTTGAATCCCACAGTGTCAGACACAAGTACTGCTCTTGGTCGTTATTTTTTGTAGATTCAGTATAAGAGCCATACAAATTGCCTGTTACATTTGTCTTTTGGACATCAATGCCCTTATGGTTCGCGGCTGTTTCCCACGTTACTTTCTCATTGCCTTGCATAGCAACCGTTCCTGCACTATGAGCTTGACTTGAATCAGGTTCTGTAAGAGCCGTAGCCGATGTCGCAACATAGGCATATACATCACCGTTGCCGCTTCCGTACCCTTCGTAGCCCTCTTTTACGCCACCTACAAATTCCATAGTCACCATGGTGCTGTCACTAATGCGGAAACGTGTGCCGGTAAGAACCTGCTGCCCATTGCTGTCCTTCCAGTCGCCACTTGCACCCACCGTAACAACTGCCGTCTGGCTTTCATCAGTATTAGAGGCCGAAAGGGCTTCAAGATAATCAGCAACAGCGATGTTTCCTGCCTTCACATACACCGAGCCATGCACAAATTCATTTTCGCTATAGACAGAATCACCGTTCAAGTCGGTCGCAAGGAAGACTTTTGTAAGACGAGGCGTGTTGTTTGCAATCATCACATAGGCAGAAGCGTCACTGTTTACATTACCTGCAACATCAAACGCAGCACACTTAACAGTCAGCGGACCATCTTCAAGTTCTCCAGCCCACACAGTTGTATCCCATGTCCATGTATTGCCCTCTTTCTTGATTGACTCTACGAATCCGTCACCGTCATCCTTTGTTATCGTCCTCTGCAAGCCTGAATCGGTAGCAGTCCATGTCTCAGGAGTTTCTCCCTCGGTGTTGTTGACAACAAATGCCATTGCAAAGAATGCTTCCGTATAAGATTCACTCACTTCGCCGTCAAAGGTAAGGGTGTCGTCATTCAACTCTGTAATCAAATAGTAGGAGCCGCCTATGCGCACAAGGCTTCCTTTTCGTATCACACCCTTCGATGCATAATCAGAGACGAGTGCATGGGTAAAGGTCGTAGCACTATCCCTGCTTCCCGTCAACACCACACCATACAGTCCGGATGTATCACTTGCATCAGTCAGGTTCGCCAAAGCCACACTGTCTCCTGCCGTTGTAGCAGAAGCATCAAAAGACACTGCACTTCCAGACACGGTCATTGTCTTTGCAGCAGATGCAAGACGCCATGTAGTGTCGCTTACAAAATCCGGCACGGGGAGTTCAACTGTTTTTGTTCCGTTCACATCACGCAGGAAGTAATAGGCCGCCTTGCTGAATCCAGAGCCAGTATCAGTTGCCGTTGCGCCAAAGGTCACACCGTAGTTTGAATTTCTCAACTTGGTACAGGCAATTTCACCAGTGTTATTGACCAGACTTGTTACCGTCGGCGCATTGTTATCAATATTCAGGGAGAAAGTAATCTGAATATTGTGTTTTGTCGCATCATTGTCAGTGGCATAGAGTTTGTAACTTGCAGAACCAGATGTACTTGTTATAGGAATATAGACATAGTAACTCGTTTTACCATTGCTGTCCGTATATGATTCTTTCTGGAATCCTGTACCAGTATCGTTTACCGTAATTGAATCTCCATCAATTCCTGAGGTGTCGGTAAGATTTACTTCAATATACCAGTCAGCATTGGGATTTCTCAGGTACATATCTGCACTGTAAGCTTTTTCCGCATGTGCTGAAGTTGCCTTCTCAACTCTCTGTTCTGAAGTAAACTGCTTGAGCATATAGGTCGCCGTAGGAGCATCGTTATCCACATGAATGTACATAGGCTCAGACCAGTTGCCCATTTTGCCGTTTGAGTTCATGGCACACACGCGAATGGCAATATTGTTTGTACCTGAAGTAGGATTTAATTCCTGTTTTTCATTGATATTGAGGTTCCATGAATAGGACTTATTGACAGCCTTAATGCCCCACCAGGCTTCATCCGCATTTGTGATGGTGTAACCCGTATCTGTTGCGGCTGTATCTTTTTCATACACTGTGTATACATTAGCACCATCTTTTTGCAAATTTGACACATAGGTCTTTGCAGTCTCACCCCAGTCAGTATTTCCATTTTCGTCTGTCTTGCAAATCTGCATGTATACTGCGCCAACACCAACGCTTACGTCCTCAATCGTCACCGTACCTGTAGTGCGGATAGTACCACCGATGATAGCATAACCAAGCGATGCACCGCCTTCTTTTATGTAATCATTTTCTGACGGATAGGTGATACTTGCCACTGCCATATCAGCGTTAGGATTGTAGCGGATAAAGTAATCCGTTTTTTCAGACTCATTTCCCAAAGCGTCAACCGCCTTAAAGTATACAGGGATTTTCCAAATATCAGTACTGGAAGCTATTTCTCCCGACACTTTCTCAATATTGTACGTCTGACTTGCCCCGGCAGTGCGGTTTATATATGAGCCAAGCGTACTGTTGTTTGCACTTGTTCCGTCAAAGGCAAATGTCCATGCGTCTGGGGTAGAGGTCACAGTCAGGTTTCCTCCATACGCTGCACTTCCATTTACAGGTGGAATAGCAAAATAAACGTCACTCGTTCCCGCAGTGCCTACATCGCTCGCACGTCCTGTAATGGAAATAGATCCGTTCTGTTCTGTGGCAGAACTGGGGTTTGTAACCGTAATATCAGGTGCTGTATTGTCCACATTGCATGTATACTGACCATTACCAATCAAGCCATTCTGATCAGTGGGAACAACCTTTAAAGTCACTGCTCCCGTTGCAAACACAGACATATCCACAAGCCGTGTCGTCCAGGTGGAAACGGTACTGTCAGATGTTGCTTCAAAAGTTCCGTCAGCTACCTTGGCGGTAGAAAGCGTGATTTCCGCTGTGTTTTCTGAATTGGCCGCATCTTTTCCGCTAAGCGTTGCCGTCATGCTTGCAACACCGTTGGCATCCGCTGCGGTAAAGACAAAGCGGGCATAGCGTTTTCTTGTTCCGCCCAGGTTGACTGAAGTTCCTACCGTTTCTTTTTCGCCATAGGCTGTCGTGCCACTTGCATCAGCGTAGGCCGTTACGTCTGCGGTCTTTACTTCAGGAGAAGAACCGTCCACGCTGTATGCAATGCCATTCTCATTATCCTGCTTGCTGTCGGTCTTGTACTGCCAGTAGGGACGATACAATGCATAATCTGCCTTTGTAGTGGCAAAGGTGGTGCCCGGATTGTCCTTCACATAGAAGTAGAGTTTATATGCACCATCAGCCTGGGCATTTGGGTAATATGTCCATTCGCCAGTAGCCAGCGTGAGTTCCGTGCGTCCGTAGGTCTCGTGCTCTGCCTTTATTACGCCAGATGTCTTTGTTTCCGTCCAGCCGCTATCCCATGCACTTGCGTCAAAGGTGGCAGAACTTGCCACATTTGCCACACGGAGCACTTCTACCACTGCATCGGAGGTGCTGTCATCATCGGTAATCGTTCCCGTCAACTGACCTTCCGTACCGTATTTGAGCACGTACTTTTCGCCATTTTTCTGCAAGTTGGTCACTTTGACAATCGGTCGGTCACCGTTCTGAGAAATAGTATAGTCGTTTACCGCTTCCTTGGTGTTTCCAGCCTTGTCCTGAGCGGTCACCTTAATCTTAATGTTTTTTTCTGTTGCTGTAGATGCATAGATTGTCGTGTCAAGTACAAATGACCAGTCATTATTGTTAAGCAAAAGATGCTTGCTTGTTTCATCAATACCAGTACCGCTTGCAAACGTTGTGTAGTTTTCACCGTTGTTCGTGCTGATTGCAATGTCCACAAAGTCAAGTTCTTCGTTGTCGGATGCAGAGCCCTTAATAGTAATCGTCTTGTTTACGCTAGTCAGTGTGGGAGCCGTAATGCTGACTTCAGGCTCCTGAGCATCCTTCTTTATGGTTGCCACGGTAGCCGTATGAGAATTTCCCGCCACATCTTTAAAGGTGATGTTGATTGTGTTCACACCGTTCGTCAGATTATTCGTCAATACCTCGGAAGAAAGCGTCAGCGTGAATGTTGCAGACTTGCCGCTTGTGTCGTCTTGATTTTCGTCATAGGAAATACTTCCCTTTGTTGCAGAGAGCGTTTTTACGGATTCTGTTCCCAAATCTATGCCGGATGCCGTGTCTGATACCGTGCCTGTAATGACAATTGCTTTTGTTGCGTTTGTCAGAATAGTTGATGTTCCCAGTTCCCTCAAATCTCCACCATCCACAGCATATCGTACGGAGTTACTGTCAAGTTCGGGTTCGGTACTGTCTATCTTGATGATATAGCCACTGATGGGAGTAGAGGTATTTCCCGCTTCGTCACTTGCCGTAAAGGTAAGGATAGAGCCGTTTTCAAAGCCCGCTACTTCTGAAATGAATTTAGAAATTCCTGTTGCACTGTTTGGACTGATTGTACCGGTCAGAGGGCTGGAACCACTGTCAGTGGGTGGCGTAATCGTATAATTAACAGTACTAATGCCGCTTCCCGTTACGTCCTCAATGTAATAGCCTGTAATGGAAAGATTCGTATCCTTGTACCAGTTTGTATCGCTATATGGTTTTCCACCAACAGTAAAGTAGTAGTCCTTGCTTGCAATGGTTCCAGAGGGCGACCAAGCTGGAGCGGTAGTGTCAATCAGAACCGTTGCCTTTGTGCTCGCCGTATTGCCTGCCTGATCGGTTGCAGTAATCGTGAATGTCCATTCGCCGTCATTTGAGTGATTTATCGTAGCGGGAAGTCTAAATGACCATTCAGCCCCCTGCAAGGTTGCTTCACTATCTGGAGCAGTAATCGTTGTAGTACCATCCACCTTCAAAATTTCTTTAAGTCTGTCAGCGTCATAAATTGTCTCGGTTTTATCGCTGCTTCCGTCAGTGCTGGTTTTTCGTGTTGCGGTGATGACCAGACCATCAGTTGCAGAAAGTCCCAAAGCCTCAGTGATAGTGCCGCTTACTGTTACATCATTTTTGCTGGCATTGGAAGGCGCATAGGTCAATCCGCTGTAGGCAGGCGTACTAAACTCAGGCGCAACGGTATCAACATGCACGGTAATAGTCTCAGTTTTAACGCCATTTGTGCCGTAGTATACATTATTCTTTGCAAGAACATAAATAGTATTTTCACCCTCTTTACAGACAACATTTGCAGAAGAATAGGTACCGTCTTCGTTCTTTGTCATGGCGATTTCGTCACCGTCTACGCCAACCTTAAAGGAAATACTTGCAATGTCACTTTCTTCATCTGTTGCCATTCCGGAAACGGTGAGGGTTGAAGTCCTAAACCAATCTTTCCCTGCAGAAACCTGAGTTGTTACCTTGGGATAGCCATCTCCAAAAACAGGCGGCGTACTGTCGCGATAGAAGACTCTTTCTTCTGCAGAAGTCGTATGCTCCAGATAGTCCGTTGCGGTCACTTTAAGCGTAAGGTGACCGCTTTCCGGCAAACCAGCTGTCAGGATTTTTGCCTTCCAAGTGCTTCCCGTCAGCGTGTTGTCTGCATCACTAGAAGCCGTCACGACAATAGGATCTGTACTTCCATTGATTGCAACAGGAGTATTATTCTTGAAAATCTGATATGAAATCTTCTGGACTCCCACGCCCTCGTCTGCGGTCTGTCCAGTCAAGACTACATCTCCCGTCTGGTTGGAATTGCTTGCTGGAGCGGTGATGCTCAAAATGTTGGGAGCCTTGGTGTCTACCTGTACCTTAAACTCATTTGTCCTTTCATTTCCAGCCGTATCAGTCATCTTCAGGCTGTAGGTATAGGTGCCGTCTGTAGCAGGCTGCTCGTAAGTCCAGTTGAATGTGTCACTACTCTGGCTCCAATCAAAATTTTCTGTTTTTGAGGTAAAATCTTTCTTTGTTGAATCAACAAAAAGTTCAATCTTATCTGCGCTAAATCCAAATGCATCCGTAACAGCACCGCTTAGGGTAAATGTACCGTCCGTAATGTAAACGGTTTTCTGATTCCAGTTATCAGCAGAAATAGTAACG
>ODAI014562786.1_pt1 | contig 10095 bp, 7 predicted proteins | sample 1539321 | NCBI WGS metagenome assembly ODAI01 (sample SAMN02144231, study PRJEB22623) | gut metagenome | biome: sheep rumen | host: Ovis aries | place: New Zealand | reverse complement strand
TAATATGGACAGAGAAAAAGTGGGAGAGATAAGCTTAGAGCTTACTAATATCTTTACTGACAGCTACTCGATCGGGATAGAGCTCGGAGCTGCCGCGGATGAACTGTCGGAAATGGACAGAGCGGCGATCTACAAGCGCTGCGTGAGAGAGATGAATCACGTTTATGCGGACTGACGAAAAGACGGTCGGAATAGGGTCTGGGACATTTTCCGCTTGTGACAACATTCTCAGTTATGCCCGGCAGCTTTAAAAACCATGGAATCAAAAAAAAATGCAGAATATGATGACAGGGATCGTTTTATATATGGAGGGTGTAAAGTTATCATGAGGTTATGCCGATAATAAGAATAAGATAACCGTAACTTTATCCTTTTGTACTTATCATGGACGATAGTACAGATCAAACCTACAAGGAGGTAGATAATATGGCAGGAATGTATGGCATATCCGCGTATCAGCAGACTAACAGATCCTGGGAAACAAATCGTACGGGGGTGAATCGCGCCGCTTCATCTTCTCCCGGGACAGGTCAGGCGAATCAGGCAAAGGAGAGCAGTGACGCCAAAGTGGAAACAAAAGGCTGGTCTCCGATCGACACAGGCAGTTCCCTTGTACCCCGAAAAACCGAATACGGGAATACTATAGGTAATGTGCAGCTGTCCGAAAAGGCTGCGGATTATCTTGATAAGCTGAAATCCAGGTTCCACAATATGGAATTTATCACCGTCAGCAAGGATATGAAGACGCAGGTTCAGCAGAATGCGGCCGCATATGGAAATGCCAATAAGATGGTTGTGCTGATAGATGATGAAAAGCTGGAGAGGATGGCAACGGATGAGTCCTATCGCAAGAAGTACGAGGGGATCATCGCCATGTCTCAGAGCAGGTTGGATTCCGCAAAAAACAGCCTTGCAAGCACGGGGGCGAGCGTAAAGAACTTCGGGATGTCTGTGGACTCGGATGGTAAGGAGAGCTTCTTTGCAACTGTTGAGAAATCCCAGGACCTTCAGAAGAAACGCATAGAGAAGAAAGCCGCGGAGAAGAAGGAGCAAAAGCTTAAGGACAAAAAGAAGGCGGAGAAGAAGGCACAGGAAGAGCGCATCCGGAAGGCAGGAGATAAAAAAACAGATAAAGCGGAACCGGATGATAAGGACAAGGAAGAGATCGAGCCCGTGGAAGATAAGGAGTATGTTACCTTTGAGGCTGATTCGATGGATGAGCTTCTTTCCAAAGTCCGCACCTATACCTATAATAACGCGTCCTCCAGGGTCATGACGGATTCCGAGAAGATGCTTGGAACACAGGTGGATTATAAGGGATAGAGAGGCGACAGACATACAGTGAGCTGTGAGATTGGGACAAACTGTTTTCAAGAGGAGGATTATGAGCAAATATCTTAACAGAGCAAAAGAGCTTAGGGCGACCACTGTTGTGCATTATAATTGCGGACAGTCGGTTGTGGTGCCTTTTGCTGAGGACGCCGGACTGAGTGAAGAGAAGGCTGTAGCTGTCTGCGCAAATTTCGGGGGCGGCCTGAAGCGGGCGGCTGCCTGCGGAGCAATTACAGGCGGCCTGGTCGTACTCGGACTTTTCGGGATAGATGATCCGGCTGTTATCGGCGGCTATTATAAAGCCCTGCGGGAGAATCATGAGGGGATGTTAGACTGTGCGGAGCTGCTTCGCAGAAACAAGGAGCTGGGAAGGGAAAAGAAGCCGCATTGCGATGAACTGGTTTACGAATGTGTTAATCTCGTGGAGGGGATACTTCGGGAACAAAAGAAAATATAGTGTATGCCGGATATCAGGAAAAAGAGGAGTCGGATATGATAAAGAAAATGACCATCCTGCTTGCGGCAGCGGTAATGGTACTGGCAGGCTGCGCCCAAAATGTTAATCATAATGATAATGCCGGCGGCACAAACGGGACGGAAGCGGAAACGGATGCTATGTTTACGGACAGAGATATGCAGGGCTCTCCCGATATTTCAGAGGCAACAGAAATGACGGTAAACAGCGGAAGAGATGTTGTGATAGAGAAGGAGGGGATCTATGTACTTAAGGGCAATGCGGAAAATGCAACTGTCCGCGTGGAGGCGGGGAGTGAAGACAAGGTTCAGCTGGTCTTAAACAGTCTGACCGTCAGCAATACCGACAGGCCCTGTATATATGTAAAAAAAGCGGATAAGGTATTTATTACCCTCATGTCGCAGGATAATAAGCTGAGCGTAAGCGGAGATTTCAGCGATGACGGGGATATAAAAACCGATGCGGTGATCTTTTCAAAGGATGATCTCGTGATAAACGGTACGGGTCGTCTTGCCATAGCCTCAAGCGATAACGGGATCGCAGGCAAGGACAGTATTAAGCTCACCGGCGGGAGCCTTCAGATAGAATGTGAGGGAAACGCGGTCGAGGTGAATGAGTCCATCCTGATCGCCGGGGGAGATCTGGATATACTGCGGTGCAATGACGGCCTTCATGCCGATGACAATGATGATGAAACGACGGGCCACGTATATGTAAAGGGCGGGAACATTAATATCGCCGCGACGGATGATGCTGTTCATGCCACCGTTTCAGTAACGATCGACGGCGGGAACCTTATACTGAGCGGGCATGAAGGCATTGAAGGGACCGTGATAAAGATAAATGACGGTGTTATCGACATAAACGCGACGGATGATGGGATCAATGCGGCTCATAAGTCGGACGTATTCTCTCCGTTATTTGAATTAAACGGCGGTACGGTCACGATCGTGATGGGAGAGGGCGATACGGACGGCGTGGACTCAAACGGTGACATAAGCATCAACGGGGGAACGATAAGCATCACCGGACGGTCTGCTTTCGATTATGACGGAAAGGCGGAGCATAATGGCGGTACGATAATTGAGAATGGACAGGAGAAGACCGGTGCGGTCCTCCTCTCCTGAATATATACTTATAAGCATCCTGGAGGACGCCCCTATTCCCGCGATAACCGCGAAATACAGCCCTCCGACAGACAAGACCGCGGAGTAGGCTGACATCCCCGTTTCACCGGCGTAGCGCAGTATGGCGTGATTCAGAAACAGCCCCCTCAGCATCTGGCAAAACTGTGACAGGGCTCCCGGAAAGCCTATGGACAGTATATCCTTTATGTCGGATACGGTGATACTTCTTGGGGAGAAACGTATGAGAGCTTTCGGGGTAAGATAATATAAGGCCTGGATCAAAAAGAACGCCCAGTTGCTGATGGTTGTAGCAAGCCCGAGACCAAAGAGATTCAGGTTGATTACCCCTACGAGATAATAATCAAGAAAGGCATTCATGATCAGCATGATCGCTGTAGCCGTGTAAGTCCGGCGTTCCTGTCCTTCCATCTGAAGAAACGAGGAAAGCTGGGAGGACATGAGGATCGGAAAAAATCCCAGGGCATAGCCTCGGATATAGTTTGATACCGGTCTGATGTTGTCTCCCCTGGCTCCAAGCCAATATCCCATTGTATCCGGAATGATTAAGGAAGTAAGGGTCAGCAGGGCGGCGACGGAAAACACCATAAGGACATCCAGGGTAAATACGCTTTTTGAGCGTTCGATCTGATTTTTACCCATAAACTGGCCGCAGAGTATGGTGGTGCCTCCGGAGAGGATGGCGGTGACCATGTTCATAAATGTGATAACGGGCCAGAAGAAGCCTATGGCGGTCAGTGCAAGCGGCCCTATGAGATTACCTGCAAAGGCACCGTCGATTATGGTATTTAAGCTTGCGACTTTTCAATGTCTGCAATGTGATAAAAACATTATGGAAAACATCAAAGGAAAGGAATATAATCAGGACAAAAATAATTCCGGCCTTTGGTTCGCATAAAGCCGCTTTCTGCGGGTATGCTGTTTCAGATGGGGAAAATTGATGCGGGATCAGAACAGGAGATATGAGTATGTCAAGGAAGGCGTCTAATTTTCAAAAGGTAGTGATGTCCTGGGGATATCGCGGGAAGGAGATATTCAAGCCCCTGAACACGGGATGGATTGATGAAAGAACTGCCTGTGTCCGCGAGTGGATAGCAAATATATTCTTTTATACCAGGAACGGAACTACGATCATGATAGATGCCGGTTATAACTATGACCGGCTGGGTGAGAAGATGAGTTGGCTGGATATTGATCCTTCTGAAATAAAGGATATCCTGATCACACATCAGGATACGGATCATGTGGGTGCAGTCGAACGGGATTCGGACGGGTTGTTCAGAAACGCGAAGCTATATCTCAGTGAGATAGAGAATCGGTATATGACCGGGGAAAGGCGAAGAAAAGTAATATTCGGACTGTATAAGCTCCCTATGGTAAAAAGTGATAATGAGCGGATACTCCTGAAGGACGGTGAAGTCTTCCATATCGGAGATATCAAGGTGGAAGCGATCCTCGTTCCGGGACATACCTGGGGACATATGGTCTATCTGATCGATGACGAATATCTCTTTACGGGAGATACGATCTGGTTCGGAGCGGACGGCGGATACAGCTTTATCAATTCGCTGGCAGAGGATAATGAACTGTCAAAGCGATCCCTTGCGAAGCTGGAAAAGCTTCTTCGCAAAAGAGGTTTAAACCCAAAGGTCTTCACGGGACATACGGGGTGGTCGGATGATCTGGATTTTGTATTTGCGCATAAGGATCAGGTGTGCAACAGCATGAAGAAGCAGAAACCCCATGATCCGAATGCTCCGTATGACGGATATGATGAGCGGGAGGATACGGAATACAATGCCAGAAACATAAAACCGGCAAAAGCGGCTCCTGTCCAGGACAGGATACAGGCTGCGTACAGATCATCAAAGAATATCTATGATGATGTCCTGACACAGGGGAGTTTCTTCAGCAGACAATATATCCGGTTCTTTTGGAGCGGGACGGATGACAATGAGATCGCAGGAAAGCTCTTATCATACATCCCGGATGATTTTACCGGAACTATCCTGGATGTTCCCGTGGGAACCGCTGTGTTTACGGAGAAGAAATGGAGAAGCCTTTCGGGAGCTGAGATCACCTGTCTTGATTACAGTGAAGATATGCTTGCTAAGGCAAAGGAGAGGCTTTATGATTGCAGGCATATTTCTTTTGTCCGGGGAGATGTGGGCGCACTTCCTATGGAAGACGAAGGCTGTGACATAGTCATGAGCATGAACGGATTCCATGCTTTTCCGGATAAGAAAAAGGCGTTTAAGGAAACCCGCCGGGTGTTAAAGAAAGGCGGTTTATTCATCGCCTGCTTTTATATCAAAGGAAAATCGAAGAGAACAGATTGGCTGGTAAGGAACATCCTGTCGAAAAAGGGCTGGTTTACCCCGCCTTTTCCTACAGAGGAACAGCTGCTCAAGGTGCTTCATAAGCTGTATTCCGAAGTGGAATATCATGCTGACGGATCAATGGTCTGGTTTAAGTGTGTGAAATAGGAGCGGCGGCAGGATTCACCTGCCTTTCTGTTGAGGAGGGACATACGCAGCGGTACATCCGTCATAAACCCAGTAAAATCAATATGTATCGGGTAATACAGCAACCTAACGAGACCTGTCGATATTGTGTCGGCGGGTCATTTTTTTATGACGCTGATAGGAGGGCGAACAAACATGATCACTATCCGGTGTGGTATTTTAGATGGCTCCTGTTTATCTGACTAAAAATGGTCATGGTCAGTTTAGCGTTCACAGCATAGAGGATGATGAGAAATTTGAAAAGGCAAGAAGTATCCAAAGACAGGTAGTCCGCTTACATACATGGGGGAGTTTACGGGACTGTATTATGTGACATTTAAGGAGTATATTGCATTTTACAGAATCCATGGTGATGTGATCGAGGTTGCAAGAGTGCTGTTCTCCCGAAGCGACTATATGAAAGTATTGTTTGGGAAAAGCGAATACTTACTTGAAGACGATGAGGATTGAGAATAAAGTGATCCCCACAGTTTATCCAACATGAATAGACGGATGATTGAAGGGTATGTAACGATTAAAGAAATGGCCGAAAAGTGGGGCGTGACCAGACAGGTCGGAGAATATCGGGCTACGGCTGGTATCTCAAATTGTTAAGGAACATAGCTATCAGAATATTCTCGGTCTGAACGTGCGGCTTATTTTTTCACAAGCATCGGACGCGCAACCTTTTCGTTGAACAGTTCGATCAGGGGCCCCATGAAGAATGCGGTGATTATGGTTCCTATGCCTGCTATCTCAGGTATCCTGTTGACGGGATTGCCTGCCGTCACAAACAGGATACAGCCGGCCGCCACACAGATGAGATCAGTGCAGATACGCACATACTTGAATTTCCCTAATCGCCATTTTCCCGATATCACGATGGCAACGGCATCGTAGGTGGAAACGCCCAGATCAGCCGTCATGTAAAGCGCCGATCCGAAGCAGATGACAACTATACCAATGACCAGGCATACGGCCCTGAAGCCCATCGAGGGCTCCGGAAAAAGTTTCTGAAGACAGTCGTAGGTGAACTGGGTTATGTATCCGAGAAGAAAAAGATTGATAAAAGTCGCTATGCCGATATTATGCCTGTCCGCAATAAGGCTGAAGATCAGCAGTATTGCGTTTACTATGACATACAGCGTGCCGAACCCGATGGGTATGATCGCGTCAAGCCCGCTCATAAGGGACTGAAAGGGATCAACTCCGAGTGCCGCAAGCTTAAAAACACCGACGCTTACTGCGCATATCACAACACCGAACAGCGACATCATGATCCTTCTTTTTTCTGTTCTCAGAAATTCAGCTGCTTTCTTAGTCATATCACACCTCATATCAGGGAAGGTTTGCGGTACGTTTTAATATATTATATCCTGCGGGTTCAGTCAACTTTTTCGCGCCATTTCCATACAGGCGTGAAAGATAATGGCAACGACAAAACAGCTGTAATCTGTTATAATTTATAAAACCTGTACAGGAGGAGGTTCGTGAATGAAAGAAGGATTTGTACTTAAGTTCAAAATGGCTGTTCTTGCGATGGTGCTCATGTTTGGTTTGGCTGCATGCAGCGTTTCGCTGAAAATCAGCCCGGGAGATACGGAAACAGGGGGAACCCGTAAGACGCCAACGGTTCTTTTGATCCTTGATGGCTTTGGATTAAATGCTCAGAGCGAGCACAATGCCATAGCATTAGCTGACACGCCGGTTCTGGATCGGTTGATGAAGGAGTGTCCTTTCGTGCAAGGAAATGCGAGCGGGTTGGCCGTTGGACTTCCGGAAGGTCAGATGGGCAGTTCCGAGGTCGGTCACCTGAATATAGGCGCCGGTCGTGTAGTGCTTCAGGATCTTGTCCGGATCGCGAAGGAAATTGAGGACGGAGATTTTTATGAGAATGAAGCGCTTTTGAAGGCGATGAACAATGCGAAGGATAAAGGGACGAGCCTGCATATATACGGCCTGGTTTCAGATGGTGGCGTGCACAGCCACAATTCTCACCTTTATGCCCTCCTGGAGCTGGCTAAGCGGCAGGGACTTAAAAAGGTTTACGTGCACTGTTTCCTGGACGGCCGGGATACGCCTCCGGAGTCCGGGATAAATTATGTCAGGGAATTGCAGGATACAATGGAGCGGATCGGCTGTGGGAAGATTGCAACAGTATCGGGCCGCTATTATGCGATGGACAGGGATAATAATTGGGACCGTATTGAAAAGGCCTATCGCGCCCTGACTCTTGGGGAGGGTGCAGTCGCTTCTTCTGCCCTGGAGGCTGTTGCACAGTCTTATGAGAAGGGCGAAACGGATGAATTTGTTCAGCCAACGGTGGTGATGGAGGATGGTGCGCCGATTTCCACCATCGATGACGGAGATTCCGTTATCTTCTTCAATTTCCGCTCGGACCGTGCCAGAGAGCTTACCCGCACCTTCTGTGCCGATGATTTTGACGGTTTTGACAGAGGCCCGCGTAAGAAGGTGGATTATGTTTGCTTTACGGAATATGATGAAACGATCCCGAACAAGGATGTTGCTTTTAAAGAGATTGCCATTCCAAATACCTTCGGCGAATGGCTTGCGGTGAATGGTTTGAAACAGGCAAGGATTGCTGAGACAGAAAAATATGCGCATGTGACCTTCTTCTTTAATGGTGGCGTGGAAGAACCGAACAAAGGAGAAGACAGGTTCATGATTCCGTCACCGAAGGTTGCGACTTATGATCTGAAGCCGGAGATGAGTACGCCAAAGGTTTGCGACACTCTGATCGAAAAGATCAGTTCCGGCGATTATGACGTGATAATCACCAACTTTGCGAACGCAGATATAGTGGGACACACAGGTGTGGAAAAGGCGACGATTGAAGCTGTAGAATGTATTGATGAGAGCATAGGTCGAATAGTGGAAGCAATCGAGGAAGCGGATGGCCGGCTTTTTATCTGCGCGGATCATGGAAATGCGGAAATGATGGCAGATCCTGAGACGGGAGAACCCCTGACGGCGCATACATCCAATCCTGTTCCTTTTATCATGGTGAATTATGATCCTGCATACACGCTGAGAGAAGGCGGCTGTCTTGCAGATGTTGTGCCCACCCTGATAGACATGATGGGGCTTGAGAAGCCGGCGGAGATGACCGGTGAGTCACTGCTGGTCAAAAAATGATGGAATAAAACCTGGCCGTTGACAGATTATGATATATTTTATGGGAAAGCTGATCACCGACAGCAGATAGCGGCAGCAAGTATATATATGAAAAGGAGGACAAAATATTGAGTGACAGGAAAAGGGAATTCAGGGATCTGATGAAGTTTGAGCCGTACGATTACCTGAACAGCGAAATCACGAGTGACTACGACAAGACCCTTGCCGTAAAGTGCTTAAACGGCACCTTCGTAGGAACCGAGGAGAATGGGGTAGCGTCGTGGCTCGGCATCCCATTTGCGAAGCCGCCTGTGGGCGAGCGCCGCTTCAAGGCACCGGAGTACGTGGACGAAAGCGATAAGGTCTTTGAGGCCAGGTATTACGGAAAGTGTGCTTACGGCGCACATGGCTATGATGATTGTGTGCAGAAGCTGGACTCTGAGGACTGCCTCTACCTGAACATCTGGGTCAACACCGACGACAAGACCGAAAAGAAGCCGGTGATGTTCTGGATCCACGGCGGGGCGTACGCCGTCGGCTCGGGCGCGCAGATCTCCTACAGCGGAGCAAACCTGGTCCAGGTGCATAGTGACATCATCATGGTGAACATCAACTACCGACTGAACATGTACGGTTTCATGGACTTCTCATCGGTGCCCGGCGGCGAAAGCTTTGGGACGGCACCCTGCAATGGCCTGCTCGACCAGGCTGTGGCGCTTCGGTGGGTACATGAGAACATAGCCGCTTTCGGCGGCGATCCCGACAACGTGACCATCTTCGGGCAAAGTGCCGGCGGCGGCTCGGTCTCCATTCTTCCGGTCATGAAGGAGGCAAACCGGTATTTCCAGAAGGTCATCGCCCAGAGCGGCTCGACAGGCCTCGCCTTCCCGGTCGGCTGTGAAGCCGCGCAGGGCAAGACCAAGGCACTGCTTGAGTACACCGGCTGCAAGACCATGGACGACATCATGGCACTTAGTGAAGAGAAACTCCAGGAGGCGTATGTCAATGCGGTCGGCAAGTTCACGTCCTGCCCCTATTACGGAAATGAGGTGCTCCCGGAGGCGCCCATCGAGCTGTACAAGAAGGGCTACGCAAAGCACATAACCATCATGGCAGGCAGCACGGCAGACGAGGCCAGGCTGTTCATGGGCGAGGGCCCGTGCCTGAGCCTGGAAGAGCAGAAGACATTCGCTCAGAGAGCCGTTGGCGACGCGGTTCCCTACCTGAAGGAAGAGGATAAGAAGTATTACGAGGAATTCAAACAGGTCTGCAGGTTCAAAGAGCCGGGACTTATCGAGACGGAGTTCATAGATGAGCTCATGTTCAGGATTCCTATGCTTAAGCAGCTGGATGTGCAGAGCGCGGTCAACAGGACGTTCTGCTACTACTGGTCGTACCCGGGCAGCAATGCGGATATGGGAGCGGCACATTCCGTGGAGCTCATATTCGTCTTCAACTTCCGGGGCATCGGGACCGGCAGTACCTTCAACGGCACGAACATCCC
>ODAI011831606.1_pt1 | contig 10095 bp, 8 predicted proteins | sample 1539321 | NCBI WGS metagenome assembly ODAI01 (sample SAMN02144231, study PRJEB22623) | gut metagenome | biome: sheep rumen | host: Ovis aries | place: New Zealand | reverse complement strand
CGTTATCGACGAATTCGACAAGTGTCTCGAAATGGGCTTCCACGACGAGATGACCAGGTTGCTGAAGAAGTTGCCTGGCGTTCGTCGTCGTGTGCTCCTCTCAGCTACCGACGCCGAGCAAATACCTGACTTCGTCCAGATAGACCGCGCCTGCCGCCTTGACTATCTGGTCGAGGAGCAGCAGGTATCTGACCGCGTTACACTCTACGAGGTGAAGAGTCCCGTCAAGGATAAACTGGCGACGCTGAAAGCGCTGCTCTGCAGTCTCGGCGACGCCCAGAGTGTCGTCTTCCTCAGTTATCGCGACGCCGTTGAGCGGGTGGGCGACTACCTACGCCGCGAGGGCTTCGGCGTGAGCATTTTCCACGGCGGGCTTGAACAGAAACAGCGCGAGGATGCACTCTACAAGTTCTCGAACGCCTCAGCCAGCGTCATGGTATGCACCGACCTGGCCAGCCGCGGACTTGACATCCCCGACATCGAGAACGTCATACACTACCACCTGCCGCAGAACGAGCAGGAACTGATTCACCGCGTCGGCCGTACCGCCCGTTGGAAGCGTAGCGGTCGGGCGTTCTTCATTGTCGGTCCCGAGGAGCATATCGCCGACTTCGTCGAGGGCAATACGGAGCCCTATGAGCCGGCAGCCGCCGACCTGACGCCCGTGGCCCCGAAAATGGCTACCGTTTATATAGGCAAGGGCAAGAAGGACAAGATTTCGAAGGGCGACATCATGGGATTCCTCTGTAAGAAAGGTGGGCTCGCTCCCGACGAGATTGGGCGCATCGACGTCACTGACCGTTATGCCTATGCTGCCGTCAGCCGCCCCCGGTTGCAGCAGGTGCTCAGACTGACCAAGGGTGAGAAGATAAAGGGCGTGAAAACTGTAGTAGAGCCAGTGAAATGACACGTCCACTTGACAAAGTGAAAGGAAAACGCCCTCTTTTGATGAATTTCTGCTTAAATATTTGCCCAATTCGAGAAAAAAGTGTAACTTCGCGGCGCATTTCAAGAACATAGTAATTAAACCATTAAATAAGAACAAAAACAACATGAAGAAGTACAACTTTAATGCTGGTCCGTCGATGCTTCCCCGCGAAGTCATCGAGAACACCGCAAAACAGTGTCTTGATTTCAACGGCTCTGGTCTCTCGCTGATGGAGATCAGCCACCGTGCTAAGGACTTCCAGCCCGTCGTCGACGAGGCTGTCGCTCTGGTGAAGGAACTGCTCTCAGTGCCCGAGGGCTACTCAGTCATCTTCCTCGGTGGTGGTGCCTCCTTGGAGTTCTGCATGATTCCCTACAACTTCCTGATCAAGAAGGCTGCCTACCTGAACACGGGTGTCTGGGCTAAGAAGGCCATGAAGGAAGCCAAGCTTTTCGGCGAGGTCGTTGAAGTGGCTTCTTCTGCAGATGCCAACTATACGTTCATACCAAAGAACTGGACCGTGCCCGCCGACTGCGACTATCTGCACGTCACGTCGAACAACACCATCTACGGTACTGAGATTCGTAAGGACCTCGACGTTGCCGTGCCCATGATTGCCGACATGTCCAGCGACTTCATGAGCCGCCCTGTTGACGTCAGCAAGTACAACGCCATCTATGCCGGTGCACAGAAGAACCTGTCAATGGCCGGCGTCACCATCGTCATCGTGAAGGACAGCGCCCTGGGTAATGCTCCCCGCGAGATTCCCACGATGCTCGACTACCGTACGCACGTCGAAAAGGGTTCGATGTTCAACACCCCGCCCGTGGTGCCCATTTACTGTGCACTTGAGAACCTGCGCTGGATTAAGAAGCAGGGCGGCGTCGAGGCTATGGACAAGCTGGCCCAGCAGCGTGCCGAGATCGTCTACGGCGAGATTGACCGTAACAAGCTCTTCGTCGGCACAGCCAAGGAGGAGGACCGCTCGCTGATGAACATCTGCTTCGTCATGGCTCCTGAGTACAAGGAGTTGGAGAAGGAGTTCCTCGACTTCGCCGTGTCGAAGGGCATGGTCGGCGTCAAGGGCCATCGTTCGGTCGGTGGTTTCCGTGCCAGCTGCTACAACGCCCAGACCATCGAGGGCTGCAACGCTCTCGTCGCCTGCATGAAGGAGTTTGAGGCTAATCACTAATAGTTAGTTAAAAGAAAAGGTGACATGAAGATTCTTGTAGCTACAGAAAAACCGTTCGCAGCAGCCGCTGTGGAGGGTATCAAGAAAGAAGTAGAGGCTGCCGGCAACGAGCTGGTACTGCTTGAGAAATATACCGAGAAGGCTCAGTTGCTCGACGCCGTTAAGGATGCCGACGCCCTGATTATCCGCTCTGACAAGGTCGATGCCGAAGTGCTCGACGCTGCCAAGCAGCTGAAGATCGTGGTGCGTGCCGGTGCCGGTTACGACAACATCGACCTCGCAGCCGCTACGGCTCATGGCGTCGTGGCTGAGAACACGCCGGGCCAGAACGCCAATGCCGTAGCTGAGTTGGTCTTCGGACTGCTCGTGATGGCTGTTCGTGGCTTCTATAATGGCAAGAGCGGTTCTGAACTGCTCGGCAAGAAGCTCGGCATCCTCGCTTTCGGCAACGTAGGCCGTAACGTGGCCCGTATCGCCAAGGGCTTCGGTATGGAGGTTTACGCCTTCGATGCCTACTGTCCCGCCGAGGTCATTGAGAAGGCCGGCGTTCATGCCGTAGCCAGCCAGGATGCCCTCTTCGAGCAGTGCGACGTTGTCTCGCTCCATATCCCCGCCACGGCTGAGACGAAGCAGAGCATCAACTACGCCCTCGTCGGTAAGATGAAGAAGGGCGGCATCCTTGTCAATACTGCCCGTAAGGAGGTCATCAACGAGCCTGAGCTGCTGAAGCTCATGCAGGAGCGCGACGACCTGAAGTTTGTTACTGACATCATGCCCGACCAGAACGCTGACTTCCAGCAGTTTGAGGGCCGTTACTTCTCGACCCCGAAGAAGATGGGTGCCCAGACGGCTGAGGCCAATATCAACGCCGGCATTGCTGCCGCTCGCCAGATAAACGCCTTCTTCAAGGACGGCGATACGAAGTTCCAGGTGAACAAGTAATACTAATTGCATCCGCATGCAATCGCAAGCCCCGATAAACACTGTGTTTGTCGGGGCTTAACTACTAACTTTGCTGAAACAATACCTAATTAAGAACGCTAAGACTATGACTGTTAAAGAAGTATTTGAACTGCGTAAGCAGGGACGGATAGAAGAGGCCTACGAGACCATCAGGCCCATGTATGCCGTGCATCAGGGCAAATACACCACGCTGTGCATGTTTTGGACGGCCAGCGACATCCTGAAAAAGCGTATCAAGGAGAAGCGGCACGACGAGGCCGAGAAGATTTTCAAGGCGTTGCTGCGCATCCTTCCAAACATTGACGACCGCGACGGCAAGGCTCGTAGCAGCATCCTTTACGACGCGCTGACACTCGACCGTGAAGTCAAGTCGTTCAGCATGCTTGACTTCCTAAGCGTAATGAAGGTCGAGCAGATAGGCGACAACGACTGGAAGACCATCACCGTACCTGCTGTGGATGGAACGCCGAGCCACCCGATACCCTCGGTGGCCCAGCAACTGCTCACTTGTGCATTCCATGAGATTCAGGAGACGCCGACTGCCGACAACGCCCTGAAGGTGATGCCACTGTTGCAGGAGGCAGTCCGCCGTCATCCGCGCGACAAGAACAACCAGCGCTATATGGCAGTCGTCTACCGCATCATGGGTGAGCGCGACAAGGCTGTGGCCATCTACAGGCAATTGCTCTCAAAATACCGTGACAGCTACCTCTACTCAGAACTGGCAGAGTTGACCGACGAGCCAGGTCTGAAGGCCGCCTTGTATTGCAGGGCTATTCAGAATCAGCGTCAGGAGAAGTTCTGCTCAGGCTACCGATTGGAACTGGCTCGCCTGCTCGTCAGCCGCGACAAGGCACGAGCTGCCTACGAGCTGCAGAAGTGTATCGCCACACGCAAGGCATCAGGCTTGGGTGGCACCCTCGAGATGCAGCAAATGCTCGGACAGTTTGAAGGCGTCATGCCTGTCAGTGAGGCCGAGCAAAGGCTGTTCTACCAGCTCATGGCCGAGAAGTATGCCGTATAGTTACCTGACGACAAACTTCCGGCCGCGACTGATGTAAACACCAGGGTGGAGTGGGGTGGCAACTCGCTGTCCTGACAGGTTGTAGATGTTGTCATCGCCACTGGCGTTGATGCTCTTTTCCTGGCCAGGAGCAGCCACGAAGTCGATGCCCGTGGCCTTCTTGGTGGCGTGGACGTCGATGGTGCAGCCCCAGAACGGCGTTACGGCTGTGGCCACCTCTGTGCCGTCGGTCTTGATGAGCGTGGCTCCCTTGACTTCGATACTGTAATTGGCTGTCTGGCCGTACTGCAGCGTAATGCGGCGCACTTTGGAACCCAGTGTCGAGCGGTTGAGCGTCAGTGTGGTGCTGAGGGCCTGAGGCAGATTGCTGTATTGCTCCTTGCCGTCGCTCTCGCCGTACACCTTGATGCTCAGGCAGCCGCTCTTGGGCAGCTGGCCCAGTTCGAGGCGGATGGCCTTGTAGTCGCTGAGACTGAATTCGAAGTTGCAAAGGTTCAGTTCCTGCCACTGTCCGGTGTAGTTGACGGTGTAGGTCATGTCGTAGTCGTCGACAGTCGGGAGCACAGGCTTGTAGTCGGAGCCGTACCAGGCTTGCAGGATAGTCTGTGCCAGGTCGGGCTGGGTGAAGACCGGAATCGAGCGCGAGGAACCGTCGCTGATGCCCATCCACCAGAAGGTGGCGAAGCCATACGCCTTAGCCTGGCTGACGAAGTAGTCGGCAAAGCTGAGCACATTCTGCCGGCGTACGACGTAGTCGTTCTCGCCATCGTTGGCCGTGCCCCATTCGCCGATGATGACGGGCGCGCCCTTGTCGGCCAGATGGGTCTTCAGTGCGCTGAACATATCGGCCATTTCGGTGCGCATGCTGGCGAGATTTCTTACGTTTGGATAGCTGTGCACCTGGAAGGCCAGGTGGCCCTTAACGTTGTCGGCGGGCAGCTTCATCTGCTGTAGCGGCTCCTTGAGGTGGGCGTTCCACGTGCCGGCCCCGCTGCATGCGCCGTAGGTGTTGACCACCAAGTTGCGCTGGGCGTTATTGCCGCCGGTGGCCCTGACAACGTCGACGAAGCTCTGGGCGTAGTTGTTGATGGCCTGGTAGGCATCGGCAGCGTCGGCAGCCACATAGCGTGCCGGGGATGCATAGGAGGCAAAGCACCACGAATTGTAGCGGTCGAGCATCTCGTTATAGCTCTCGAAGAGCAGGTGCTGGTCATAGTCGCGGAATTCATCGGCAATCTGTTTCCACAGCCCTTCGTAGCGGCTGCGCTGCTGTTCGTAGGTGGTGCCGTTGGCCTTGAGCCACGACTGGTGTGTGTCGCTGTCGGCACCGGTGTCGTGGTGTACGTTGAGAATACAGTAGAGACCGCTGCCGACGACATAGTCGACCACCTCGCGGACACGCTTCATCCACTGAGCGTCCACGCGGCCGTTGGAGTCCATGTGGGGATACCACGTCACGGGTACGCGTACTGCCCCGAAGCCCGCCTGCCTGAGCATCTCCATCAGACTGCGCTGGGTGACGGGCTGCCCCCAGGTGGTTTCCGATTTAACGACGTCGGTCATGCGCTGGCCGTTATGGGCGTCGAGGGTATTGCCCAGGTTCCAGCCCACGCCCATGTTGCTGATGGCCTGGGTGGCCGTCTCAAAGTTCTGCGCCTGCAGGTTCATTGTCAGAAGCAAGGCTGCTCCGATAGCTATCTTTCTCATGCTTAAAAAAGGTATAGTAACAGTTAATTGCGTGCAAATATACGGAATTATTTTGATAATTCAGAACTTTTCCGTATTTTTGCACCATAAATGTATAATTTTAGAACGAACAACTATGCAAAGTGACCCCAAGCAGTGCCTTTACTGCACTAACAATCAGACGCTTCACGACCTGATGATCGAGATTTGCGAGCTCAGCGTGTCGCGTGCGTTCCTCTTTAAGGAGCAGACCTATCGCGGGCGTTGCCTCGTGGCCTACAAGGACCACGTAAACGACCTGAACGAACTCAGTGACGACGAGCGTAACGCCTTCATGGCCGATGTAGCCCGCGTAACCCGTGCCATGCAGCGTGCCTTTAATCCCGAGAAGATTAACTATGGCGCCTACAGCGACAAGCTGTCGCACCTGCACTTCCACCTGGCCCCCAAGTATGTTGACGGCCCCGACTACGGCGGCACGTTCCAGATGAATCCCGGCAAGGTCTACCTCAGCGACGCCGAGTATCAAGAGATGATAGAGAAAATCAAGAAGGAACTATGATAGTAAAACCATTCAAAGGCATCCGCCCGCCGCGTGAGCTGGTGGAGCAGGTCGAGAGCCGTCCTTACGACGTGCTCGACAGCGAAGAAGCCCGTGCCGAGGCTGGCGACAACGAAAAGAGCCTCTACCACATCATCAAACCCGAGATAGACTTCCCCGTGGGTACCAGCGAGTACGACCCCCGCGTCTACGAGCGTGCCGCCGAGAACTTTCAGAAGTTCCAGGACAAGGGTTGGCTCGTTCAGGACACGCGCGAACATTATTATATCTATGCGCAGACCATGGCCGGCAAGACACAGTACGGACTCGTCGTCTGTGCCCATACCGACGACTACATGCAAGGCCGCATTAAGAAGCACGAACTGACGCGCCGCGACAAGGAGGAGGACCGCATGAAGCACGTCCGCGTGAACAATGCCAACATCGAGCCGGTGTTCTTCGCCTATCCCGACAACGACGTGCTCAACGCCCTGCTGATGCGTTACGCCGCGACGGAGCCTGAGTATGACTTCATTGCCCCCATCGATGGTTTCCGCCACCAGTTCTGGGTCGTCAGCGCCGACGATGACATCGCCCTGATTACCGCCGAGTTCAAGAAGATGCCCACGATGTACATTGCCGACGGTCACCATCGCTCGGCAGCCGCCGCTCTCGTCGGTGCCGAGAAGCAGAAGCAGAACCCCAACCACCGAGGCGACGAAGAGTATAACTACTTCATGGCCGTCTGCTTCCAGGCCTCACAGCTCACTATCCTCGACTACAACCGCGTAGTAAAGGACCTCAACGGCTTGACTTCCGAGGAGTTTCTGGCAGCCCTGCAGGTGAACTTCCTCGTGGAAGACAAGGGTACGGACATCTACAAGCCACAGCAGCTGCACGAGTTCTCGCTTTACCTCGACCAGCACTGGTACAGCCTCAAGGCCAAGGACGGCACGTACGACAACAGCAATCCTATCGGAGTACTCGACGTAGACATCTCCAGCCGTCTGATTCTGGACGAGATACTGAACATCGGCGACCTGCGTTCCTCACAGCGCATCGACTTCGTTGGCGGTCTTCGCGGACTCGGCGAGCTGAAGCGTCGTGTAGATTCCGGCGAGATGCGTGCCGCCCTGGCCCTCTACCCCGTCTCCATGCAGCAGATTATGGACATTGCCGACAGCGGCAAGATTATGCCGCCGAAGGCTACATGGTTTGAGCCGAAGCTACGCTCTGGTCTTGTCATTCACAAGCTGAGCTAAGTTATTATCGTCGTGAGGCTATTTCGTTATCACGTTATAACGATATAACGTCAGAACGAAATTACGAAATAACATCAGCACGAAATAACGTTATCTCGACAGAACAAGCAACATAAAAAAGTAATGACGGACGAATATCGCACCATATCAGGCACAAGCGAGGGATACTACACCGAAAAGCGGAGTAAGTTCCTCGCTTTTGCCCATCATGTGGAAACGGTAGAGGAGATAAAGGACATTTTGGCCGAATACCGTAAGAAATACTACGACGCCCGTCACGTCTGCTATGCCTACATGCTGGGCGCCGAGCGTACCGGCTTCAGGGCCAACGACGACGGCGAACCGTCGTCAACTGCCGGCAAACCCATTCTCGGGCAAATCAACAGCAACCTGCTGACCAACATCCTGATTGTGGTGGTACGCTACTATGGCGGCGTGAACCTCGGTACCAGCGGCCTTATCGTTGCCTACCGTGAAGCAGCCGCCGACGCTATTGCCCATGCCGCCATCGAGACACGACAGGTAGAAGAAATTGTGAAACACACCTTCTCCTACCCTCAAATGAACGATGTGATGCGCATCGTAAAAAACATGAATCCGCGCATTATCTCGCAAACCTATGACAACACCTGTGAGATAGTCCTTTCCATCCGTAAGAGCGAGGCTGAGCAACTTCGCAACCAACTGGGGAAACTGCTATAGATTCCGTCTGTCACGCACAAGAAGGGCACTTAATTCCATCTAAGTGCCCTTTCCCATGGCTGTTTCCGCCTATTCCTTCTGTCCTGTCTGTTGCTTGTCTTCCAACAATGTCGACGTTCTTACGCGCGACAACGTTTCTGGCGTCATCTGCAGGTAGCTGGCAATATAAACCAGCGGAGCTCTTAACACCAGCTGAGGCGCGCGTTTCACCAATTTGGCATAACGTTCGGGTGCAGACTCGAAGCGCAGCATGTCGGCACGTATCTGCGACAGGATGAGCGACTCCTCCAATATTTTACGGTAGAGCATCTGGATATTGGTGTTACGTACAGCCTCGTGCTCCAGCTTGTCTTTCGGCAGACAGAATAGTATGGTTGGCTCAATAGCCTGTATCTGCTGACGGGACGGCTCCTCCTTGAACAGGCTTTCAATGCTCATGCAGATGGTATTCTCCACAGCCATATATTCCGTCAGTTCCTTTTTATTCTTGAAATAGAACTGACGCACCAGTCCCTTCACTATCCAGTAGATGTTAGTACACACCTCGCCTTCCTTCAGTATCATCTCTCCTTTCTGATACTTCTTGGGAACCAGTATGCTCTCCAGCACATCCAGCTCGTCGTGAGTCATAGTACTATACCGCCTGGCCAGTTCGCGAGCCACGTCTCTTGTTGTTAGTCCAATAGTTGTCATAGTCTTTTGTTTTGTTGTCTTTGTCAATAATGTTATGGTTGTTACCCGTTCACAATAAGGATTTTGTTAAACTTCAGCCACCAAGGATTAGTCGAGTTTCAGCACGGCGAGGAAGGCTTTCTGCGGAACCTCCACATTGCCTATCTGCTTCATGCGCTTCTTGCCTCGCTTTTGTTTTTCCAGTAGTTTGCGCTTACGGCTCACGTCGCCACCGTAGCATTTTGCCGTCACGTCCTTACGCACCTGCTTGACGGTCTCACGGGCAATGATCTTGGCACCGATGGCAGCCTGAATGGCAATGTCGAACTGCTGGCGCGGAATGAGCTCCTTCAGCTTCTCGCACATGCGGCGCCCGAAGGTGACAGCATTATCCTGGTGAGTCAGCGTCGACAGGGCGTCGACAGGCTCGCCGTTGAGCAGGATGTCAAGCTTGGCCAGCTTTGACGGGCGGAAGCCGTCGATGTGGTAGTCGAACGACGCATAGCCTTTCGATATGGATTTCAGCTTGTCGTAGAAGTCGATGACTATCTCGCCCAACGGCAGCATGAAGCGCAGCTCGACGCGGTTGCCCGAGACGTACTGCTGGTCAATCAGCTCGCCGCGCTTGTCGAGACACAGCGTCATGATAGGACCGATATAGTCGGCCGCCGTGATGATGCTTGCCTTGATGTACGGCTCCTCGATGTGGTCGATCATCGTCTGGTCAGGCAGCCCCGACGGGTTGTGTACCTCCTTGACCTCGCCCTGCTTGGTGTAGCACATATAGGTAACGTTGGGCACCGTGGTGATGACGTCCATGTCGAACTCTCGGTCAAGCCGCTCCTGTACGATTTCCATGTGCAGCAGACCGAGGAATCCGCAGCGGAAACCGAAGCCCAGGGCCACCGACGTCTCTGGTGTGAAGGTCAGCGAAGCGTCGTTCAGCTGCAGCTTCTCCAGCGACGCCCGCAGGTTCTCATAGTCCGTAGGGTCTATCGGGTAGACGCCAGCGAAGACCATGGGCTTCACCTCCTGGAATCCCTCGATGGCCTTGTCGCACGGCCGGGCAATGTGGGTTATCGTGTCGCCCACCTTCACCTCCTTGGCGTTCTTGATACCGCTGAT